>Ga0265294_10000507_pt1 | contig 51550 bp, 48 predicted proteins | sample MunlanPumphouse3_FD_192504 | JGI IMG/M metagenome (GOLD analysis project Ga0265294, IMG submission 192504) | Groundwater microbial communities from a municipal landfill in Southern Ontario, Canada - Pumphouse #3 | ecosystem: Environmental > Aquatic > Deep subsurface > Groundwater | place...
CAAACAGGTTCGCGCCAATCCCGGCCGTGATCACCCGGCAGGCACCGCTCCGGGAGCGTGCGTGCTCCACCGCGCGGGCGATCAGCGTCCGCTGAACCTCCCAGAACTGCCGGGCGACCTCCAGGGCTCCTTCCCTCCCGATCTCGCCGAGATCGGCGCAGACAACCCGGGCGAGCCTGCGGAGCGCAGCATCAACGGTCTTCTCGCCGCTGTCCGGTGCAGGAGAGGTGTAGTCCGCCGGGGCGATGTGGCCGAGCACGAGATGCGCATCTGCGCTTGCGGCGAAGTATTCGGTGCTCACCGGGGTCGCTATCCCGTCGAGCGTCACCGACGATACCAGCGTTGCGACGTTCGTCCGGAGCATGCCGGTGTAGACGAGGTACTGCTCCTGCAGCCGCCGGGTGTCGGTCAGCCCTTTGAGTTCCTCGAAACAGTTCAGGGGTATGACGTCGGCGGTAGTGCTCCCCACGTCGAGGAGGACCGCATCGGCATACTCCTCACGCAGGTAGTCGGCCGACGCCAGCCAGTTCGCGGCGGCAAGTTTGGGGACCGGCCGGGTATGGAACGCCGCGTCGGTGCCGTAGAAGACGGCGTCGGGGATGACCTCCCGGACGGCCCCGACGATCCACCGGATCCCCTCCATCTTGCTCTCAAAGCAGTCCGCGAGTTCCCCGCTCATCACCACGGCAGCGGGCCCCGCATAGGGTTTGAGGAGATCGGCAAGCGGTGCGCCCTGCCAGAGCGGGCAGTAATGAATGTGCACGCCGGCATCGTCGACGACCTTGAGGTTCGCACCGCCGATGTCGATCCCGATCATAGCCGGCAGATCCCCCCGTCCTTATCGAACCGCACCCTCCCGGAGAGGTGCACCTCCGCCGGCGCTTCGCCGTGCGACGCCGCAACAAGGATATCGGCGATCTCCTCCTCCATGACGGCCGCGATCCCGACCAGGCTGGTCGTGGGCCGCGGGTTGACGTCCACGACGTAGATCTCGTCCCCGACGACGACGTCGATCCCGGCATACCCCTGGCACCCGAGGGCGTTCATCGTCCGGACGGCGACCTCGACGATCTCGTCCTCGCGGTCGGGATGGACGGGCGTCTCTCCCCCGAGGTAGAGGAACCTCCCATCGTCCGCCACGGCGATCTCCTGCCGGTTGACGGCGAGCAGGAGCGGGGGGGCGCCCGAGTAGAATTCGCAGACGTTGCCGGTCACCCGGCTCCCCACCAGGCTCACGCTCAGCGCCCCCCCTTCGACGTAGGCCTGGGCGAACTCGCCGGCGCCCGGCTCCTCCTCCGTCAGCCGGACGCCAAGGGCGCCGCAGCCCGTGATCGGCTTGACGACCCTCCTTCCCTCTCCGGCGGCGGGAGGGACGGCTATCCCGTTCCGGGCGAGGATATCTGCCGTCCGCTGCTTGTTCGCGCAGACGGCCGCGTTCATGCTTCCGCACCCGACGTTGTGGGTGAGCCCTTCGAGGAGATGCGTGTATCGGAAGAGGAGATGGTCGGGCGCGATGACCAGGCCTGCGTCGCACCCCGGCGCGAGCCGCCGGATCTCGCCCTCGAAGTCGGGGCTCTCGGGCGTCACCACGTCGTAGCCGCACTTCTCAAAACTCCCGCGTATCGCGGCGAGCATGGCGGCACCCTCGGGCGCAAGCTCGGGGTCGTTGCAGACGGAGTATTCAGCGAGAAAAACCTTCATTGCAGTAGAGGTCATCTGCAGAAGACTTGACCCTGACGATCGGGCAAGTATTTGATGCGCGGGAACTATCCCTATACAAGGATGAAACCAAAGATTCTGCTCACCAATGATGATGGGATCACGTCCGCGGGCCTCTGGGCGGCATACGACGCGCTCGCGCCGATAGCCGACGTCACCGTGGTCGCGCCTGCCACCCAGCAGAGCGCTGTAGGGCGATCGATCTCCATCTTTGAGCCTATCCGTGCGAACCGGGTGACGATGAACGGGGTGCCCGCCTATTCGGTCGGCGGGAAACCGACCGACTCCGTGATCATCGGGCTGTTCGCGCTGCGCCTGAACCCGGACCTCGTGGTCAGCGGCATCAACATCGGTGAGAACCTCTCCTATGAATCCATCATGACCTCGGGGACCGTCGGGGCCGCACTCGAGGCGTCCAACCAGGGGGTGCCGTCCCTCGCCTTCTCGCTCCAGGTGGAGGACCAGGGCGAGAAGTTCGACGACCCCTCAAACATCACGGACCGGTTCTCCGATGCAAAACGGGTGGTCCGTGATGTCTGCGAGCGGGTTCTTGCAACCGGGTTCCCGGAGAACGCCCACGTCATCAACGTGAACATCCCGGCGCCGGTGCGCGGCGGCTACGAGATCACCCGTCTTGCTGAGAAACTCTTCTACACCGGCGTGGAGGAGCGCCTCGACCCCCGCGGGCGCCCCTACTACTGGATCGACGGGCCCCTGTACGAGGACGCGGAGGAGGGGACCGACGTGCACGCAGTGCAGAGAGGCAACGTCTCCATCACGCCGATCACGCTCGACTGCACGGCATTTGCTGCCACGGACGAACTCAAGGGCATCTTTGACGGCATGGATATCTGAGTGGAAGGAGAAGAGTACACCATGCATGCAGCAGAGCAGGTAGAAGCGAAGCGGAACGCAGGTTACCGGGCGGCCGAAGAGGTCAGGGACGGGATGGTCGTCGGTCTCGGCACCGGGTCCACGGTCTTTTTTGCGATGGAACGGTTGGGCGAGCGGATTATCCGAGAAGGCCTCTGTGTCGCCGGCGTTCCGACATCCTACCAGGCGGCCATCCGGGCACGCCGGTACGGCATCCCCCTCACGAGCCTCGACGAGCACCCCGAACTCGATATCGCCATCGACGGGGCCGACCAGGTCGACCCGGCGCTCCGCCTGATCAAGGGGCGCGGAGCGGCGCTTCTGCGGGAGAAGTGCGTCTGTGACGCAGCCCGAAGGGTGTTCATCGTCGTCGACCCCTCAAAGATGGTCGATACCCTGAATGCGCCCGTGCCGGTGGAGGTGCTCCCGTTCGCCGTGGAGGCGGTCTCCCGGCGGCTTGCGGCGCTCGGTGCCGATCCGGTCCTCCGCGAAGGCGTGAAGAAAGACGGCCCGGTCGTCACCGATAACGGCAACTTCATCATCGACTGCGACTTTAAGGCGATCGCGGAACCCGGGCGCCTGGAAGCAGAGATAGCATCGATACCCGGTGCGCTGGAGTGCGGCCTGTTCTGCGGTTACATGGAAAAAATAACAGTAATTGTCGGTGAAGAGAAGGGTTGCAGCGTTGTGTCATTGCATTGATATGCATTCCCGCATCTTCTGGATCAGGTCTAACTGATGGCGGGCTTCTCTCTTCTTTTCTTTCTCGATCGTATCCATGATCTCGGTTATCGAACGGGAGAGCGTGTAGATCTTCACCGGCCTCCCTTTGCTCTCCGACTTGCTCTCGCGGGTATCGATCCAGTCGCACTCCTTGAGGTAGCGCATGGCGATGCTGACTTCGGGCTGGCGGAGATCGGTGCCCCGCTCGATGTCCCGGGACGTTGCTTCATCGGTATTCGCAAGATATACAAGCACTTTGGAGACATTCCTCTTGATTCCGATGCCGATTAGGAGTTCGGCAAGTTCTTCATCGCGTGGCGTAAAATACCGTACCTTGTCTGACCTCATCCATCCACCAACAGATTGTATCTATTGTTTTAAATCTGACTATAAAAATATTATTATTTCCATGGGAGATTTTACGATTGTGATAGTTATGAGAGAATGAATGAAGCATCAAACCGATAAGATCGAACGTTTTTTTCACCGGATGACACGTTCTCCGGCAATGCAAGGGATGATCTCCGGGAAGAAAAACCGGTGATCCGGGAGCCAGAGACTCCGGCGGAGGGGCACAGCACCTGCCGGTTCCGTCTCCGTCCACGGTGCCGGCAGTGTGGGGCTGTGAATTCCGGGACGGCCTGCTCCCGCAGGAGGTGGTTGAGAGGCCGTCCCGGAAGGGTCTGCAAACCTTTGATCGGGACGGGTGTGTACAGGGCATGATGCTGCGAGGAAGATCATGCCCCCGACTTGAGCGGGGTAATTACGGATGAACAAAAGAGGAGACTATGGAATTCAGATGAGCCCGAGACTGGAGAGTTCGGAGAGGATCCGCCGTACCGCACGCTGGGCATCCTCGGGCACCTTGCCGCCCGTGATGATCAGTTTGCCGGACCCGAAGAGGAGGACGACCACCTTTGGGTCGTCGAGCCGGTAGACCAGTCCAGGGAACTGTTCGGGCTCGTACTCGATCTTGTCCAGGTTGAAGCCCACGGCAATCTTATTCAGGTTGATCGGCGTCCCGAGGTCTGCGGATGTGACGATATTCTGGATCTTATAGGTCAGGTCTTCGGGGATGTCGATGTTGAGTGCCCGCAACTGGTCGGCGAGGATCTGCAGGCCCCGCGAGAGGCTGTCGATGCTTTTTGCACCGGTCAGGACGACTTTGCCGGAGCCGAAGACGAGCGCAGCGATCTTCGGGTCCTGCATGCGGAGAACGACGCCGGGAAACCGCTTCTTATTGTATTCCGCGTCCTTCAGCTGAGAGGCAAGCGAGGGGAGATCAAGAGAATCGGTCACTTTCGCCGAAGCAACGATATTTTCTATCTTGAGGGACTCCTCTGGTTTGTGCTCATTCATATTTATAAGATGCTTAAAAAAGTATATAAAGAGTTGGTTGGTTATTCCTCCAGGGTCGAGATGTCCCCGGGGTCCATCCCCAGTTCCTGCGCTTTTAAGACCCGTCTCATGATCTTGCCGCTCCGGGTTTTGGGGAGCGACTCGACGAATTCGATCTCCGAGGGTATGGCGATGGGGCCGAGCGTCATCCGGACATGGTAGATGAGGTCGTTCCTCAACTTGTCGCCGGGCTGGCGGCCGTCCCTGAGGATAACGAAGGCCTTGATGGAGTTTCCCTTCAGGGCGTCGGGTTTCCCGATAACGGCGGCTTCCGCCACCGCGTCGTGGGAGACGAGCGCGCTCTCGACCTCGGCGGTCCCGATGTTGTGCCCGGCGACGACGATCAGGTCGTCGGACCGTCCGATGACCATGATGTAGCCGTCCTCATCCTTCACCGCGAGGTCTGCTGCGGTGTAGCATCCCGGGACGGTGTTCCAGTACTTGCGGTACCGCTCGTCGTCGTTCCAGATGGTCCGCATCATCGACGGCCATGGCTCTTTGATGACCAGGAGGCCCCCCGTGCCCGGCGGGACCGAATTGCCGGCCATGTCGACGACGTCCGCTACGACGCCCGGGATCGACCTCCCGGCAAAGCCCGGGCGCATGGGCTCGCCGATCATCGTGGTCACCATGTGCATCCCGGTCTCGGTCTGCCACCAGGTGTCCATGATCGGGCACCGGTCTTTCCCGATGGTGCGGTAGAACCATTCGAACGCCTCCGGGTTGAGCGGTTCGCCGACCGACCCGAGGATACGGAGCGACGAGAGGTTGTAGCGGTTCGGCCACTCTTCACCCACCCGCATGAACATCCGAATGGCGGTCGGGGCGGTGTAGAAGATGGTGACGCCGTACTCCTCGATGAGGTCCCAGTAGGTGCCCGGGGTCGGGTAGTCAGGGGTTGCCTCCGCGATGAGGCAGGTGGCGCCGTTCAGGAGCGGGCCGTAGACGCCGTAGCTGTGGCCGGTGATCCAGCCGGGGTCGGCGGTGCACCAGTAGATGTCGTTGTCCTTGACATCGAAGACATGGCGGGTGGTGTAGTAGGTTCCGACCATGTAGCCGCCGCAGGTGTGCACGATGCCCTTCGGGGTTCCGGTGGTGCCGCTCGTGTAGAGGATGAAGAGGGGATCCTCGGCGTCCATCGGTTCGGCCGGGCATTCCCGCCCGACGCCGTCCATCAGGTCGTAGTAGTCCACCTCCATCTCGGGGTGGAGTTCGACGGGTTTGTCGTCGTCGCGCCGGAGGATGACGATCCGCTCGACGGAGGGCGCGTTGACGACCGCCTCTTCGACGATGTTCTTGAGCGGGATTGCCTTGCCGCGCCGGTAGGTGACGTCGGCGGTGACGACCACTTTCGCGTCGATGCCCGTGATGCGCTGGTTGAGCGCGTTGACGCCGAACCCGCCGAAGACGACGGAGTGGATCGCGCCGATGCGGGCGCAGGCGAGCATCGCGATGATCTGTTCGGGCACGACCGGCATGTAGATGCAGACCCGGTCGCCCTTCCCGACACCGAGACGTTTCAGGCCGTTTGCGAACCGGCAGACCGCCTGGAAGAGCTGGCGGTAGGTGAAGATCCGCTCCTCTTCCTCGGTCTCTCCCCGCCACATGATTGCGACCTTGTTGCGCCGCTGGTTTTGGACGTGGCGGTCCAGGCAGTTGTGGGTGATGTTGAGTTTTCCGTTCAGGAACCACTTTGCGTACGGGTAGTTCCACTCTTTCACCTGATCCCAGGGCTGGAACCATTCAAGCTCCCGGGCGATACCGTCCCAGAACCCATCCGCGTCTGCCAGGAACCTCTGGTAGGCACGGGTATAGTCGCCTATCCAGGACTGGTCCCGGCAGCTGGCCTCGGGGGTATAGTACCTCGCCTCTTCGAGTTTGACGTTGAAATCTTCAGCCATCCGATTACCCCTATTATACATTATTAATAATGAATATTATATATCAACATTCTGGTTTGGGGGTCCGGATTGGGCGGAGAAGGATCCTTATATGCCAGGCACCGGAACCAGGCCATGAGGAACGGCAGTTGGATCGGAACATGCATCCCTCCATGGATTTTTGAGGGATCGACGCCCGGAGAGCTCATGCCAGCGGGCCAGGTGAGCGGGAGGGGCCAGTGGGGGGTTTGGGGATGCCGGACGGTGAGGTGCCGCACAAAGGGGAGGGGTTTTGCTGGCATACGATCATACTGCCGTCCATAATGCTCGGTGGACAGAAGCCGGACCTGCAGGAACTCCACGTAGGCCACGGATTGTGCGAGGGAATGAGATGATGGATCTCCGGATGCGGCACCTCATTCGTTCAATCGCGTTGCCCATCTCGCTGCAGGATCGTCTCAACCCCTTTCCCCGGTTTTGACTGCACGCGCCGGACGATATTAGAACGGTGATATGGCATGACGGTGAAAGTATTGCTATACCCTCTTAATGGCTGAGGTTTTCCCAGGAGCAGCAGCCCGGATGGAAGGGCCGCTCCCTCCGAGAATGAAAAGGAGAGCGGAAAACAGCGATCGTGTGCAGGCTCAGCTTCTCTGCCCACGCCCTGATGGACCCACCGGCCTCAGGGCGATCTGACCCGCTCAACCCGGCGATCATACCATAACGTATATAGCGATTGCGAGGCATCCTTAGTTTACAGAATATTGAAATATTATGTCATTGTAAACCACGCCCTGCGACGGTGAACTGAGATGACCATCGGGGAACGGATAAGATCTGCACGCATTGGGGCAGGTATGAGCCAGCGGGATCTGGCAGGAGAAATGGGCCTGAGCGCCATGGCAATCTCGAAATATGAGAACGGCGAGGTCATCCCGAGATCAGGGCTCCTGATTCAAATGAGCGAAATACTTGGGGTGAACGTCGATTACTTCTTCCGCTCCATATCGGTGAACCTTTCCGAGCCGCAATACCGGTGCCGGAAACCGCTGAAAAAGAAAGAGGCGAATCAGGTGCATGCAAAGGTCCAGGAATGGCTTGAGAGGCACCTCGAGATCGAACGGATCCTGGGCGAGGAAAGGATTCTCATGCTCCCTTCAAAGGAGACCTGCCGCATAGCAAGCCTCGACGGGATTGAAGACGCCGCCCGGAGGGTTCGTGACGAGTGGAGCCTGGGACTCGACCCAATCGAGAATGTCATGGATGTATTGGAGCAGCATGGCATCAGGGTCGGCGTCATCGACGCCCCGGATACGTTTGATGCCCTGACGTTCTACTACGACGACAACACCCCGGTTATCGCCGTGAACAACGACACCCCCGGAGATCGCCAGCGGTTCAACCTCGCCCACGAACTTGGCCACCTGCTCCTTCAGGTAGAGGGAGGCGTCGATGAAGAGGCGGCGGCACACCGGTTTGCCGCTGCGTTCCTCGTACCGAAAGAGATGGCGTTTCGGGAGCTGGGGCAGGGACGCCGGAACATATCGCCGCGCGAGTTCTACCTCCTCAAGCACAAATGGGGTATGAGCATGAGCGCCTGGCTCCATCGGGCTGCAGAACTCGGCATAATATCAAAGAGCACGGCTGAACGCCTCTGGACGCTCTTCAATCAAAATAAATGGCGCGAGCGCGAACCCGGAGTCCCGTTGCCGCCTGAACGTCCGACACACATGAAACTGATGGTTCTCCGCGCTCTTAGCGAGAAGAAGATAAGTACATCACGAGCTCAGGAATTATTGGGGGGAGAGCAGCCCGGTGAGCAGTGTGTTGAATCATTCTAGGCGATACGTGTGAAGGGTATCAAGATCCAGTGTTCGATCGATGCGAACTACGTCTTCGACCTGAACGCCGGCGGTATACTGGAGTATCCCTCGCACCTCGACTACACTTTCCTTATGGCGAACTTGCCCACGAGATAAAAACAATCTCCCACGAACAATTACTCCTCTGCGGCGTGCAGATCGTTGACCTCGAACCCGGGCAGGTTTCGGAGATCTACAAACTCCACCGGGAGCACCGGGGACTCTCCTACAGGGACCTTTCTGCATTCGTCCTGGCACGGGATACGCAAGCCGTACTGGTAACCGGTGACGGTCACCTGCGCATGATGGCCGAAAAGAACGGTGTAGAATGCCACGGAACATTGTGGGTACTGGATGCGCTTGTGGACGCGGGCATCCTCACGGGCCTGCACGCCGCAGATGCCTTGAAAACGATGCAGGCGAACAACCGGTGGCTCCCGAAGACTGAGTGCGAGGCGCGAATACGAACGTGGAAGCCATAGATCTTCACCCGCACACCGCACGGCCAGGGAAGAGAGCGCCTTCAACGATACCGGCAAACAGCACACCCGGGAACGAAGCCATTCATACCAATCCAGATTATTACCAATCATGATCGGGGAGCCGTCGACCGCAAGACCGAGCATGCCCTCCTGGAGGAGGAGTGGCGAAAGGGCGGCGGGCGGCTGCTCACCGGGTTCATCCGCGGGAAGGGGGGCATCCCAGCAAAAAATCACGCCCCCGAAGGGGCAAAAACAGATAAAACGGCTTCAGCCTAATCGTACTCGCGCCAGGTCTTGCCGCAGGCGGTGCACCGGAAGAACCGGACCTCGCTCTCATCAGCCGCCCGCAGTTGCCGCAGCCACCAGAATGCCGTCGTGCAGTCGCACTCCGGGCACTTGATGGTCGCGGTCGGGAGGGTTGCAATCTTATCCTCATCGTCGACGATGGTGATCTCTTTCTCCACGCGTTTGTCTGTCTTTTTTAACCGGTCCGAATCATTGATCTCCCGGATATAGCCACACTTTTTGCATTTCAGCTGACCACCGGACGAGATCATCAGGCCCTTGCACTGCGGACAGAACATCATTACAATAAATGGGCTGCCGATCACAATTAACTTGTGGGGATGAAGGGGGAAAGCCTCCCACAGGGGTGCGGGGCGGAGCGCCCCGGGGCCACACCCGACGGCCGGGGTTCGCATGGCAGATTCCCCGGCCGGATCAGGCGCACAAATGATTTATTGCCGGATACGCCGAAAGGTAAAGGATGAAGGATTACCTGGTGCTGATCTCCTGCATCTGCTTTCTCGTCTTTCTCATCCCGGGCCGGTTCAGGAAATACTTCGCCCTCGGCGGGTGGGCAAGCATCATCGGATACCTCTTCTTCGAGCTCCCTTACTACTTCTCCATCAACAACTTCATGTACCCGGCAATAGCCCTCCTCTCCGTCCCCTTCCTCTATATCACCGCGAAATACCTGCTCCGCGACGACCCCCGGGTGATGCAGATCTCAACGGTAGCGGCCGTGGCGTTCCTGATCTACGCACCGTTCGGCTACATACCCGCACTCGGGGACTGGTTGATCGCCGCCGTCGCCGGCCAGACATCCGCGGCGCTCGCGGCGGTCGGGTATCCCGTAACCTTCGAGGCCTGGAACCTGATGGAGCGCAACGGGTTCCAGACCGAGATCATCCTTGCCTGCACCGGCATCCAGAGCATCGCGATCATGCTCGGGGTTGCCTGGGGCGTCCAGTCGACGCTGAAACAGAAGGTTGCCGGCTTCCTCCTCGTCTTCCCGACGATCTATATCCTGAACATCGTGCGAAACGTCTTCGTGATCACGGCCTACACCGAACAGTGGTTCCCCTACCTTCCCGAGATCGCCGGCAACGGCGAGTTCGGCTACGAGAGTTTCTTCTGGGCGCACAACGTCATGGCCGAACTCGGGGCACTGGTCTTCCTTGTTGTCCTCGCGTATACCCTCTTCATGATCATCCCCGAACTCGGCACCCTCGCCGACAGCCTCTACCGGCTCTATCGCGGGGAGGTGGAGGGGATCATCCGGCCGACCACCGCAAAATCCGAACTCTAGACCCGGACGGGGAGCGCCTCCCCCATGCCGGCCGTTCTCTCCCGGCAAGCAGCAGCCGCATGCGAGGTGCGGCCTTACCAGAAGAAATCTTTTCCCGGCCTTTATTCCTGCCCCGATGAGGGTTGTGCCTGAGTGCCCCCGGTGGCGGCCGTCCGGGGCAAACGGGCAGGGTTACGACAAAGCCAGAAGAAGTGGGTGAACCGGTCAGGAGTACTGCCGGTAGAGGTAGAAGACCCGCTGAACCGCAGAGAGGTTCGTGCAGACCGCGATAAGGAGGATCGCAATCCAGATGTACCCGGTCACGCCGCCGAGCACCAGCACCAGGATCGTCTCGGGCCTGCCGAAGAAGCCGACTCCCTCAAGCGGATCCTCGATCTTCCCGGCGATCCTCTCGGAGAAGCCGATCTCCGCATACGTGACCGGCTTGATGAAGGTATTGATCAGCGATCCGGCGAGCGCCAGCCCCACGACACCGAAATCGGCCACCGGCGGGACGTCGATGAGGTGGCTGACGATAGGGATGCCGGAGAACCCCACGCCGAGGATGACCGCCGCGTCGACGTATTTGTCGGCGATCCAGTCGAAGACCGCCCCGAACCGGCTCTCCGTGTGATTCTTCCGGGCGACGTTGCCGTCCACCAGGTCGAGGATCGCCGAGACGAACAGGAGAAGGCTGCCCGCGAGGAAGTGGCGCCCGGCGAAGGCAAGTGCGCACGAAAAACCGAAGAGCACGGAGAGCACCGAGACCTGATTCGGCGTAACACCCAGGCGTATGAAAAAGGACGCGATTGGCTCCGTGTATTTGATGAATTTCGGCCGCAGGGAGGTTATATTCATCGCATTATTTATCAGCCCGTGAAGAGTTTAACCTTTGCTCTGCGGGGTGAAGCCGCAACACTTCACCCGGAATACCGTATACAGGCCAAAATCACCAGATTCATAAATCCCTCCGGCAGATAGATCAGCGGGAACGAATTCCAATGCCAGAACATGACAGGCCGCACGTGCTCATGATGTCAGAGATCACCGTCGACGGGAAGCTCACCCTGAAACGCGGGGCCTCAAGCAAGATTCTCATGAAGTACATGGCCCCAGAGACCGAGATCCTCCTTCACCAGACCCGGGCTAAATGCGACGCCATCATGGTCGGGGCAAACACCATCCGGATCGACAACTCCTTCCTGACCGTCCGGTTGGTGGAGGGGAAAAGCCCGCTCCGCATCATTCCGAGCAGCCGGGCGGATATCCCGCCGGATGCAAACATCCTCGGAACGGACGCGAAAACCGTCATCGCCGTCAGCAAGGCCGCGCCGGCGGAGAACATCGCCCGGCTCCGGGAACGCGGCGTCGATGTCGTCGTCGCGGGTGAGAAAGAGGTCGACCTGCCGGGACTGATGGGCATCCTGAAGAGAGACTACGGCGTCGACCGGATGATGATCGAGGGGGGGCCGACGCTGAACTGGGCGATGCTGAACCACCGCCTCGTGGATGAGATACGCCTGATTCACCTGCCGTTCATCGTCGGCGGCGCCGATACCCCGTCGCTCGTCGGCGGGATGCATATCGAGACCGAAGACGAGATGTTCCGGCTCGCTTTAAAACGCCATTACATGTGCGGGAGCAACCTGGTCACCGAGTGGGACGTGCTCTACAACTCCGCCCCCCGCGAGTAATCTTTTTTGACCGCCTAGATCATCACGTAGGGGTCGGCCTTCATGTACTCCCGGCAGACCGTCGTCGCGTAGTGGCCGGGAGGAAGCGTGAATTTGAGCCGGACGTCCGCACCGGAGACGTCCGCCTCCACGTCGGCGGAGAGGCCGATCGGCCGGAGGGTCCCGGCAAACGCCGTCTTTACGAACCGGGAGGCGCGCTCGAAGTCTCCGGCGTCGATGCCCGCTCTCTGCATCAGTTCCTGCAGGATCTCGTCCATCGGCCCGTGCGATACTACCGGTTCGGCTCCCGGGATGAAGAGGGCGATCCGGCACCGGCCGCGGCGGATCTGCATCAGAGCCGCCTGCCGGTTCCGCGCGGAGACGATATCCTCACGGCCGTTCACAAAGAGGAGCCGGTCGCCGACCTCAGGCTCGGTGAGCGGCATGCCGGCATCTATCCGGGAGGAAAGCGCGCAGTTGAAGAGGTAGGACTGGAACGCGCTCACGAGGAGCGAGAGGAGTTTCGGGGGGAGTGCCCGGAGCGCACCGGCGTAGTCGCCGGGGTTCGCGACGAGGTGGTTCGCCATCGCCCGTTCATAGGTCATCCAGATGGGGAGGTCGGCGAGGGCCGCCCGTGCATCGTGAGTCTCGGCGAAATGAGTCCGGGCGCGCTGTGCCTCTTCCGACTCCCGGGGGTATCCCCGGCCGATGTAGGTGGTCACGGCGCCTTCGTAATCGCCCTTGAGGATCCGCTCGCCGACAAGGTGCGTGACCGGCCGGACGACGCCGAACCGCTGCAGCCCGTAGTAGTTCGGTATCCCGGCGGACGCCACCTCCGTCGCCGCCTGCACCCGCGCCGGGAGATCTTTTGGTATGCAGTCGCGGATGACGATATCGAACCGGTTGCCTGCGAGGGTCCCGAGGGCGAGCGAATGCTGCGATCGCCCGACGACCTCGAGTGAGATGTCTGCAAGGTGCACCTGCTCGACCACTTCGGGCGGGACATCATAGATCGATATGAACTGAGTGGTCACCGCGTTCTTGTCCTTGGTCCCCGCCCAGGCGATCCGCCGGTGGCTGATGCCGAGCCGTTTTGCGATCTCCTTGACCGCACGCTGGAGCTCCCAGTTCGTCTTGGTGAGCCGGCAGATGAGGTATGGGCCGTTCTGGTCGCTGATCGGGAGCGGGAGTTCTTCAACGACGAAGTCGGCGGGGCTTGCGCGGAGCCGCCCGCCGATGCCGGGAGCGTCGGACGCGTAGTAGCGCATCCCGAGGTCCTGCTCGAGGGGATAGGGCGAGGGCATCATAGCAGGGAGAGGTCTCCGGTGATCCGGTCGAGGTCTTCGGAGCGGGCGGGGCCGAGGCCGAGCGCCGTCACGGTTCCGGGCGGGATCTCGGTCATCCCGGCGTCCTGGATGATCGATGCAGGGATGCCTGCCCGTTCTGCGATCGTCTTGAGTTCGAAGAGTTGCCGCTCGGACGAGGCCTTCAGCACCACCTTCTTCTGCCCCTCTTCGAACCAGGCCTTCTTTGCTATCTTGTCGGCCTTCTCGTAGGCGCCGATGGCGGCGTGGGCGATCTGCGCACACTTCTTGCCGCAGCTCATCTTGATGTCGGCGCGCACGACCAGGCACTGTTTCCACTTGAACTCCCGTATATCCGGCATTTCGTACTACCTGGGGCATGATCCGTCAAATACGCAGCTGTGGGGGGCGACGTTCCTCTGGAATGCGACGGGCTGAAAGGGCCCGGAGCATGAGCACCGGAGGTGCGAACGGAGCTTGAGCACCGTTAGGTGCGAGGGCGGGGGGCGATACGTTGCCGGCCTTGCGGGGAGGGGCGCGAGGGGACGGGGAAGAGTTCACGAAAGCCAGACAGGCTTTCATAAGCCGCACCCGACGGTGCTCCGGTGATATTGATCGCGACTATCGAAAGGATACGCATGGTAAAACCCTGTACACTGGACCGTGGGGATATCGCGTCTGGGGGAGGGGTTGCAGGGGAGGGGGGTCTCCCCCCTCGCACCTAGCGGTGCTCATGCTCACTCCGTTCGCACTCCCCATTGTCCCCACCCCCCATGGCGATATCCAATGGGAAGCCGTACATGGGTTTGCAATGTCACAAAGAAAAACAGGTGTTCTACCTAGAACTCGACCCCTGTTAAACAGGTGGAGGAAGATAGCGCTCGCTTACGACTCGACCCCCCATCCCCCACCCGCTCCCTTTTAAATCACCGAACGTCCACTTTACTCAGGAACCGGGCCGCCGGCCTGCACCACAGAGACAGCCGGCGACCGGAAACCAACTCGTGCGAGGCATGATACTCTGGTCTGGGATGTTGTCGTTGTGGGCGCGGGGCCTGCCGGGAGCGCTGCGGCGCGGGCGTGCGCAAAAGAGGGGCTTAAGACGCTCTGTATCGAGGAGCACGGGACGATCGGCTACCCGGTGCAGTGCGCCGGGCTGCTCTCGGTCTCCGCGTTCGCCGAGTGCGGCGTCTCGAACCGCTCGGTCTTGAACGAAGTGAGCGGCGCCCGCATGGTCTCGGGTCTTGGGGGGGAACTCCTCTTCGACGCCCGGACCACAAAAGCCTATGTCGTCGACCGGGGCCTCCTCGACCGGGAGATGGCAAAGAGTGCGGCGGACGCCGGCGCGGAGTTCCGCTTGAAGACCAGCGCATCAGGCATCAGCGGCACCTCCCTCCAGACCCGGGGCGTTCGCGGGCGCGAGGAGATCCCCTTCCGCCTCCTGATAGCCGCCGACGGCCCGCGGAGCTCCGTCGCCCGCATGCTCGGCCTGCAGCGCTCTTCACTCTACCTCCCCGGGGTGCAGGCGGAGGTGCCGTGCGCAATCGACCCGCGCTACGTGGAACTCCACCCCAACGCCTCGCCCGACTTCTTCGGATGGGCGATCCCGGTCTCGGCAACCCGGGCCCGTGTCGGCCTCTGCGCACGGGAGCACGCAAAGGACCACTTCGACCGCTTCATCGCCCGCTACGGGCAAAACTCGCTCCACCTCGTGAGCGGGGTCATCCCGCTCGGGGTCATGCCCCGGACCTATGGCCGCCGGGCGCTCATCGTCGGCGATGCGGCGGGGTTCGCCAAGCCCACGTCGGGCGGCGGGGTCTACACCGGCGTCCGGTCCGCAAAACATGCGGCCGCCGTCGCGGCGGAGTGCTGTGCGCGCGGGGCGTTCGACGACGGGAGCCTCCGGGACTACGAGCGGCGCTGGAAGGAAGACTTCGGGAAAGAACTCGATATCGGGATGAAAGCGCTTCACATGCGGCAGAGGATGGCACCCGAGGAGATCGACCACCTCTGCCGGGCCCTCGACGACCCGGATATCATCCGGACTATCGTGGAGCACGGCGACATGGACCGGCCGGGCACCCTGCTCCGCAAACTCGCCCTGAAACCCGCATTGGCCAGGACGATGGGCATACTTTTCGCATCAGGAGTACGCCGGATTCTTACGGGATGATACAAGAGTAGCCCTTGGTAATACATTTATATCAAAACGTAATACAATCACATCAGGTGTGTTATGCATATACCTGATGCATTTATACCGATGGGGCAGGCCCTGATCTACTGGGTCATCGCCCTCGTCTTCATTGTTCTCGCCCTCCGGTGGGCGCGGCGTTCGATGGGAGAGGAGAAGGTGCCGCTGGTCGCCGTCCTCGCCGCCGGCATCTTCGCCATCCAGGCGCTGAACATCCCCATTCCCTGGGGAACGAGCGGCCACATGGTCGGTGCGGCGCTCGCGGCGATCGTCCTCGGGTCGCCGTTCGCAGGAGTCTTCGTCCTGACGCTGGTGCTCCTCGTGCAGGGCATCATCTTCGGCGACGGCGGCATCACCGTCATGGGCGCAAACATCATCAACATGGGCGTCATCGGCGGATTCATCGGCTACTACGGTTATGCCGGCATCAAAGGCGTGATAGGGAATGCGTATGCCGCTGCATTCATCGCCGGATGGGCGTCGCTTTTCGTCTCCTCACTCCTCTGTGCGGTCGAACTCGCGATCGCCGGAACGTTCCCGCTGGTTCCAGCACTCACCGGCCTTGGGCTCTACCATGCGGTCATCGGGCTCATCGAGGGAGGCATCACCGCGGGCGCCCTCTACCTGATAGCCTCGGCACGGCCGGATATCCTCGAACACCCGGCAGGGGTGAGCGCGTAATGGAGAGAAGGCAGTTCGTCATCATCAGCGTCGCGATCGCCCTCGTGATCGCGGTTGCCGCGCCGTTCCTTGCGTCCGGAGACCCCGACGGGCTTGAAAGCGCGTTCTTCAGCATTTACGGTGCAAAACCGTTCATGGGGAGCGAGCTCGATGAAGATGCCGCCGGCGCCGCAGAGGAGCAGGTGGTCGCCGCGACCGGGAACGACTTCTCGTATGAGGCGGTCATGCCCGACTACAGTATCCCCGGCATGGATAAGGCCGGAGAAGTGCTTGCGGTCGTGATCGGCACGCTTCTTGCGCTGGTGCTGGTATTCGCCGTCGCGAAGGTCTCCGCACGGCCCGATAACTAGATACCTGAAAACCCACATTTTGCCATCATGCACCTGCTCGAGACCCGCGATCTCACCCATACCTACCGCGGCGACGTCCGCGCCCTCGAGGGCGTGAACGTCACCGCAGAGCAAAAGTCCCGCATCGCCGTCATCGGGCCGAACGGTGCCGGGAAGAGCACGCTCTTCAAGCACTTCAACGGCATCCTCAAACCCACGTCCGGCGAGGTGCTGGTCAGGGGCGAGCCTATCACGAAGGAGAACGTCCGTGAGGTCAGGAAGTTCGTCGGGATCGTCTTCCAGAACCCCGACGACCAGATCTTCTCCCCCACTGTGGAGCAGGACGTTGCGTTCGGCCCGATCAACCTCGGCCTCGACGACGAGACGGTCGCCCACCGCGTCGAGGAGGCCCTGCACCTCCTCGGGATCGAGGACCTGCGCGAGCGCGTGCCGCACCACCTCTCGGGCGGCGAGAAGAAACGGGTCGCCATCGCCGGCATCCTCGCGATGGAGCCGCAGGTGCTGGTGCTCGACGAACCGACCGCGGGGCTCGACCCCCGGGGCGTCGCCGACCTCGTGGCGTTCGTCAACCGGCTGCCCGGGGAGTACGGCATGACGGTGGTCTTCTCGACCCACCACCTCGACCTCGTTGCGGAGATGGCGGACCACGTCTATGTGATGGATAAGGGAAGCGTCGTGGGCTCCGGAACGGTCGGGGAGGTCTTCGCCCGGCCGGAACTCCTCGCCCGGACAGGGCTCGACGTGCCGCCCATACCGAGACTGATCCGGTCGCTGCAGGAGAGCGGTGTCGCCATCGATATGGCTTACACCTACGAAGACGCGAAGAAGTCGTTCCTCGACGCCTACGCGAGACGAGAATGATCGACGACCTTTACTTCATCGAGAGGTATGCTTACCGAACAAGCATCGTCCACCGGCTGGACGCAAGGGTTAAACTCCTCATCGCCCTCGCCGCCATCGTGGCCATCGTGGCCGTGCCGTACTCGACAAGGGTCTATGAGGTCGGCGCCGCCCTCGTCGCCCTCTTCGCTCTCCTCTGGGCCGCATCGCGTCTCTCACCGGTTGTCTACCTCCGGAGGCTCGCGCTCATCCTGCCGTTCGGCATCTTCCTGGTCGCGTTCCAGGTATTCGTAAAAAACCCCTACTACGACGTCTTCCATACGATTGCGACCCTTCCCTTCGGGATCGAGGTCTACGCGGAGTCGGTGGAGTTCGCGTCGATCCTCCTTGTGAAGTTTATCGTCAGCGTATCGTTCATCATCCTGCTCTCGTCGACGACGAAGATGCAGGACATGATCGAGGCGGCGGGGAGGCTCGGCCTGCCCCGGGAGTTCACCCTCACGCTCGCGATGATGGTCCGCTACATCTTCGTCTTTGCCGGGATGTTTAACAGGATACGGACCGCGATGGCGACCCGGTGTTTTGATCCCCTCGACCGCACCCTCCCCTACCGCTACCGGCTGCACCAGGTAGGCTACACGGTCGGGACGATCTTCATCCGGTCCTACGAGCAGGGCGAGCGCACCTACACGAGCATGCTCTGCCGGGGCTACGGGGCGAAAGCCGGCCTGTATATCAGGAAAAAACCTCTCCGAACAGGAGAAACCGCGTTCTTCGTCGCGACGCTCGGCTTCATCGTGCTTTCGACGGTGCTGATCTATGGGCAGCCGTAGGTGAGTGCGATGTTACCTTGCCAATCAAATTCTGTCCCTGTTGAAGCGTCCAGAGCCTGAAATGGCTTACTTGCGTGTTGCAGGCATTACCTCTTCTCGTCAAAGCGATTCCGGGATACCAACGACAACAATGCAACTATAGCGAGGAAAAGCCCGATCCAGTGGACCGTGGTGGCTATCGCCACGCAGGGGGGTGGGGACAGGGGAGGGGGGAATATTCCCCCCTCCCCGTCAGCCCCTCCCCAAATGGCGATAGTCACTGGGAAGCCGTGCACGGGATGTAGACTGCGCGTAGGACAGGAGCTTGAGCACCGTCAGGTGCGGGGGCGGGAGCACGAGAGGCCGTGAGGCTTCGAGGAGGCAGTCCCCTCAAAATCCGTGCCAGGTGCAATTAAAAGAGACAACCGAATGCAAATGCAGAAGCATGAGCAACATCGCAGACCCGGAACCGTTTCCCGGGACACCATCGGCATACGAAAAAACCAGATCGTTCATATCCCCCGGTGGTGCATAGGGTAGTATGCCCCAAAAGAGCGAATTCGGCAGAGGGTTCGTCGTCAACCTGATGCTGCTTTCACGGCATTTCGGCCTGCCTCCCGAGAAAGCCTTCTATGGCGCCGCGGATCACCTCACCGACTTCATGGTGCCGGAACAGTTCCGGGGAACCGAGATCGATGAACTCGTCGAACGCCTCCGCAAGATGGTGATCTGGCACCAGCCGGGAACCCTGGACAAGGAGGATGCGGCGGACATCAAGAGGATCCTCAACCGGCTCGCGATCGCAGTCGATAGAGAGCTCGGCATACCCGATCCGGATACCGGCAAGTACGACTGACGGGCGCGCGTGCCTCCCGCCCCGTAACCGTGACCGGCCGCGACGCCCGGCCCCTCCGGGTACGTTCGCGCGCAGGCTCCATTGGAACGTAGACAGAAAGGATTACCCCAAAACAGTGTATTTTTCGGAGCCATACAGTATAAGTGGTTATAAAACCAATATATACTGTGAGTTTTGCTGCGATTCAGGACGCCGCTCGTTCAGCGGAGGTCACAAATGACTGATACCTACGATGCTTCCCACATCACGGTACTGGAAGGCCTGAGGCCGGTGCGGGAACGTCCCGCCATGTACATCGGCAGCACGGATACCCGGGGGCTGCACCACCTGGTCTACGAAGTTGTGGACAACGCCGTAGACGAGGCTCTCGCCGGGGCCTGCGATCTGATCCAGGTGGTCATCAACCGGGACGGCTCGGTCTCGGTTGACGACAACGGCCGCGGCATCCCGGTCGATCTCATGCCCCAGTACGGCAAGAGCGCTCTCGAGATCGTTCTCACGGTGCTGCACGCCGGCGGAAAGTTCGATAAAAACACCTACCAGGTCTCCGGCGGGCTGCACGGCGTCGGCGTCTCGGTCGTCAACGCCCTCTCAAGCTGGCTCGATGCAACGGTCTTCAAGGACGGCAACGTCTATGAGATGCAATTCCGGCAGGGCCTGGTTGCAAAGCCGCTCGCGAGCCGCCCGGAGACCGAACACGAGATGGAAGCCCGGTACGAGGAGCGCTACGGCGCCCGGGACGGACAGCGGCTCGACTACGAACGCCTCCGGGGCACCCGGATCACGTTCCAGCCCGACCGCTCGATATTCGAGACCGTCGAGTTCGATTACGACGTGCTGGACCACCGGCTCCGTGAGCTCGCCTACTTAAACAGCGGCCTTACGATCGTTCTGCGGGACGAGCGCACCGGCGATTCGGCCGTCCACTGCTTCGAGGACGGGATCCGGCAGTTCGTCGCCCACCTCGGCGAAGGAAAGGAGAGCCTCCACGACGACATCATCTACTTCCAGAAACGCGACCCCGAGAGCATGGTCGAGGTCGAGGTGGCCCTGCAGTACAACAACTCATACTCGGAGACGCTCTACACCTACGTCAACAGCGTCAACACCCGGGAGGGCGGGACCCACCTCGAGGGGTTCCGGAGCGCCATCACCCGGGCGATCAACAGCGCCGCCCGGAGAAACAACCTCCTCAAGAACAACGATGCGCAGGTCAAGGGCGAAGACGTCAGGGAAGGGCTCGCCTCCGTCATCAGCACCCGGGTGGCGAACCCACAGTTTGAAGGGCAGACCAAGATGCGCCTTGGAAACAGCAACGTTCGGGGCATCGTGGACTCGCTCGTCTACTCGTCACTCACGGAGTACTTCGAGGAGCACCCCAAAACCCTCCAGGCGATCGTGGAGAAGGCGATGGCGGCGGCCCGGGCCCGGGAGGCAGCCCGGAACGCGCGCGAACTCGCCCGGCGGAAGAGCACGCTGGAGTCGACCGGCCTTCCCGGGAAACTCGCCGACTGCCAGGAGCGGGACCCGGCAAAGAGCGAGATCTATATCGTGGAAGGAGATTCAGCAGGCGGCTCCGCGAAACAAGGGCGGGACCGGAAGTTCCAGGCGATCCTCCCCCTGCGGGGGAAGATCCTGAACGTCGAGAAGGCGTCGGAGCACAAGATCCTGAAGAACGCCGAGATCCAGGCGCTGATATCCGCTATCGGCACCGGGGTCGGCGACAGCTTCGACGCGGAGCGGGCCCGCTACCACCGGATCATCCTGATGACGGATGCCGATGTCGACGGAGCGCACATCCGGACGCTCCTCCTCACGTTCTTCTACCGCTACATGGTGGGGCTCGTCGAGAACGGCTACATCTACATAGCCCAGCCGCCCCTCTACCGGATAGCGAAGGGCAAACAGGAGCAGTACGTCTACCGCGAAGAGGAGATGCGGGAGATCCTCGCCGGGTGGGGGGAGAAAGGCGTCTCGATCCAGCGCTACAAGGGTCTTGGTGAGATGAACGCCGGACAGCTCTGGAGCACCACGATGGACCCGGCAAACCGGATTCTCAAACAGGTGAAGATTGAGGACGCCGCCTACGCGAACGAAATATTCGAGAAACTTATGGGAGAGAATGTAGACGCCCGGAGAGATTTCATCCGCAGGCATGCAAAGGAGGTGAGCAACCTTGACGTCTGAAGGGGAAGGGGTTGTCCCGATCAACATCGAAGAGGAGATGAAATCATGCTACATCGACTACGCGATGAGCGTGATCATCGGCCGCGCCATCCCCGACGCGAGAGACGGCTTGAAGCCGGTGCACCGCCGCACCCTCTACGCGATGTGGGAGATGGGCAACACGAGCGACAAGCCCTACAAGAAGAGCGCCCGTATTGTCGGAGACGTGATGGGTAAGTACCATCCTCACGGCGATTCAGCCATCTACGATACGCTCGTGAAGATGGCCCAGCCCTTCTCCTACCGCTGCATGCTGGTGGACGGCCAGGGGAACTTCGGGTCAATCGACGGCGACTCCGCTGCCGCCATGCGTTACACAGAGGCCCGGCTCACGAAGATCTCGGAGGAACTGCTCACCGATATCGACAAGAAAACCGTCGACTTCGTCCCCAACTTCGACGAGTCGCTCCAGGAGCCCAGTGTCCTCCCCGCCCGGATCCCGAACCTCCTCGTCAACGGGTCGAGCGGGATTGCCGTCGGGATGGCGACGAACATGCCGCCCCACAACCTCAGAGAGATCTGCGAGGCGACCTGCCGCGTCATCGACGACGCGGGCATCTCCACGGAGGAGCTGATGCAGGTCATGCCCGGGCCGGACTTCCCGACCGGCGGGATCATGATGGGCACCGCAGGCATCCGCGACGCCTATCTGACCGGTCGCGGAAAGTGCGTTGTCAGGGGCGTCGCGGAGATCGAGGAGGAGGGCCGGACACCGCAGATCATCATCACCGAGATCCCCTTCCAGGTGAACAAGGCGCGCCTGATCGAGCACATCGCCGGCCTCGTCCGCGAGAAAAAGATTGAGGGGATCGGCGATATACGCGACGAGTCCGACCGCGACGGTATGCGGATCGTGGTCGAACTCAAGAGGGGAGCCGCGCCCCAGGTGATACTGAACTTCCTCTATAAGCACACGGCGCTCGAGTCGTCCTTCGGCATCATCAACCTCGCAATCGTCGACCGCCAGCCCCGGACCCTGAACCTCAAGGAGATCATCCACGAGTTCCTCAAGCACCGGGTGGACGTGGTCCGGCGGAGGACCGAGTTCGATCTCACGAAGAACGAGGAGCGGATGCACATCCTCCGCGGCCTCCTCGTCGCGCTCGACAACATCGACGCGGTCATTGCGACCATCCGGGGTTCCGGGACAACCGATGAGGCGCAGAAGGCCCTGGTGGTGAAGTTTGCGCTCGATGAGGTGCAGGCGGATGCCATCTTGAAGATGCAACTCCGGAGGCTTGCGGCACTCGAACACCAGAAGATCCTGGACGAGCGCGATGCAATTGCGGCGGAGATCGAGCGGTTGTCCGCGATCCTGGCGAGCGAGGCGAGCATTCTCGCCGAGATCAGGAAAGAACTCGTCGATATCGGTGCGCGCTTCGGCGACGAACGGAGAACCCGGATTGCGCAGGCAGCCGAGGCGTTCGACAGGGAGGACCTCATCGAGGATAAACCGATGCTGGTCTCGCTCACCTCCTCGAACTACGTAAAACGGATCGACCTCGACACCTACCGGAACCAGCGGCGCGGAGGGCGCGGCATCATCGGCATGGCGATGAAAGACAACGACGGCGTCGAGAGGGTCTTCGTCGCGAACATGCACGATAACCTCCTCTGCTTCACCGACAGGGGGAGAATGTACTGGTTGAAGGTCTACGACCTTCCTGAGGGGCAGCGGACGGGCAAAGGCAAGGCCCTCGTCAATCTCCTGAACCTTGCCGGCGAAGAACGGGTGACCGCGGTGATCCCGGTCCGGGAGTTCCGGCCCGACCGCTTCCTCTTCTTTGCGACCAGGAGCGGAACGGTCGCGAAGATGGCGCTCGACGAGTTCTCGCGGCCCCGGCAGACCGGGATCAATGCCATCAACCTCCGCGACGGTGATGCGCTGGTGGACGTGAAGGCGACCGACGGCGACCAGGAGCTGATCCTGACGACGAAGTTCGGGCAGAGCCTCCGGTTCCACGAGGAGGCCGTCCGCCCGGTTCACCGGAACGCCATGGGCGTGCGGGGGATCAAACTCCGCCACGGCGACGCGCTGCAGGCCGTATCAGTGGTCGAGGAGGAACATCTCCTCACCATCACGGAACGGGGCTATGGTAAGCGGACGGAGTTCGACGAGTTCCGCGGCCACGGCAGGGGCACGCTCGGGGTGCGAAACATCGTCGTCGACGCCCGGGCGGGCAACGTCGTCGGGTCGATGGCGGTCTCCGGCGACGACGAGATCATCGTGATGAGCGCGTCCGGCATCGTGATCCGGACGAAGGTTTCCGAGATCTCGATCCAGAAGCGCGGCACCCGCGGTGTTCGGGTCATGAGGCTCGACGACGGCGACAGGGTTATCGGGTTCACGATCCTGGATTCCGAGGAGCCCGGGGAAGAGGCGTGACGCGTCTTTCCGGCCTGAAAATACCAAAGAACGTTCTTTTTTTCTATCTGGCGAAGGCCGGTAAACGGCGGCTGCAGTGGGTTGAAGGGCACGGTCTCGGACCGTTTCCCGGCCAAAAACAGGTAAACATTCGGTCCTGTTGCAACCCTGTTCCGATCTTCATCCTTTCCCTGGTGAGGCTGGTGCCGGGCCCGGCTGTCCCCAGGATCAACCTTTTTCCTCGAACATGTCCCCATGCAGTGGACCGTGGGAGAATCGCCATTGGGGGAGGGGCTGACGGGGAGGGGGTGTCCCCCTCCCCTGTCTCTCCGCGTTGTAATGGATCTCTGTAACCCCCACCACCCGCGCTTCGCGCTCCTCCCGCCCCCAGGGGGGCGGGCAGTGTGTGGCGATAGGCGATGCCCCTACAGGACATCGCTGGAGAAGACCGAAGGTCTTGGACTTGCGATGGACGGAATGCGACCGGCCGCTAGGGCGGGAGCATGAGCACCGAAGATGCGAACATCCGGAGCACAAGCACCGCAGGTGCGCAGTAGGATGCTCCTCAGGGAGCGTCCTTCGAGCATTGTCAGATGCGCAGCCCGGTGGAAAGCCGTGCCCCTGAGTACCCCTGATTGCGGCCATCTAGAGCAAACGGGGGTTCAACAAGGCCTTTTTTTCCGCCCGGGTTAAGGCCAATAGACGGAAACTGCAGCGGGTGAAGGGCACGGGCTCAGGCCATCCTCCTGAAGTTGTCACGAAACGCTATTACCAGGAGGAGGACACCCCTTCCCGGGCCCTCCCCCGAGTGACGATGTCCAATAGAAAGCCGTTTCACCCTCCTTGCTCTGAATGTGGCTCAGATGGTAGATACCCGGGAAGTAAGGGCTCCGATCAGGATGTATCGAAGGTTCGGAGATTTTTTGGGACGAACTCCCCGGCCAAAAAAGTTAGAATTCCGGCTTCCTGAAGTACCTGAGCGCTTCGGGCCGGTGCCGTTCAAGCTCCGTGAAGAAGTGCTCTGCAAGTTGCGGTTCGGAGTCATTGATCGCCTGCTGCAGGGTGTGCATCAGCCATCCATGGATCTCCTGGCCGCGGTCAAGCGTGTTCATCACGGCGACGACCGCCTCGTCCACATCCTGTCTGTTGTTCCATCGATAGGGCATCACCACCATCTCCGGAGAGGAAATACCCGTCTCGCCCATAAAGCGTTTTTGGCGATCCCACGCAGGACGGCCGCTCCGCACCGGGAAACGTCCCCGTAACGTGCCGGATCTCGGCACCCCGCACCACCGTCGTTCTCCGCGGGTTTTATCCGGCCGGAGGACAACAGGACGTTCGGATGAGGTGTCTGTGATGTTTCGTACGACAATCCAGGTAGACACGCACGGGGAGGGGGAGATCGTCAACCTCACACCCCAAATAACGCAGGCGGTCACCGAGAGCGGTGTTCGGGAAGGGCTCGCAACCGTCTTCGTCGCGGGCTCGACCGCCGCCGTCACCACCATTGAGTACGAGCCCGGCGTGCTCTCCGATCTCTCCCGGGCGCTCTCGGTCATCGCCCCGGCCGATATCCCCTACGCCCACGACGCGGCATGGGGCGACGGTAACGGGCGGTCCCATGTCAGGGCGGCGATCGTCGGCCCGTCGCTCTCCGTCCCGGTCATCAGCGGTGCGCTCGCGTGCGGGACGTGGCAGCAGATCGTCCTCTTAGAGCTCGACGTGCGGTCGAGCCGTAAGCGGACGGTCTACGTCACCGTCGTGGAGTGAAACGCGAGGAAGGAGACGCACGGCGGCGATACTGCAGGCAGAGCGATAGGGTCGCCTGACTGGCAACCCGAGAATACGTATCGCTCTGCCCTGGTCTTCGCCGGAATTGTTCAGGAAGAATGAGTGATTTAATCGAGCGGTACCGTTTCGAGTTGAGATACCAGTTCCCAGATGCGGGTCCGTGCGTGGACCGGCATGTTCGGGTCGTTGCTGATCTCATCGATCATGGATATTGCGGTTGCGGCGCGGAGGCCGATACTCCGGGACTCGTCCTGGAGAACCGTTTTGGTCGCGTCTGCGACGCGTCGGATATTGCGTGGAATGGTAGAATCCTCGCTGATATTCTGCAGCATCTGAATGCAGATCCGTATTGTTTCGTCTGGACTTGCCATTAGAATTACCCCTCTATTATTAATGGCATCCAGACATATATAAGTTCATTAAGGGAGTTCGACGAAATGACAGCAGATCAGGCTGACGAAGTCATGGCCGAGTATCTCCTGAAGGGAGGGAAGATGCTCGCCAAATCCTGTAAGGTCTGCGGGTACCCCCTGTTTGAGTACAAGGGAAAGACACAGTGTGTGATCTGTCCGCTTGCTGCGCCAGAAGAACCTCTTCCCGAACCGGAGCCGCCTGCACCGGCACCAGAATCCAGGCGGTCCCCGGCACCGGCGGCGGCCGCACGAGGGGAGCCGCAGGGTGAGGCTGCCGTGGAGATCGAACGGACGATCGTCCACCTCTGCGAACGGATCAGGGAAGAACAGAGGCCCGAAGAGTGCCTGACCCTGATGAAGGCGGTCGAGCGGGGCGCCAGAGCCCTCGCGAGACTGGGTCAGCGGTAAGGTCTGCGGGCGAGATCCCATATCGCACGGGCGGTCTTTTCCCCGATCCCGTGCACCGACGCCAGTTCCTCCGGTTCGGCATCGACGATCGCTTTGAGCGACCCGAAGTGTTCGAGGAGGAGACGGGCGCTTTTTAAACCGACATTCGGGAACGCAGCGAGCGCGTACTCCTGCTCTTCGCGGACCGAGTGGTACGACTTCTTCGGGTGCACCTTCCGCTCCCCCCGCTCGCTCCCCTCCCGCTGCGCAAGGACGTAGAGCGTCTCGGCGGTATCGTCCGCGTCCCGCGTGCGGATGAGCGCGACGCCCATATCGACCGTGATGGCCGCAAGCGTGCCCCTGATTGCGTTCGGGTGGATGTTTCGAACCGCATAGAGGTCGTCCTCCCCTTCGATGATCAGGACAGGACGCGGCACCGCGTCGGCCATGGCTCGAATCTGCCCGAAGAGGTCACGCTCGACGAGGGTGTTCATGAAGTCCTGCACGGTCTTCCTCTCCACGAGGATACGGTCGCCGATGGCGTAGTCGCCGAACTCAAGGCGTTCGAGGGTGATCGACGCCCCGAGTTCATGCAGGCGCCCGGCGACCCGTGACGACGTCTCCCGGTCGTCGACGGTGATCGCCGGCCCCGCGGGGGCAAACGCGAGGAAATCCGTCTGTCCGGTGGCGGGCGGAACGGCCAGGGCGGGAGGGGGTGCGGGCGTGGTGCTCATGCTCCTGATCCCCGTCACCATCGCCCGCTCCCGGTTCTGGCTCACATACCGGAATGTCTCATCAGACGTGCCTTTCGTCACCAGCACGACGATCGTGCCGCTGCCGCTTCTTCCTGTCCGCCCCTTCCGCTGGATGCTCCGGATCTCCGAGGGGACAGCCTCGTAAAAGATCACCATGTCCGTCGAGGGGACGTCGAGCCCTTCCTCGCCCACCGAGGTCGCGACCAGGCACCTGAACTCGCCCTCCCGAAACCGGGCGAGGCTCGCGATCTGCTCCTTCTGCGAGAGCCCCCGCTCCGCGTCCCGCGACGCCTGGCCGACGAACCGCTCGCAGGCGATGCCGGCAGCGGTGAGCGTATCCACGAGCGTCTGGACGGTGTCGCGGTAGGTGGCAAAGACGATGATCCGGCTCTCGGGGTGGGCCGCAAGCTGCGCCCGGACAAGTTCGCGGACGATCGAAGCCTTGGGGTGCAGTTCCTCCGTCCAGCCGGAAGCGGCCTCGACGAGGCTTATGTAGGCGGGATCGGCGACGAGGCGCTTGCTCGCCTTGCTCCCCGCGCTCGAGGCTCCCTCCGCACCGAGCCGGGCGAGGTAGAGTTTGAGCGCCTCGCTTCCCTGCGTCTCAACGAGCGAGATGGCATGGCGGAGTTTCATGCACTCGGCGTGCAGGGACGCCGCGATGAACGCCGATGGGTCGCGCGTCCGTATACGCTGTTGGATCTGGGCGTTTAAGGCGTTGAGCGCCTTCATCGAGAGTTTGTCGGGCTTCGGGACGCGGAAGTTGAGTTTCGCGAGCCGGGCAAGACGCGACTCCACGAGCCCCCTGAGGACGACGAGCGCCGCCTGGAGTTCCTCGGGCAGGTAGACGTCGACGTACTGGATGTCGCGCTCGTGGATGTAGGGCAGGACGTCCTCGTCGGTCTCCACCCGTGTCTCGACCGCCTCGATGTGCAGGTTGTCGCAGACCTCCTGCACCTTCGCCGGGTCCCCTCCGGGCGAGGCGGTCATCGCGAGCAGCAGGGGATCTTTTGCCGCGGTACAGTAGTGCCCGGCAAGGAAGACGTAGGCGTAGTTCCCCACCGCCCGGTGGCACTCGTCCACGACCAGCAGCACGACGTCGGCGAGGCTGTACCTCCCCGCAAGGCAGTCGTTCTTGATCACCTGCGGGGTGGCAAAACAGACCCGGCACGCCTCCCAGGCCCGGGCCCGCTCCTCCGGGGGGGTGTCCCCGGTGAACATGGCAAAATCGGACTCATCCGGCTCGGAGCCGTTCCGGAATAGCAGGAACTGTTTGAAGAAACGGAGGTGCTGCTCGACCAGGGGTTTCGTGGGCGCAAGCACGAGCACCCTCCCCGGGTGGGAGTGGAGGCGGGACGCCGCGACAATGAGCGCGACGGCCGTCTTCCCGAGGCCCGTCGGGAGGACGACCATCGTGTTCGCGTCAAGCGCCCGGAGCGCGATCGAGAGTTGATACCGCCGTTCCTCGATGCTCTCTGGCCGGATCAGCGGGTGGGAGATGTAATTCATGCCCTGAGTTCACGGAACGTGGTGGCGCCGGAGATGAGTGCGGAGAGGACCTGGGGCAGCCGCTCGATCGGTATGCGGACCTGCTCCATGCTGTCGCGGTCTCTCACGGTCACGGTGTTGTCCTCGAGCGTATCGTAGTCGACGGTGACGGCAAAGGGCGTCCCGATCTCGTCCTGTCTCCGGTAACGCCTGCCGATGGCGCCGGAGTCGTCGTACTGGGCGAGGATGCGGCACTGCGTGAGCCGCTCCGTGATCGTCTGCGCGATGGTATCGAGGCCGTCCCGGCTCATCAACGGGAAGACGGCGGCCTGGACCGGTGCGACCGCCGGCGGGAGCCGGAGCACCTTCCGGATCTCGCCTTCGACCTCTTCCTCGGCGTAACTGTGCTCCAGCGCAACGTAGATCATCCGGTCGATGCCGTATGACGGTTCGATGACGTGGGGCATCACCTCTTCGCCGCGGACTTCCACCTCCTCTTCCCGAACCTGGTAGAGGTCAGCGGAGATGAAAACCTCCTCGCCGTCGACGGTGACCCGCGCGCCGTCCTCTCCGGGGTCAGAATTTGCCAGCGCATCCGCGACCGCCTTCGCCTTGCCGCGGTACCGGGGGCCGAGCACGCCCATGTCGGCCACGATCCGCCGTTTTACGACCCTTTTGGGCTCGTCGTAGGGTATGAAGACCGTCATCGAGGTGCCGGAATGCCCGGCGTGCGAGCGCAGGTCATAGTTGGTGCGGTCGGCGATGCCGACGATCTCCACCCACCCGAACCGGCCGGAGTAGACCTCAGCGTCCCAGCAGTCGGCCGCATAATGTGCCCGCTCATCGATCAGGTGCTGGCGGAACCGGAGTTTTGCCGGGTCCACGCCGATAGCGGTCAGGATCCGGTGCGTCAGCGCGATGTAGTAGGCGACGTACTCGTTTGCGATCAGCCCCTCGTCCACGGCGGCGCGCATCGTGATTGCGGCCGGTTCCCGGCCGTCGAGCTGCCGCGCGATGGTGAGGAGGGGCGCTGTGTAGTCCGCGTAGCGATGGAAGGCAGGGTGATCCTTCCGGTCGGGGTGGACGAAGATCTCAGCCTCCGCCTGGGAGAACTCGCGCAGCCGGATCATGCCCTGGCGGGGGGAGATCTCGTTTCGGTAGGATTTCCCGATCTGGACCGCGCCGAAGGGGAGCTTGTCGCGGTAGAAGCGCAGGAGCCGGGCGAAGTCGGTGAAGATGCCCTGGGCGGTCTCAGGGCGCAGGTAGCCCTTCCGCTGCGACCCGGGCCCGATTGTCGTCTGAAACATCAGGTTGAACGCAAAGACGCCCGCTTCGCCCAGAGGTTCCTTGCACGACGGGCAGGGGAGTTCGTAGAGCGCCGCCTGGAGCGCCTCCGCCGGGAGTGTGCCCGCGTTCTCGATGCCGTTCTCCTCCGCGATGTGATCGGCGCGGAGATACTCACCGCAGTGCGGGCACTGCACCATCTTGTCGGCGAACTCTTTCACATGGCCGGATGCGACGAAGATCGCTTCGTTTCCGACGGTGGGGCATTCGATCTCGTAGTAGCCTTCCTGAAAGACGTAGAACGAACGCCAGAGGTTCTCGACGTTCCGCTTCATCATCGCTCCGAGCGGGCCGTAGTCGATGAACCCGGCGATCGACCCGTATATCTCGGATGAGGGCCAGACGAAACCCCGTCTTCTGGCTACTTCCATGACTTTTTCGTAAATATCGCTCGTCTCGGCCATAGTCTTGCAGTACACTTGAGCGCCGGTGCTAATAAAGAATGGTCCTCACCTCGCGCGAGATCACAATTCGTCGAAAAAGGAGCCGGGTGAGGAGGTATTTTTTCCACCGAGGATGAGATTCCGGAAGATATGGTTACATCCGCGAAAATGATCTTTCTGTTTCGACGGATTATATGGTAAGTTTTAAATGTTAGCGGTTGTAATGTAGGGAACGTTACGCCCCGGTTGGGAGAAAAAGTATATATCGAAGGTCAGCATGGGTGACCCTCAGAACCAGACGGTGGAATACAGAACAGAGAGAGACGGACATGGCAGAAGATACCCGCAAGCAGCAACTACTGGAGCTGTTCACGACCATCACGAACAAGAAGACGATCGTTGAGCCGATGAGGAAGGTTCACGGTACACTTCGGGATCGCGACGCTGTTGAGCGCGAGATCGCCCTGATCATGCGTGAGATCCTCGATCAGGGGTATTTCAAGACCAAGCTCGCTCCGCGGCAGCTCGCAAAACTCGTGGTCGCATACTACGACGGCAAGAACGATACCGAGATCGCGAGGGCGCTCGGCGACGAGAAGCTGAGCAAGACCGTGGCACGTGCCCGGGTTCGCCTCAAGCTCTTCAGGGAACTCGATTTCAAGATGCCGTTTGACCAGGAGGCGATGTCGGAGCTTCTTGATTCGGGGAAGACCATGAAGGAGATCAGCGAGGAACTCGATATAAGCCCCTCGACCCTTCGTGAGTACCGCCACGTGATCGAGCAGCAGAGAGACACCACGCTCGATCCGTACCTGGAACGGATCAGGGATGTCATGGAAGACCGCGATCTCTCCGAACTGATGACGCGCGGCGTCGTGAACGACGGCCTTAGCGAAGCGATCGACATCACCGAAGCGATCGACATGGGGGAGTTCTGAACCCCTGCCCATCCACTATAATCCCACTGAACATTTTTTAGTATCCGAGCCGATCTCTTCTCCATGAGGTTGACCTGGCTTGGCCACGCGTGTTTCTCGCTTGCTGGATCGCAGACGATCCTCGTCGATCCCTTCATCCCGGAGGGTACGCTCCCCGCTGAACCGGATATCGTTGCCGTGACGCATGCCCACGCGGACCACCTGGGCATTGCTGCGGAACTCTCGAAGAAGACGGTCGCCATCAACGAGGTGGCGAAGTATCTAAGGACAAAGGGCGTTCCTGCGGAAGCAATGAACATCGGCGGCACCATCACCGTCGACGGTGTCCGGTTCACGATGACGCCCGCGCTCCACTCGTCATGGCTGGAGGACGAGGGACCGGGCTTCTACGGCGGTGTCGCCGCTGGATTCGTCATCACGATGGATGGTATCAGCATCTACCACGCCGGCGATACGGCGCTCTTCTCCGACATGCAGCTCATCCGGGACCTCTACCGGCCGGATGTGGCGCTCCTCCCCATCGGCGGGTGCTTCACGATGGGGCCCGACGAGGCGATGATCGCGGCCCGGTACATCGGCGCGCCGCTGGTGATCCCGATGCATTACGACACGTTCCCCGCCATCCGGCAGAACGTGGAGAACTTCAAGCAGGCCGTCGAGCGGACGACGTCGATCCGGGTCGCGGTGCTCGCACCGGGAGAGAGCATCGAGGTCGGCCCGGAGGGGGCCGGGGAATAAAGGGGGCCCCACACCCCGTTTTGCGGTTGCAGAGGGCGTATGGGTGATTTTTCTGGGTGGCGCATTTGACCGATGATTGAGGGAGATCAACTCATACCTTCGGTGCAAGGAAGGGAGCTTGAGCACGGAAGTGCAAGGTGCGCAGTCCCCACAGTTCACTACATCGGGCTTTATCTCGGCTCTACAGGGCCAGGAATCGTAGACAGCGACAGCACAAGGTGCAAGAGTTCAAGAACACATGTATCTTAACTAACAGAATCGTGGAAAATAAGAGCCGGCGCCTCTGCCAGCACTGAAAACCTTCTTTCACTCTTTCCGTGCCGGAACCCCGATCTTGAACCCGACGCCCTCGAAGGAGGCGACCAGCCGGTCGCCCGAGTAGACGTCTACCGAGAATACCGACGTCCTTTCCGTCTCCGAAACCCTGCGGGCGACCGCCTCGAGCGTGTCCGCCGCCGGCACGGAGAAGTAGCGGATATGGGCCGAGATCGCTATCTGATCGACCCCGTCCATGTTCGCGGCGATCCCGAAAGCGTGGTCGGCGATGGCGAAGATCGCGCCCCCGTGGGTCGTGCCGTGCGCGTTCTTCACGCCACTGGTCGACATCGCCACCCGGACGCAGCCGTCCTCGATCCCCGTGACCTCCATCCCGAGCAGGCGTGCGAACTCGCAGGTGTCGGACCGGTGCACCGCCACGGCATAGTTTTCCGGGATGGATACGGCCTTCTTCATGACACTACTTGTACTCCCGCTGCGTGTAGGTGGCGCCGCCGGCCTCGCCGCCGCGAAGAACGATGTAGAACCATTCCCAGAGCGACTTGAGCGTCCCGAACTGCTGGTAGCGCCGCATCGAGAACCCGACTTTCAGGCCGGTATCGAGGTAGACCTTCCCGAGTTTGCGCATCCGCTGCGCGATCTCGAGATCGTCCCCGGCGTCGATGCAGCGGTACATCCCCGCCCGGAGAAACGCCTCCCGGTCGAACGCCGTGTTGCACCCGAGCGTGAAGTAGATCGTCCGGGTGTAGTAGCCGAGACGCGCGAACGTGTTTGCGCCGGCAAGCGAGAGATGGTTCCTGAACCCCCCCTCGATCGGATAGACCGTGCCGTAGAGCTGCACGATATCCCGCTCTGCAAAGTCCCGCCCGATCCGCTCCACCCAGTCCCGGGGGAGGATGCAGTCGGCGTCGGTCGTCGCGATGATATCGCCTTTCGCGGCCATCGCCCCGTCGTTTCGTGCCCCGCCGACTCGCTTGCTCGTCTGGATAAAGACCTGATCCGCAAGGGGTTCGGCCAGTTCCCGGGTCTTATCCTTTGAGTTTCCGTCGACGACGATGATCTCGTAGGTCTCCCTCGGCACCGTCTGGTCGGCGAGAGACGCAAGACAGCGCTCGATGTTCTGCTCTTCGTTGTAGGTCGGAACGACGACGGAGATCATCCTTCGATCAACTCCCGGTATAGTTGTTGATGCCGTTTTGCTATAAGCGTGATGTCGTATTCCTCCGTCGAGGCACGGGCACGGGAGGCGCAGCGATGCAGGGCCGCTTCGTCATTCAGAACCTCCCGCGCCTCATCGATCTCGGAGAAGAAGAGGACCGAGTCCCCGAAGATCTCCCGGAACTCGTAGATATCCCGGGCGATGACAGGAAGGCCCGCCGAGAGCGCCTCGACGATCACGAGGCCGAACGTCTCGGCGTGGGAAGGCATGAAGAAGACGTCCGCCCCGCTGTATGCCCGGGAGATATCGTCGATGACCCCGGTGAAGATGACGTTCTCGTGGCACTGGGTCTTGAGCATCTGGATCTTCGCGTAGTCCTTCGAGAACGTCCCGTACGGGAACCCGCCCACCCAGATCCAGGTCATATCGGGGTGCTGGTCCGCGAGTTTGAAGAAGTCGTAGATGCCCTTCCGGGGTGTCTGCTGGCCGACGGAGAGCACCACCCTCCGGCCGGGGTCGATCCCGTACTCGTCACGGAATGATTTGCGCTTCTTCCCATCGCGCTTGAAGTATTCACGGTCGATGCCGTTCGGGATGAGGGTCATCGGGATGTCGGGGACGAGCTGTTTGGTCTCCCGGTGGCAGGGTTCCGATATCGTGATGATATGGTCGAACTGGCGGTAGATCTTCGGGTATACCGTGTTTATTCTCTTTGAGAAGGCGACGTTCCCCTCGTTCAGGCGGGGTGTCGAGTGGGCGGTCAGGACTTTTGCGCCCTCGGTGAACTTCAGGTGATACATCGCCCACGGCCCGAAGGTATGGTAGTGGGTCAGGTCGAAATCGTTATGATACCGGTTGCGGGCGACCTCCATACCGGGGAGCAGGGCGAGGTGGTTGTAGAGCGTCCTCGCCGCCGTCGCGCACCCGATGTAGCGCAGGAACCGGAAGTCCTCGACGAATATGTTGACCTTCATTCGTTTCCCCTCACGAAGTCGATCGCGCTCCTGATGCAGCCATCCATATTGAGGTACTCGAACTCTGCGAACCGCCCGACAAGGTCGATGCCCCGCTCCCGGCAGAACTCCCGGACGATTGCGATGTTTCGGAGGTACCCGGTATCGTAGACGACGTACGCGAACTCCTCCCGCGCGACGCCGGTGTAAACGATCCGCTCCCGGGAGGGGATGAGCCCGGCGGCGATGAGCGACGCGACGGTATGCTCGATCACCTCGGCGTCCGTCATCCGCGAAACCGCATCACCCTCGTTGTAGGTGATCTCGGCGAGAATCGAGGAGTGGCCCGGGGGAGCGACCTCGCTGCTGTAGTTTGAGGGGAACGATATCCGGTTGAAGAGGCCGGTCTTCTCGTCGGGGACGTAGAGCCACGAGATATCGGGAACGTCGCCGGATAGCCCGATGAAGACCGAGCAGAGCGAGTTGTAGCGGAGGGCGTCGCAGGCTGCCCGCACCTCTGCCGGGACGTCCGATAGACAGGGGAGCAGGTTCTGGAGCGGAATGGTCGAGATCACCCGATCGGCGCGGACGGTCTCGCGGCCGTCGCTCACCACAAAACCCCCACCATCCTCGCGGACGGAGGCGACGGAAAAGCCGGTCCTGACGGCGGGGAGGACCGGTTCCGCGATCGCCCTGACCAGCGCCTCGATTCCGCCGGTCACCGGGTAGGAGAAGACAGCCTGGTGGACGTAGCCCTCGGTCTCGATGCCGATGGCCGACCGGATGATATCCTCGACCGGCGGGCGGGGGATGCGCCCCTCCACCCAGTGGTGCGACATCCGGTCGGCCGGGTAGTTCCAGATCTTTTCGTTATAGGGGAGCATGTAGCATTCGGCGATGCCCCGGCCGAAGGTGTAGGTGATCCACCCGGCAAAGTTTTCCGGCGGCGGGATCTCCCCCTTCTCGACGGCGATGAGGTTTTTGACGAACTCGTTGATGCAGAAGAAGCGGTCTTCGTCGGGCAACTGGTAAAGACCGTTCTCGAAGGGGTATTTGACGTAGCGGCCTTTATAGAGGATCTTCGTGTTCCGCTTCCGCCGGTCGGCGTTCTCACCGAGAACCGAGAGCATGAAGGAGAGGACTTCCTCGTCGCGGGAGAAGATGATGTGGGAACCCCCGAGATCGAACGTGAAATCCTTCTGTGTCTGCGAGCGGCAGAGCCCCCCGATCTTCTCGTTCCGTTCAAGAACGGTTACGTCGTCGCCCTGTTCGTGGAGCAGGCGGGCCAGCGTTATCCCGGTAAGGCCGCCACCCAGTACCGCCGATTTCACGTTCGTACTGTTTATGCCGAAACCATATATGGTTGACCATCCGTTTCCCGCGGTTGCCGCATATCGGTGAGGAAATCAGGAGAAATCAAGCCTGGAGAGCGCGGGGTGCAGGGTTCTCCCATGCTGTCCGGGAGGCCTACGAACTCGCGAGTGCCCCGACGAACTCCCAAACGTCCTTCGCGTAGAGTTCGGGCTCTTCCCAGGCCGCGAAATGCCCGCCGTGGGGGAGTTCGGTGAAGTGCTTCAGGTGCACTCTCCGCTCCGCCCACTCACGCGGCAGCGGGGCGTCGCGGGGAGGGCGGGCGACGGCCGCCGGGACCGGGGTGCGCCGCCAGGGACCAGAGGGTGCGTGGGCGTCGAGGTAGTACCGGCGGACGGACGAGCCGATCGTCTGCGTAACCCAGTAGATCATGATGTTCGTGAGCAGGTCGTCCCGGGACAGACGCTTCTCGACCTCCTCGCCGGTCGTGCCCGAGGCCATGAAACTCATGATCCAGGCGGCGAGGCCCGCGGGCGAGTCGGCCAGCCCGTAGGCGAGGCTCTGGGGTTTGGTCGACTGGATGATGTTGAAGGCGCCTTCGCTCATCCACCACTGTTGAATGTAGTTCGCGAATTCGATCTCGGGCTCTGTAAGGGTCGAAAAATCCGTCGTAGGGTCCGGGTAGCCGACGTCGGTCAGGTGGATCCCGATTAGCACCTCTGTATGCCGTTCCGCGAGTGATTGAGCGATCAGTGTCCCGGCATCGCCGCCGGCCGCGACGAATCTCTCATAGCCCAGTTCTTCCGTCACCAGTCCGGCGAAGAGATCGGCGGTATCGTCGGTGGTCATGGCCTTCCGGTCGGAGAACCCCTGTCCGGGGATGGACGGGACGACCACGTCGAAGGAGCTGGTCAGGAGCGGGATGACGCGGTGATACCGGTAAAACGAGTCGGGCCAGCCGTGGAGGAGGAGGAGCGGCACCGGGTCCGGTCCCTTCCCGCGCTCGTGGACGAAGTGAATTCCCGTCCCGTTGATCTCAGTCCTGAAGTGGGCAAACCGGTTCAATTCCGCTTCGCGGGCCCGCCAGTCGTAGGAGTGCTCCCAGTAGTCGACAAGGTCTTTCATGTACGCGAGGTTCGTGCCGTACTCCCAGCCGGCGCCGTCATCGGGCCAGCGAGTGCGGGCGAGGCGTAGGCGCAGGTCGTCGAGGGTTGTCTCCGGAACGGCGATGGTGAAGGGTTGCATGCCCGGGGTGGATGGCCGCCATCCGGTTATACGTTTCGCGCGGGAGGCTACTTCAAGAGAGGATTCTATCGTCTTTTCCTCCTCTCTGCGAGAACCCTGCTCGTTTCTATCGCCTTCTGCAGGGGCTGGATCATATAGGTGGGCATATTCTTCACCACCTCCCGCCTGACGGAGGGGATGCACATCATGAGAGAGGTCGCCCGGGTGCCGATCCTCTGCAGGTAGTTCCGGGTGGGGAAGTCGTAGAGCCCGTGCTGCCGGTAATACCGGTCGTCCGCCTTGAAGGTCGCCCGCATCCCTCCCCAGATCTCGTCCCGGAAGATCTTATGGCCGGCGACGGCCGGGAAGGTGGCCGGTGCGATATACCCCCGGTCCGCGAGCCTCACGGAACGTTCGGCGAGAGTGTGCAGGGCGGCATCGATCTCGCCCGGGTCCGGCTCGTTGGTCACAATCCCCACAAGGTTGGCTTTTTCCGTCATCACCAGGCTCGTGAGAACCTCCCGGAGGGTTGCGAGATGGCCGAGCGGGCCTTCCACCAGGTATGCAACCTGTTTTCCCTTAAACGCCGGCACATGGCCGCTGAAGAAACTCCGGTCGAAGAACTGTTTCCAGGCAGCCGAAAGAAAGCGATCCCGGACGGTCCCGGCCATGACCAGGATATCCGCCGGGACGACATACTCCTCCCAGAACGCCCGGAACCCGTCGTCATAGACGCAGGCGTTCTCGAAGGCGCACCGGCAGCATCCCAGGCAGCCACCGTTCATCATGGCGTCCCGGATGTGGGCAACCTGGACGGAACCTGCGTAGCACGCTGCGAGGTGCCGGACCATCGCCTCAAGGTCGGAGCCGGATTCCGCGTCGTGCAGGATGACCACCCGTTTACCGCGGGTGTCCACCGCGGCCGGCGGGATCGTCGGGGTGTAGTGAGGAGAGATTGCAGGTAGTGGGGAAAACTCCCGGAGAATCGGTCGTTCTTCTGCAATCGCTTCCAGGAAATCGGAGACGAAGAGGACAAGCTGCTCCTGGAACGCCTCCTTCTCGAGATCCTGCATGTGGGCCGAGCAAGAACCGGTGTACCGCATGCCGAGGTCGTCGCAGACCCCGTGCAGGTAGGCGTGGGCGGTGTGGTCGAAGTAGTGGATGGAGGTGGTGAGGCAGGCGGCGTGCTTCCCAAAAAACGTCTCCCCCGCGTTCCGTTCGCCGACCAGTTCGATGAACCGCTTGAGCTGCGCCGGGATCAGCATGACGTAGACCGGGGTTGCCCAGAGCACGCCGTCGGACTCCTTCACCGCGGCGAGCACCCCGCTCCACACCTCTTCCTGCCGCTCAAGCGTCCTGATATCCCGCCCTGCATGCACCACGGAGAAGGTGTGCTCCAAAAATGCCTCCTCGAGGAACCGGACGTACTGCAGGGTGACGCTCTTCTCGCCCTTGGGGCTCCCGGAAATGACACAGATCTGCATGGTCCCGTCCTGTACATACGGATCTGAACCAGGCGGATAGATATACCTTGCGAACGAGCGGAGCGATCTCCGGCGGCCTATCCTTACCTGCGTGCCGGAGGTTTGGGCAACCGGGAAATGGAGGGGTTACGCTCACTTTCCCCTCCACGCGTACCCAACGACACCCTCCGGGCAGGCGTCCACGCACTCGCCGCAGAGGATGCACTCCGTCTGCTCCATCCGCCCCTCCCGGACCATGCCGCGAACGTCAAGGCTCATCGGGCAGGTCTCCGAGCATCTCCCGCAGTCCACACAGCGCTCCGGAGCGGCCGCGAGGTGGAGCGCCGGCCACCCGACGGCGTTCCTGATCTTCCGGCCGAGGATCAGCATGACCGCAATCGGGCAGAAGGTGTGGCAGAACCCCCGCCTTCCGGCGAGGAGGGCGAAGACGGTGATGAAGGCGATCTGGGCATAGAGAAGGGTGTATGCGCCCGACCGGTCGACCGAGATCCCGTTGCCGGTCTGGTAGAACGGGTCGAAGACCCAGAGGCCCCCGGCGGAGTAGACGGCGAGCGCGATGGAGCCGAAGATCCCGAGGAAGATAGGGTATTTGAGGTAGTTCAGCCACCCGGCCTTCACCGGTCTTCCGTTCACCCGGGCGTAGATCTCCTGCAGGCCGCCCGCGGGGCAGAGGTAGCCGCACCAGAGCCTCCCGAAGAAGAGCGAACCGACGAAGAGCAGCGCGAAGACGAAGAGGCCGCCGGTAGCGATCCCCTGCGACGCACCTTCGGTGATGAGCGGGCAGGAGATGTAGGCGAAGGTCACCGGCATCAGCACGAACGAGAAGATGAGGAGTGCTATCCGTATTTTCTGGCGCAGTGCCGATTGGATCTTCGGTTCGTATGTCATGGCTCAAACCTCGCCCGTGCGGGCTCACTCCCCCCGCTGGCTCACCATATCCGCAACCGTGAGATCCGGGTGCCGGTAGCGTCCCCGGCCCTCCGTCCCGAGCATCACGTTGAGCTGGATCGCCTCGGTCGGGCAGAAGTGGAGGCAGGCGCAGCAGATCTCGCACTTCCGGCCCCACGCCGGGCGGCCGTCGACGAGGGTGAGGTTGCCCGCCGGGCAGATGGCCGCGCAGGTGCCGCAGCCGGTGCAGGCGTCCGATACGGAGAAGAGTTCGCCTGCATCGTGAGCGCTCTTTGCGAGCGATCCGTAGCTCAGGGCTTTCACGAGCCCGGAGAGGGGTGCGAACCCCGGGGAGACCAGCCGGCCGCTCCCGATCGCCTCCGCGATATCGCCGAGCCGTTTGTCCGCCTTGCTGAGGGTCTTACCGCACCTCTCTGCCGGCACCGACCGCATGAGCGGCGGGAAGTTGCCGGGCATGCTGACAGCAAACGCGGCGTCGAGTTTTCGGTTCTGCTGTTTGATGAATATCCCGTTCAGCTGGTGGAGTGCCGAAACCCCCATCCCGCCCATCGTAACGACCGCGAAGGCGTACCTCGCCTTCGAGAGGTCGAGCCTCTCCGCGAAGTTGGCGACCATGACCGGCACCCCGCAGTCGTAGACCGGGCAGACGATCCCGACCCGGTCGGCGGCCGGGGAGATAATCCCCGGGGTATCCGCGAGCGATGCGATCGGGACGAGTTCGGTCTCCCCGAGGGCCCCGGCGATCTTCCTTGCAGCGGCAAGCGAGTTGCCGGTCCCGGTGAAGTAGTAGATGGTGGTCTTCATGGCCGGCGCTCCAGTTCGGCGATGCCGACCGACGGGTGCCGGTAGCGCTGCCTTCCTTCAGTAGCCTTTCCGGCCTGAATCGCCTCGACCGGGCAGAGGTGGATGCACCCGCAGCAGAGTTCGCACCGGTGGTTCCAGACCGGTCGTCCATCAACCATATCGATGTTCTCCGCCGGGCAGACAGCTGCGCAGATGCCGCACGATGTACATTTTTCCGTCACCGTGAACCTGCGGTCGTCCCCGTGGACCCGGGAGCGGAACCGGGGGTACATGACGGCCTTGATGAGGCGTGTCAGAGGCGCGTACGGGAGTTTCAGCCTCTCCCCCTGCTGGATTCGCCCTGCGATCCTCTCAAGGTCCGCGTCCGCCGCGGCAAGCAGCCGGTCCCGCTTCTCCCCTGCCGGCGACCCGTACATCAAGATGTAGTTGCCCGGCATGCTGACCGCGAACCCTGCATCGAGCCCCCTTCCGGCCCGCTTCCCGAGGATTCCGTCGAGCTGCCGGAGAGCCGCGGAGCCTCCGCCTCCCCCGTGCGTGACGATCGAGAAGACGTAGCCTGCCGGGGCAGGATCGAGCCGCTCCGCAAACGCCGCCACCATCGCCGGGAGCCCGGAGAAGTAGACCGGGCAGACGATCCCGATCCGTTCGGCGTCGGGGGTGATTGCACCCGCGGTGTTCCGGAACGCCGCTATCGGGACGAGCTCGGTATCCCCGAGGGTTTCGGCGACCTTCTTTGCACCGGCAAGGGAGTTGCCGGTGCCGGTAAAATAGTAGATGATCGTCTTCATGGCAACCTCAAACGATCCGGTTTGATCCAGCCGGCATGCCGGCCGTCCCCGGACCGATCCCGCTGTCCACCGGTTGTGTCAGCAGTCTTAGTGTTCGCTCATATAGATATGGACTTTGCGAAGACGAGCGGGCGGGCGAACCGGGGCTATTGGCGCGGCGCGCCATCACAGCGACGCGGTCTCATGCAGAGGCGTGAAAAAAATGCCGGGAGCGCTCCGCCATCACTGCTGGCGGGGCGAGTCGTGATCGACGAGCCAGGTCTCTCCCGGGGTACCCGCCCCCGGGGCGCTACGGGGCGACTGGATGAACCAGCCGGTCCGGGTGCCGTCGAGCGTGGTGGAGGCGCTCCGGGCCGTCACGAGGCTGACGACGACCATGGCGAGCGCCGAGAGTATGAGCGCATAGAGGCTGAAGTGCACGGGAAGCGATCCTACGAACTTTGAGTAGTATCCAAAGATCCCGGCCGCGGCGAGGCCGGTTGCCATGCTCGCGATCGCTCCCTCCCCGGTGGCGCCGCGCCAGTAGAGCCCGGCAAGCAGCGGGACCGCGAACGTCGCAAGCATCACCCCGATACCCATCCAGATCAGCCAGGCGAGCATCTCCGGCGGGTTGATGGCAAGGAGAAGCGTCCCGCCGGCCCCGAGGACGACCGCGACCTTCGAGACCAGGAGCACCTCGTTATCTGTCGCCGAGGGCCGGAGGATATTCTTGTAGACGTCCCACGCGAACGAGGTGCCGACGGTGAGCATGAGCCGGTCGGTCGTGGACATCACCGCCGCAAGGACGATCACCGCAAAGAACGCCCAGAACGCCACGTTCGGCATTGCGTATTCGACCCCGACGATGAAGGAGTAGTCCTGCGCGTTCACGGCGTTCGGGAGGACGAGCGTCCCCTCCTCAACAAGCGAGCGGACGGCAAATCCCGTGAACTTCACCAGGAACATCACGACCGCATAGATCGAGAACGCGACGAGCGGCGCCCACTTGAAGAAACGGGCCTCTTTTGCGGCGAGGACGTTGTTGATGACGTGCGGCGCACAGGCAAGCCCGACCATCAGGAGGATCCCGAACGAGACCAGGAACTCCGGCGTCGCGTAGGCGTATGATGCGTAGGCCGGGCTCGGGAACCAGGGTTCGACGAAGTTCGGGTCGACTCCGGCGATGACGGTATTGATATGCTCAAGCCCGCCGGCGCTCGCGATGACGAACGGCGCCATCAGGAGCACGCCGAAGATCAGGATGCCACCCTGGAAGAGGGTCGTCCAGGAGACGGCGTAGAGTCCTCCGACGACCGTGTAGGCGGTGATGATGACTCCGGCAATGAGGAGCGCCTGCCAGTGCGGGATAGCAAAGAGCCAGACGAGCACGATGCTGATCGCAGCGTACTGCCCGACGAGATAGATCAGCGAAACAATGATGCCCGCAACGGCCGAGAGGCCCCGGAGCGCTCGCGGGCTCTCGAACCGGTCGGCGAGGTAGTCCTGGACGGTCAGGTAGCCCCGCTCCTTCCCGATGGCGTTGAGCTTCACCCCGAAAAAGATGATACAGAACGCGGCCGCGAGCGGGACGAAAATCTGCTCCCAGATGCCCGGCCAGCCTGAGGCATACCCGAATCCGCTGACGCCGAGCAGGGTCATCCCGCTGCAGATCGAGCAGACGATCAGGATCGTAAAGACCCAGAACCCGAGCGATCTGCCCGCAAGGATGTAGTCCTCGGTGTTATGAATCTTCTTCGATGCCCAGCTCCCGATGCCGACGAGAATGACAAAGTAGAGCACGATCAGAGCAAGCGTCAGTGCGTCCGCCATTCAAACGGCCTCCCGGAACATGAGCCCCCAGAGGGCGAGCAGGACGACGACCAGGGCGACAGCGCCGCCCACAACGATTCCCGTGAGAAGAGGTAATCCGAAGAACATGCTGTGCTAGTGTGTGACGTGCTAACATATAACACAATCGCCAGCGGGGCAGGGAGTTTACTCCGCCGGGATGATGAAGGTATCACACCTAAAAGAATGCTGTTTGGAACTCTTCACAGGCTTTGCACCCCGGAGGAGCGCAATCTTACCTGCGTAGACAGGTTCCCTGATACTGGCCGTGAAGATTAACACCTGACGCCCGGGGAGGGCGGGAGTGCCCCACCATCACTGTTGGCGGGATGAGTCCTGATCAACGAGCCAGGTCTCTCCCGGGCTCCCGGCCCGCGAAGGCTGGCCGGGCGGCTGGATGAACCAGCCGGTCCGGGTGCTGTCGAGTATCTCCGTGGAATTCCGGGTGGAGAAAAGGCTGACGACGACCATGGCGGCGAGCGAGAGCGCAAGCGCAAAGAAACTGAAGTGCACAGGGAGCGCTCCTACGAACTGGTGCCAGTAGCCGAAGCCTACGGCCGCGACGAGCCCGACTGCCATGCTCGCGATCGCCCCCTCTGCCGTGGCGCCGCGCCAGTAGAGCCCGGCAAGCAGCGGGACCGCGAACGTCGCGAGCATCACCCCGATACCCATCCAGATCAGCCACGCAAGCATCTCCGGCGGGTTGATGGCGAGCAGGAGCGTCCCGCCGGCCCCGAGGACGATAGCGACTTTCGAGACGAGGAGCACCTCCCTGTCTGATGCCGAAGGCCGGAGGATGTTTTTGTAGACGTCCCACGCAAACGAGGTGCCGATGGTGAGCATGAGCCGGTCGGTCGTGGACATCACCGCCGCGAGGACGATGACCGCGAAGAATGCCCAGAACGCCACGCTCGGCATTGCATGCTCGACCCCGACGATGAAGGAGTAGTCCTGCGCGTTTACGGCGTCCGGGAGCACCAGTTTACCTTCCTCGACGAGTGAGCGGACGGCAAATCCCGTGAACTTCACCAGGAACATTATGACTGCATAGATGGCGAACGCAACGAGCGGCGCCCACTTGAAGAAACGGGCCTCTTTTGCGGCGAGGACGTTGTTGACGACGTGCGGTGCGCAGGCGAGGCCGACCATCAGGAGGATCCCAAACGAGACCAGGAACTCCGGCGTCGCGTAGGCGTATGATGCGTAGGCCGGGCTCGGGAACCAGGGTTCGACGAAGTTCGGGTCGACCCCGGCAAGGACCGTATTGATATGCTCAAGCCCGCCGGCGCTCATGACGACGGCCGGGGCCATCAGGAGCACGCCGATGATCAGGATCCCGCCGTGAAAGAGGGTCGTCCAGGAGACAGCGTAAAGACCGCCGATGACCGTATAGGCCGTGATGATGACCCCGGCGATGAGGAGCGCCTGCCAGTGGGGAATACCGAAGAGCCAGACGAGCACGATGCTGATCGCGGCATATTGCCCGACCAGGTAGACCAGCGAGACGACGATCCCGGAGATGGCTGAGAGACCCCGGAGTGCCCGCGGGCTCTCGAACCGTTCGGCGAGGTAGTCCTGGACGGTCAGGTAACCCCGTTCCTTCCCGATGGCGTTGAGCTTCACCCCAAAAAAGATGATGCAAAACGCGGCCGCGAGCGGAACGAAGATCTGCTCCCAGATGCCCGGCCAGCCCGACGTGTACCCAAAGCCGCTGACGCCGAGCAGGGTCATCCCGCTGCAGATGGAGCAGACGATCAGGATGGTGAAGACCCAGAACCCAAGCGATCTTCCGGCGAGCATATAGTCTTCAGTGTTGTGGATCTTCTTTGAGGCCCAACTCCCGATGCCGATGAGAAAGACAAAGTAGAGCCCGATCAGAGCAAGCGTCAGTATATCTGCCATTATGGGGCCTCCTTAAACCGGAGCCCCCAGAGGGCGAGCAGGACGACGACCAGGGCGACTGCCCCGCCCACGATGAGTCCTGTATGGAACGGTAATCCGAAGAACATGCTGTGGTAATGTGTGATGTAGTATGTGATAACGCGATCGCTAACGAGGCAGAGATATCGTCCCGATGGCGCAACCGGCGTCTTTTGCCGGAAAAAATTATTTGGAACTCTTCACGGTCTTTGCGCCCCGGAGGAGCGCGATCTTCCCCGTGCGGACGAATTCCTTGATGCCGTACTGGCGCAGGAGTTTCTCCAGCGCGTCGATCTTTGATGTATCCCCGGTTACCTGGAGGACCAGCGTCTTTGACCCGACGTCAACGACCTGGGCGCGGAAGATATCGGCGATCTGGAGGATTTCGGCACGGGCCGGTCCGTTCTCGGCCGCCACCTTGATGAGGGCGAGTTCCCGCTCCACACTCTCCCGCTTCGTCAGGTCCGAGACCTTGATGACGTCGATGAGCTTGTTGGTCTGCTTCATCACCTGCTCGATGACCCCGTCGTCGCCGTTCACCACGATGGTGATCCGGCTCATCTCCGGCTCCTCGCAGGTCCCGACGGCGAGGCTCTCGATGTTGAACCCCCGCCGCGAGAACATCCCGGCAACCCGGCTCAGGACGCCGGCCCGGTTCTCGACGAGAACGCTCAGGGTATGCGGTTTCATGGCTGCCGCACCCCGATCATCTCGTTGATGGCGGCACCGGCAGGGACCATCGGGAAGACGTTCTCCTCCCGCTCGACCCGGAAGTCCAGGACGAACGGCCCCTCGGTGGCGAGAGCGGTCTCGAGCGCCTCCCGGACACCGTCCTTCCCCGTGACCGTAATGCCCTCGACACCGTAGGCGTTCGCGATCTTCACGAAATCCACCGGCGGGAGTTCGGTGTAGGAGTAGCGGCGGTCGTAGAAGAGTTCCTGCCACTGCCGCACCATGCCGAGATACATGTTGTTCAAGATCACGACCTTGACGGGGATCTTGTACTGCGCCACTGTCCCGAGTTCCTGGATGTTCATCTGGAAACTCCCGTCGCCGGCGATGTCGACGACCGGCATATCCGGCCGGGCGTAATGTGCGCCGATGGCTGCCGGGAACCCGTAGCCCATCGTCCCGAGACCGCCGGAGGTGATCCAGGTCCGGGGTTTCTTGAAGCAGTAGTAGAGCGCGGTCCACATCTGGTTCTGACCGACCTCACTCACGACGATCCCCTCTCCCTTCAGGAGATCAGAGAGCTGCTCCACAACGTACTGCGGGCGGAGATGGTCGTCTTCGCAGTAACCAAGCGGGTACTGCGCCTTCCAGGCGTTGATCCGGGCGACCCAGTTCGCCGTATCGCCACGCTTCTGCATCCTTCGCAGAAGCGCCTGGAGCACCGCTCTCACGTCGCCCACGATCGGGACGTCGACTTTCTTATTCTTCCCGATCTCCGCCGGGTCGATATCGATGTGGACGACCGTGGCGTTCGGCGCGAAGGTCTCGATCTTGCCGGTGACCCGGTCATCGAACCGGACACCGACGGCAAGCAGAAGGTCGCACTCCGTGACCGCGTAGTTCGCCGACTGGGTGCCGTGCATCCCGAGCATCCCGAGGCAGAGCGGATGGTCGCCGGGGACGGCGCCGAGCCCCATCAGGGTCGTCGTCACCGGGATCGCGGCGGTCTCTGCAAACTCCAGGAGTTCGGCGGATGCCCCCGAGAGGACCACTCCGCCGCCGGCGTAGATGAGCGGCCGCTGTGCCCCTGCGATCAGGTCGAGCGCCTTATCGATCTGGCGGACGTGCCCCTCGTAGGTAGGCTGGTAGCCCCGGAGGGAGACCGTCCCGGGAACAGGCGTTCCCTCCACCACCTGGCTCGTGCTGACGTCTTTGGGGAGATCAATCAGCACCGGGCCAGGCCGGCCGGTCCGGGCGACATAGAACGCCTCCTGGACCACGCGGTCGAGGTCGGCGGCGTCTTTGACCAGGTAGTTGTGCTTGGTGACCGGCATCGTGATCCCGGTGATGTCCGACTCCTGGAACGCGTCGTTCCCGAGCAGCGCAGTCGGGACCTGGCCGGTGAGCGCCACGATCGGGATGGAATCCATATACGCCGTCGCGATCCCCGTAACCAGGTTGCACGCGCCGGGGCCGGAGGTGGCAAGGCATACGCCTACGCGGCCGCTTGCACGCGCGTATCCGTCGGCCGCGTGCGCCGCTGCCTGCTCATGCCTTACCAGTATGTGCCGGATCGACGAATCGTAGAGTTCATCGTAGATCGGCAACACCACGCCGCCGGGGTAGCCGAATATGGTGTCCACCCCTTCACGCTGCAGCGCTTCTATCAGAGTCCTGGCTCCGGTCTTCATGCTCTTCCCTGAGTAATCTGTTCATCCCTGCGATAACTGCTTCGACGCTTGCCATGATGATGTCGGTCCGGGCACCCCGTGAGGTCACGGTCTTCCCGTTCCGGCTGAGCTTCACCGATACGTCGACGAGGGCATCTGTGCCCCCCGTTATGGCATCCACGCTGTATTCGTCGAGCCTTACGCTGCCGACGTCCGCCACCGATCGCTGGAGCGCGCGGATCGCCGCGTCCACCGGCCCGGTCCCGACTGCGGCACCGGTGATCTCATCGCCGCGGACGAGCATCGTCACCGAGGCGGTCGGCATCGCGTTGCTCCCGGAGACGATGGTGAACTGGCGAAGTTCGATGCAGGGCGTAAACTCGATCTCCATGACGGTGTCGGCGATCGCCATGATATCAGCGTCGGTTATCCGCATCCCGGCATCCCCGAGGCGTTTGATCCGGGCGACGATCTCCTTGAGTTGTGTCCCGTCCGGGGCATACCCCATATCGTTGAGTGCGGCCTCGACCGCCGCCGACCCGGAATGTTTCCCGAGGACGATGCGGCGCCTCCTCCCCACCCGCTCCGGCCGGAGGGGTTCGTAGGTGCTCGCGTCCCGCATCACCCCGTGGGCGTGGATCCCGCTCTCGTGGGTGAAGGCCATCTCGCCGACGATGGGCTTGTTGGTCGCGAGCGGAACCCCGGTCAGCCGGGCGACGTGGGTCGAGAGCGGGTAGAGTTCTTCGGTCTTGATCCCGGTATCGACCCCGTAGAGCACCTCGAGCGCCATCACCAGTTCTTCGAGGGACGTGTTTCCCGCCCGCTCCCCGAGGCCGTTGACGGTGACATGGGCACAGGTTGCCCCCGCACGGAGGGCGGCAACGGTGGTTGCGAGCCCGAACCCGAGGTCGTCGTGGCAGTGGATGGAGAGCGGGGCGAACAGGAGCGGCGGTATGATCTCGCCCGCCCGTTCGGGCGTGAGGAGCCCCACGGTGTCGCAGAAGCAGAGCCGGTCGGCTCCCCGCTCGACCCCTTCGCGGAAGACCTCCGCGAGGAAATCCTGGTCGGCCCGGGACGCGTCTTCTCCCGAGAATTCGACGATGAGGCCACGCTCCTTCGCGTACTCGACGGCGCTCCAGGCCATTTGAGAGACCTGCTCGCGGGTTTTGCGGAGTTTCTTTGCGATGTGGAGATCGCTCACCGGGACGACGAGGTGGACGGAGTCGGCGCCTGCGTCGGCGGCGAGGTCGATATCCCCGGGAAGCGCCCGGACGTAGGTGCAGCACTCGGCGGCAAGCCCTGCGTCGGCGATTGAGCGGATCGACTCCCGCTCTCCGACGGATGCGGCTGCTGAGCCGGCTTCAATTACGTGGACGCCGACGTCGGCAAGGTGCGTTGCAATCTCAAGTTTCCCGGCCGGCGTGAGAGAGACACCCGGTGTCTGTTCCCCGTCCCGTAAGGTAGTGTCAAAAAAGCGGATCGATTCACCAAATAAAACAATCACACATAGTGCAATTCACCGTCAGAGAATTGGCGGCGGGGATACTTAAACGTTGGGCATTCGGGGAATCTGGTGCAGGGCAAAAAATAAGGGGGTTTTAGGCCGGCGCCGGGGCACTCTCGTAGAGGAGGGCGACGTAGCGGGCGGAGAAGATGATGAACGCCGGCATGAGGAGGAAGAGGAGGAGCAGGAAGAGAGGGCCGACGATCGGGACGAGCATAAGGGCGAACAGCACGACGAGCATGAGGATGAACTCCGCGATCGCGATCACGATACCCATGACGAGGAGGGCGATGAAGACGTTCAGCCATCCGATCCTGCCAATATGAGTGAGAAGGGTGCGGATCCTGAAGGCCTCGCCCATTCTCCCCGTCCGGGCGAACCGGACCATCGCAAACGTCGAGAGGATCCCGATGATGATGGCGGCGACGATGAAGATGACGAAGATCGCAAGGGCTGCAAAGGCGGCCAGTTCCGGGCTCAGAAGCGATTCGGGGCCTGATCCCGCCGGGGTTACCGTCGATGAGACCGGGATGAAGTACATCGCAACGGGCAGGAGCGTGAGGATCATGAGCGGGATCGAGTAGATGATCGTGATGACGATCAGTTTGATACCGTCGATAAAGAGCCCGATCCAGTCTTCGAGCTCAGGAGCGGGCTTTGCGCCGCTCATGACCCGCACCGTGTAGCCGTAGATAAGCGGGAATATGATTGTGCTGATGAGCAGGAGAAGCCAGCGGACCCACCTGCCCCAGATGGCGTCCTTTGCATATTCAAAGGAGTCGCCGAGTAATCGCATTAAGTCCATGAGTATCACCGCATTGTTCGGATGTAGGATCGTGCGTTTGGGAAGATAAACGCGTTGTTTTGTTTGCGGAAGGAGGATTTGTCACTTGCGGATGAATACCGTCGGGGGGTGTTGAGTGTTCACCGAAAGGCGCTCCATCTGAATTCAGGATGTGGGTGCTATCCTGTTGTGCTTGAGATCCGGCAGTGGAAACTTTCGGATTCCCACTCTGTATCCTCAATTTAGAACATCTGAGAGAGTTGACGCAGCAGGTGGGGAAGACAGCTGACCTTGGCGTGAGGAGCGGCTTCAAAAAAAGGAAGACGGTTCAGGCAGGTGCTGCTGCGCTGTCATAGATGAGGGTGTAGTATCTCGTCACAAATACCGCTACAACTGGACCGATGAGGATCGCCACGACGATAGCCAGAATAAGTGCTAGGAGCCAACCGATAACGGGGATCAGCGCAAGGATGAAAACAGCAATGGCTACAACGATTGTATAAACAATAGTAGCCAGAACAGAAACAATCCACAGTATGATCAACGCGAGGATATAGCTCAGCCATCCGATCTTTCCAATGTGAGCGACGATGGCACTGATATTGAATGCCTCCCCGAAACTGTCAGTCCTTGCGAAGCGTATCAGGGCCATCAAAGCGATGAGCGAGAAAATGAAAGCGACAATTAGCCCTATGAGCAGACCGACCAGTGCTCCAGCACCCGGACTCTCCAGTGCTCCACCCATTAAAACGCCTGCACCACCAAAGACCATGAGTACTATCAAGGGTATGATGCTGTAGACGAGACCTACAATAAAGAGTTTAATGCCGTTGATGAACATCTCAATCCAGTTTTCAAGGGGTGGCAGCTGAGATTCGCCTCTATAAATCTTCCACTGATATCCTCCCCAGAGGGGGAAAATAATCATACTAATGAACAGCAATAACCATTTGCCCCAGTTCCCCCACAGACCATTTACGGTGTAGTCGAGGGAATTGCCGAGCATAGATCCGTATTTCACAATCAATCACCTTTAGTATATGAGATTTTGAGTAATCATATTAAAATTTTTTGAACATGAAGGGTGAAAGATATGCCTGTTACTTGAAAAGGAATGCTAATTTTAAGTATGTTCGTTTATTGAAGGTCTTATTTATGATCCCGCATAAGGAGCCAATCGGAAACAGATCTTCTGGCCACAACTCGATTTTTAAAGAAGCTTAAGCGGCCTTGGGGGCACTCAACCACATGCACTCGGTGTTCCGGTGACGGACCATAAAAGGGAATATGACAACCACCCCTTCTGGTCTTCCATGTTCACTTGCTACAGGGAAAACCGAACTGTGGTAACGTCTCAGATCTTCTGTAATTTGCCTGAGCCCTGTCTCCTTGCTTGATCATTCCTTCTCCATCGTCAAATACCTTCTGCCGGTAACCCACTCCTCGTTGATGTCCATCAGGATGGATCCGACCAGCCGGAGAAGGGATTCCTCGTTCGGGAACACGCCTACAACCTTGGTTCTCCGTTTCAGTTCCCTATTGACCCGCTCCACCATGTTCGTCGTTCTGAGCCGTTTCCCGTGCGGTTTTGGGAATGCCGTGTAACTCATAAGCCCGGGGAGGAATCGTTCGATGGTATTGGCTGCTTTCCGGTACCCCCCGGCATTCAGGTCATCAGCGAGATCCTGGAGTCTCTGCTCATTCCCATACGCCTCCTTCAGCCCCTCTACAACCTCTTTCTGGTGTTTCCGGGGAATATTCCTCAAGACGGCCCGGGTACAATGAACCTGACACATCTGCCAGGATGCACCGAGGAAGGCGGCTTCAGCCGCCTTCTGGATGCCGGTATGCCCATCCGAGACGACCAGTTGAACCCCGGTAAGTCCCCGTGTTTTGAGGTTCTCGAACAGTCCCGACCAGAATTCTTCATTCTCACAGTCGGTGACTCTCGCGCCCAGGATCTCCCGGTAGCCGTCGTCCCGGACGCCGGCGACCACCAGGACCGCTTTGGTGACGTATCGTGCTCCGTCCCGGATTTTGTAGTAGGAAGCATCCACGAAGAGATACGGGATAGCCTGTTCGATCGGCCGCAGGAGGAATGCCTGCACCTGGTCGTCGAGGTTCTTGGCCATCCGGGAGACCGAAGCCGGGGAGAGCTGGTCGATCCCCAGATGACTGACGATCTCCTGGATCTTTCTCGTCGAAACTCCCTGGAGGTAGGAT
>Ga0265294_10000510_pt1 | contig 51490 bp, 40 predicted proteins | sample MunlanPumphouse3_FD_192504 | JGI IMG/M metagenome (GOLD analysis project Ga0265294, IMG submission 192504) | Groundwater microbial communities from a municipal landfill in Southern Ontario, Canada - Pumphouse #3 | ecosystem: Environmental > Aquatic > Deep subsurface > Groundwater | place...
CCATACTGGTAGATGGACATAGTGTGGGTACCGCATACTTCCATGAATCTGACCGGTGCGGACAGTCGTTCCGACATGCGGCGGATGTTGTCGGCCATGATTTTCGCCAATTCACGGTCTCGGAACTCCTCTTGAAATTTCATTGCATATCCACAGGTGAAAAAATCTCTCTCATCAATCGCAAGGTTTCCTGGGCGTATTCTTCATCCAGTCGCGAGATGGCAAAACCGGCGTGTACGATAATGTAGTCGCCAACGTTGACCTCTTCAGCCAGCAGCATGACACTGGCTTCCATCTGCACGCCGTCAACCTCGGCCAGTACCGTATCGCCGTCTCTGCTGAGAATCTTCATGGGTACACCAAGACACATATCAGTTTATTCTGACTCCCTTATTTGAAATTGGAGTTGATTGTCGTGCAGCAATGGCCACCTGTCCCAACGCAATACCGCCGTCGTTAACCGGCGACAGACTATGGGTAAATATCTGTAAGCCCAGTGTGGTCAGGCCAGTATATATCATTTCGCTCAGAAGGCGATTCTGAAAAACACCACCGGAGAGGACAACGCGCTTCAGACCTGTTTCTTTGGCAATGCGGACGCAAGCTTGTATGGCTGCCACTGCAACTGTCAGATGAAAGCGACGGGCAATGATGGCTGCCGGGACAGAGGCTGTGATATCGTCCAGAATCGCAGGGAACAGGGGCGCGAAGTCGAGCGTGTCCGTGCTGAGTTGAAACGGATATATTACGGTATCACCCACCGTTGTCTCGGCCAATGCCTCCAGTTCAATGGCAGCTTGCCCGTCATACGACACAGCATGTCGTATATTAAGAAGTGCTGCAACGGCATCGAACAGTCGGCCGCAGCTGGAGGTGAGGGGAGCATTGAGGCCCTTTTCAAGCATGGTTGCGAAGATCTGTTGCTCTGCAGCAGTCAGGTAGCCTGCAACCGGATGATCAATCGAGAAGGCCTTGTTACCGATGGATTGATGAAGATAAGCCAGAGCCATGCGCCAGGGTTCACGCACAGCTGCATCGCCGCCGGGGAGCCGGACGGTGCGGAAATGGCAGTGCCTCTGGAAGCCGTCATAGCCACCGACGAGAAATTCTCCGCCCCAGACGGTACCGTCGCTACCATAGCCTGCGCCGTCTAGGATGATGCCGATCAGTTTGCCGTCCAGACCGTTCTCTGCCATACAGGACGCCATATGGGCGTGGTGATGTTGAACCTTGATAACGGGCAGACCGGATTCCGCTGCATGGATTGACGAGAGGTAGTCGGGATGCAGATCGCAGGCAACAACCCGCGGGCTGATCTCCAGTATGCTTGTCAGATGATTGATTGTATGACGGAATGCGTCGCATATGGCACTATTCTGTAGGTCTCCGATATGTTGGCTGAGGAAGGCCCGATCCACCTTAGCAAGACATACAGCACCCTTCAGTTCTGCACCGACTGCCAGGATAGGCGCTACCTCGAAGGGAAGTTTTACAGCCCGCGGCGCATAACCACGGGCTCGACGATAGAAGAGCGGCTTGTGCTGGAATACGCGCATGACCGAGTCGTCGCTACGAATATGGATGGGGCGGTTGTGGACGAGAAAGAAATCGGCGATACCTCCGAGACGCTTAAGCGCATCATCGTCCTCGAAGGCGACCGGTTCATCGGAAACATTGGCACTGGTCATGACCAATGCCATAAAATTACCCTGTATCAGCAGGTGATGAAGCGGTGTGTATGGAAGCATCAGGCCGAGCCAGCCGTTATTGGGCGCAACCAGCGGTGAAACAGGGCAATCAGGGCTTTTGCGCGCGATGATAATCGGGCTCTCCGGCGCAACCAGCAGCCGTTCCTCTGTTTCATCCAGAAGGGTCAGCAGCCGGGCCGTTGCCAGACTGGCCGCCATGACGGCGAATGGTTTTTCGTCCCGTTTCTTACGCTCCCGCAGTCGCTCTACTGTCTCATGGTTGCAGGCATCCACTGCCAGATGATAACCGCCAATCCCCTTGACTGCCAGGATATGACCGGTTTTGAGAACCTCAACAGCCCTTAACAGCGCCTCATCCTTTTCAGCCAGCAAACCTCCGCCTGCTGCCAGCAGTTGCGCCTGTGGACCGCATTGCTGGCAGGCAATGGGCTGGGCATGGAAGCGCCGATTGTCTGGGGCGTGGTATTCCTCCAGGCAATCGGGGCACATTTGGAAACCGGCCATAGTGGTCTTGGAACGGTCATATGGTATGCCGGTGATGATGCTGTAGCGCGGACCGCAGTTGGCGCAGGTGATAAAAGGGTAGCGGTAGCGCCGGTTGGACGGATCAAAAAGCTCCTGAAGACAATCCGCGCACAGGGCGGAGTCAGGTGCAATCCGGATGTCTGGTTCTCCGCAAGCGCTGGGAAGTATACTGAACGAGCGGTCATCGGATGTAGTAATGTCTTCAAACATAATCGAGCTGATGGAGGCCATAGGCGGCGCATTGCCGGAGATTAGCTGGCCAAAAACCGCCAGTTTTTCATCTGTTCCCTGAACTTCGATCTCCACCCCTGCCGGTGAATTTCTTACCCAGCCGCTCAGCCCGTTCTCATGGGCCAGACGGTAGACAAAGGGGCGGAAGCCGACCCCCTGGACGATGCCGTTAATATTATAGCGTTGTCTGATAAGAGACATGGTCGTGGCAGTACCTGCAATCTCGTAGTTCTGCTCGCAAGGGGACGGCCTCGCCAGTTTGCGGTTATGTGACAGAACATGCGATGTTCAATCTTGTTCCATTCAGTGGCGCATGGCGGGATATGTACCATATGGGCTCATTCTGGTCAAACACACAAGCCTCTTGCATCTGACAATGAATTGAAAGTATCATCCCCACATTATGAAACTGCTTCGGGAGAACATTTTATGAAGACTCGTATATATGACCTGTTAAAGAGCGGAACAACAGGGCAGGAGAGCTGTATATCCGGATGGGTGCGTTCGGTTCGTCTCTCCAAGGGGATCACCTTTATCGTTTTGAACGATGGTTCAAACCTGAACGGCATTCAGGTTGTGGCAGAACAGGGGCTCGCAAACTTCGATGAGATCTGCCACCTTGGCACTGGCAGCGCTCTGCAGGTGGAGGGAATTTTGGTACAGTCTCCAACGAGCGGCCAGGAAAGAGAGATACAGTCCAAATCTGTCAATATTGTCGGCCTGGCCGATGAAACCTATGCCTTGCAAAAGAAACGTCACAGTTTTGAATACTTGCGTACCATTGCCCACCTGCGGCCTCGCAGTAACACCTTTGGCGCGGTCTTCCGCCTGCGTTCGCGTCTGGCACAGGCCATTCACCGCTTTTTCTCCGAGAAAAACTTCCTGTATGTGCATACACCCATCATCACTGCCAGCGACTGCGAGGGCGCCGGAGAATTGTTCCGCGTCAGCACTCTGGATGCAGCTGCTCCTCCCATGCTGGACGGCCAGCCCGATTTCAACCAGGATTTCTTCGGTCAAAAGACCGGCCTGACCGTCAGTGGCCAGCTGGAAGGGGAGCTGTTTGCCATGGCATTTTCAGACATCTACACCTTTGGCCCCACCTTCCGGGCTGAGAATTCCAACACCGCACGCCATGCTTCGGAGTTTTGGATGATCGAACCGGAGATGGCCTTTGCCGATCTGGCCGACGATGCGGCACTGGCAGAAGAATTCATACGCTACCTTTGCCGTTTTGCCCTTGAGGAATGTAGTGAGGATATGGCTTTCTTTGACAAGCATATCGAGAACGGGCTGCAGGAACGCATCCGGCGAGTTGCCGAGGCCGACTTTGCTCGCATGGATTATGCCGATGCAATTGACCGCCTGCAACGCTCAGGCGTAACATTCTCCTACCCGGTGGAATGGGGACTGGATCTACAGACCGAACACGAACGCTACATCACCGAACAGATCGTAGGCGGTCCGGTCTTTATCCTGAACTATCCGCGAGACATCAAGGCATTTTACATGCGCCAGAACGATGATGGCCGCACCGTGGCGGCCCTGGACCTGCTGGTACCGAAGGTGGGGGAGATCGTAGGTGGCAGCCAGCGCGAGGAACGCCTCGATCTGCTGGAAGGACGCATGACGGAGATGGGTATTGCAAAAGAGCCGCTCTGGTGGTATCTGGACAGCCGCCGCTGGGGCAGCTGCCCGCACGCCGGTTTTGGTCTGGGATTCGAACGCCTGGTCATGTACCTGTCCGGGATGGAGAACATCCGTGATGTGATACCCTTCCCGCGAACACCACGGCATTGTGAGTTTTAGATCGCCATGCAACTTAACCTGTTCGAAGACAACCGGCCTGGCATTCTGCTCAACATAGCAAATGAATTTATCCTTGCAAGGGATCTTGTTCAAGCTGTTTCCGTGTATGAGCAGTTGCTGGTTGACTACCCTGGCGACAAGCATTGCACTGCCCTGCTGAAGCTTGTGAGTGAATGGCGTGATGAGTTATCCGGTATCGATATGAACCCCGGTAACCTGGAAAATCTCCAGGCCATCTGGCTGCGACTTGACGCCATATCCCATCCTGCGCTCCGCACGACCGTTCTGGCTATACTGATAGATACAATGCGTTCTTTGCCGAATCCGGAGCAAATCTATATCCCTCCTCGCTTTCACCTTGGGCATATCCTGTTGGAAGCCGGACAATACGCCGAAGCTGCGGATTGGTTTCTGGCTGCGCTCCAGGAAAAACGCCTCGAACGTGGAAGATTCCTGGCCTGGCGCGGTGATGCCCTGACACTGGCGGGAAACAATGATGCCGCACTGAAGAGTTATTTATCAGCGTTTCTCGATGACCCCTCCAGTATCGATATGCTCTCCATCAAAAACGACAAAATCAATAATCTTTACACCTCCCTGCACTTCGAGGCAACGGATGAAATCGAGGAGGATGAAGAACCGGCCTGGCTCCCAGTCTGGGGATGGCTGCACGGGGTATTCCTGCTAGCGCTGCAACCTGTCCAAGAGCAGGATACGCTTGATGCGCACGCGTTTGAAGCCCTTATTGCAGAAGAGAATTGTTCTATTCCACGAATCTGGTTTGATATGCTGATCCATGCCGAAAGGCTGCGCGTCATGGTTCGGGATGACCGGGAACTGGCGGCGGTGCGCCGGTTGATGAAAAAGACGAATGGGTTCATGTTTGGCTGTTATCTGGAAAAGATTGGTCGGAGGAGATAAAGGTGAGGTTATTGCAAAACTTTATTAACGGTCATTCCCGAAGCGTTTCTGATCGGGAATCCAGATTCAAACGGACTGAAAAGATTGGATCCCCGATAAAAACATTCGGGGATGACAGGCATTTTGCAAAAGGCTCAGGTATGTCGCATGAAAGGGCTGTTTAGACATCAGGATAGACATCTTGCCTGTCCGATAAATCTCGGTGCTTGCGGAACACGATATATGTTGCTATATTTGATGCCAAATAATTCGTTACTGGAGGCACGACATGCTGCAAATGAGTCCCTCGGAAGACATACGCTCCGTTACTGATCTGAAGCGCAGCACCCGCGACATCCTCGACCATATCCACTCCACGGGACGACCGGTCATCCTGACGGTAAACGGCAGGGCAGATTCCGTGTTGATGGATGTCCGCGTGTATGAAAAGCACCTTCAGGCCGCTAACCTGGCCAAACTGCTAGCCCCGGCCGAACGAGACGTCGAGATCGGCAATACCCGTCCGGCCAGCGTTTTTATGAAAGAGTTCAAGCGTGTCCGCAAAATTCAGGGTTGACATCACCCCCGCCGCCGAGGCGGATATCGCCGAGATTTGGGATTACATCGCCCAGGACAATCCCGCCACAGCGACATCTTTTATCCTGCGCCTGGAAAAGCAGATAGGGGCACTTGAACGTTTTCCAGAGCGCTGCCCTTCCATTCCTGAAAACGAACTGCTTGGCACGGCCTACCGCCATCTACTGCACGGAAATTATCGGGCCGTCTTTAAGATTGTAGGAACCAGGGTGATAATCATGCGGGTGCTGCATGGGGCGCGGTTGCTGGAACTCGCCGGGGAATGATTTTCCGGCTATAAGCATTTTGCCGCTACTCGGCGAATCATGGATGTTCCGGTTTCGTCCCATAGGGACAGAATGCATGTAGCCCGGCGATTCATCGCCGGGATTTTTGGTAGAAATTATGCTTAATGAGCAAATAAAGAAAGAGTGTCCCTATTCATTAGATACCGGTAAAACCAATAACACACAGACTCTCATTGACGCTTCAAAAGTCACGGCAGCCAACCTCTTTGGGCTGAATCAGGAATACTACGAAGACAAACTGATGTACCGTATCAATCCTTCATTTGTTGATGCTGATCTGGAAAATCTGCCGCACTACTTCAAGGCAGTAACAGGACTGGAGGCGCCCAATGGCAATGAAAGATAATGACCTGCTGCTGGCCAGAAAACTTAAGGAACGGGTTGCAATGATTGCCCCGCTGGTTGACTTTCGGGTGTTCGGTTCGCGAGCTCGGGGAGATGCAACGTGGGATTCCGATATGGATGTGTTCATCGAATTTGAGACCGTAACCAAAGCGGTTGAGGAACAGGTTTCCGAGGCTGCCTGGGAGATTGGCTTTTATAACGACTGTATCGTCATCTGCCCACTGGTTTTCAGCCGCTATGAGATAGAAGAATCGCCGCATAGGATATCATCAATAGTCAAAGTGATTCTTGAAGAGGGGGTGCAGGTATGACAGACAAGGAAACCCTCTTTAACTATCGATTGCTACAAGCCGATGAGACCCTTCAAGACATTGATAACCTTTTGGCAGGAAAAGCCCGCGAGTTTGTCGCCGCCATCAAGGAACTGATAGCTGCTCCATGAAAACCGTCCGGCTCTTTGAATTTTCAGGTAAAACCGGATATTGTGGTGGACAGCCTCGACCGCAGGTTGATCCTGGATACAAAATGGAAATGCCTTATAAACAGCGTTGAGGATAAAATGAGCTGTGATCTGCGAAAAGAACGATTAAATTTTCTCCAACAACTTAGGGAGCCGGAAAAAACAAATATACCGTTTTACATCCCGTCTTCAGGCCGCCTTTGCCGCCCCTTCAATCGCAAAATCCTCAACGTAGCCCTGCTACGCCTGCGGTTTTGCTCAATCAGGGACGACAAATTCGACCTGAATCCGTGCGTAAAACTTGGTACATCAGTTTATTCCGACTCCCTTAAACAGGTGCTCTCCACGGACACCAACACGGTAATCCAATGACCCAACCCACCACCCCGGCCACTCTACCCCCGCTTCTTAAAAGGTTCCACACCTACCAACCAAACGACATTTATGCCGCTGCGGCAAAAGTCCATTTAATGGCAGGTTTTGAAGAATGCAAAAGCAATAAGCTTACCAATGCCATCTGGAATGAGGACAAGACCTCGCTGATTGTCAGCTTTACCGATGGCTTCCAGACAACCTTGCTGTTGGAAGGATATCGTCTGCTGACAAAATGCGATTGCCATCAATGGCAACCGGCACGAAACTGCCCTCATGTTGTAGTTGTCTGGGCAACACTGAAACGCATGGTTTCGCCGGAAACATTGTCGTATATCCAATTCAACCGGCAGCTGCTGCTGGACATGAAGCGATTCACGGACAAGGAACCTGGTTGCGAAAATGATGCTGTGGCAGATTCAGAGGCTAACGAAAAAATTCGGCAAAAGGGTCTGTTGGAAGAACGTCGTCTGCTCAACAAGGAGCTTAACAGAAAAAAAGCGCGCTCACAATTCTGTCTGGTGATAGAAGCAGGACAACATGGCAGCAGCATTATCGGTCGGATTAAACGGGGAAACGATGTTATACTTGGCTGGAACGTCATAGGAATTCCTACTGATCTGGCCCGTTTTTTGTCAACACATTATTACTATGAGTCTACATCCCGCTACTTTGAGGCATTCCTCAAGATGACCAAGGGAGCGTACCCGATTGTTTTTCTCAATGCCGAAGCAGATGAAACATCACTTGTCTATTGCAACGACGAACCCCGCATCGCCAGCATTACATTTGACATTCGTGGAGATGAGATTCACATCTCGCGATCCCTTGACAACGGCATGCTGATTCCGGCTGGCGCTGTGCTGCACGGACAGCTTTTATTCAACCCCGAAACCGGGACTATTCATCCCATTTCCAATCGCACTGCCTGGAAAACCTGGGAGGCAGTGATCAAGGAACTGGACCCAGTAACTGCCTTATATGAATTCGATGAATTTGAGAGCGAGGATGATTACTATTTTGACAGAAACGAGCCTGTACTTCACCCTCCGGAACTCAAGCGTCTGCCGCATACCGTAGTGGCGCCGATTTCGCTTTTCAATGCTGCGTCTATCAGACTTATTCCAGAAATGATTAATGATGCCGACGGACATTGCTATTTCCTGCGGGACGGCCTCAACATGGGCACTCCAGGCAGCGGCGCTCTCTCGTATCTTCTGGATATCCCGCACGGCATGACAACCCACAAAGTTTCCCTGACACCGGTTGGTGTGTATGACGATCAAACCTTCGCTTTTTCCAATGATGCTTTCTGGCTGCTGAACCCGTTCCAGCGTTCTCGTCTCTCTGTGCCGATGAAGGCAAAAAAACGGGTAAAAGCAATTCTGGAGACCGCTTTTGTACTTCTTGATGAGACAAAACCGACGGCCCGCAATACAATCATTCGATCACTCACCAATTCGCCGGATTTCTTGAAACTGGAGATCAAGCGAAATGCAAAGCAGCTTTTAAATCATTTATCCGAAGAGTGGAACCGGAAGATGTCTCTCCTCATGGTTGGTTCTGACGGCTGGCATTGTGTGGAGGATAACCGCCGGAGTCAGGCTCGTCTGATACGAATTCTATTCGAGATATTCGGCATGGATGCCTTTTGTGGAGGTTTAACACCCTGTGAACTTGAACTGCCTACAGCACACCTGCTCAAGAAATTGCCGCAGCTCATGGAACGCTTGCAGCAAGAAGGATTTTCGCTACGGGTCGGAAGGGCGCCGATGGCAATGGCATCATGGGAATTCTCGCTTGACGCCACTAAAAGCAGCATAGACTGGTTCGAGCTCAGGCCGGAGATTCGCTGCAACGGAGAACTATTGAGCGACGAGGAGATGAGCGGACTTTTTAACGGAACCGGCATGCTGCGTCGCGACGGCAAACTGATGCTGCTTGATGAGATCTCTGCCCAGGTGCTGGCAATGTTCACCGGGGCAATGCCCTCCAAGAAACGTAAACGGAAAGGCGAGCAGGAGCCGGTGCGCGTACCGCGTCTCCAGATACTGGACTGGCTCCAATTGCGAAACCACGGTGTGACAGTCAAGCTCAACCAGGATGACGCCCGAGTGCTGGAGAGCCTGCTCAATTTCGATCACATACCGGAACGCCCGGTTCCGGCCAGTCTTAATGCTACCCTGCGACACTACCAGGCCGATGCCTGGCGCTGGCTGGCCTTCCTGTACGAACACCGTTTCGGCGCCTGCCTGGCAGACGACATGGGTCTGGGCAAGACACTCCAGGGTATCACCCTCCTGGCCGGCATCATGCTGGGCGAGATTGCATCCTGCGCCCCAAAAGGCGCTCCGCATCTGGTTGTCGTGCCCCCCTCGCTGTTGTTCAACTGGGAGGGCGAAATCGCCCGTTTTTTACCCACGGCACGGGTGCTGCTGTACACCGGCAGCGGACGATCAAGCGAGGCCTTCGGGGATCACGACATCGTCATCACCAGCTACGGCATCGTGCAGCGCGACATCGAACAACTGGAAAAGCTGCGCTTCGACGTGATCATATTCGACGAGACACAGGTGGTCAAAAACCTCCAGGCCTCTACCAGCAACGCCGTGCGCAAACTGAAAGGGTCCTTTGCCATGGCCTTGACCGGCACGCCGGTGGAAAACCACCTGGGTGAATATTACGCCATTATGGATCTCTGCCTGCCTGGCCTGCTGGGAAGCCGGGAGGAGTTCACCCGACAGACCGGACAGGTAAACCAGGCTGGAATCGAGCGGCTGATCCGGCGCACCCGCCCTTTTATCCTGCGCCGCAGCAAACAGATGATCGCCGCCGAGTTGCCACCCAAGATCGAAACCGACATCCAGCTGGAACTGTCTCCAAAACAGAAAGCCTTATACCAGCGAACCGTGGAAGAGGTGCGCGGACAAGTCAGCGAGGCATTTGCCCGTCATGCCTCCGGCCAAGCCCGCATCATCGCCCTGACCGCCATCCTCAGGCTGCGACAGATCTGTCTGGCGCCGGCACTGGCCTCTCCCGGCGCATCCGACTCCTCACCCAAGCTGGATTTTCTGGCTGAACAGTTGTTGGAGTTGCGGGACGAGGGGCACAGCGTCCTGGTCTTTTCCCAGTTCACCGGCTATCTGGACATCATCGAACAAGGTTTGAAGCATCACGGCCTTGGCGCCCTGAGGTTGGACGGCTCCACGCCGGTTCCTCAACGCAGGAAACTGGTGCAAGCCTTCCAGAACTCTGAAGGCCCGGCCATATTCCTGGTCAGCCTCAAGGCCGGCGGAAAGGGGCTCAACCTGACCCGCGCAACCTACGTCTACCACATGGATCCGTGGTGGAATCCGGCTGTGGAAAATCAGGCCTCGGACCGCGCCCACCGCATAGGCCAGACCGAGCAGGTCACCATCACCCGCCTGATAATGCGTCACACCATCGAGGAGAAGATGATGACGCTCAAAGAGCAGAAGCTCAAGCTTTACAAGGCCATTTTGGAGGAAGGCACAAGCGGAGGAGGCGCGGGGTTATCGCGAGATGACTTCGAGTTTTTGCTGGGAGGGACATTGCCATAGCCGGAGTTGCTGCAACTATCTTACTCATCCAGTTATGGGTATATTGTCAATTGGATAAAACGAATATGGCTACCCCTGATTGGTCAATGCCGCCAGCTTCTCCACCTGTTGCAGCGCCCGACCGGAATCAATGGCCTTGGCGGCCAGGGTCATGCCCTCAGCCGGTGTAGCTGCCTTCTCGGCGGCCACCAGGGCAAATGCGGCGTTAAGGAGGACAATATCCCTTCGCGGCCCCTGCTCGCCAGCCAGAACGGCCTTGACTATCCTGGCGTTGGCGATCGCATCGCCACCCTTGAGCGCTGCCATGTCACAACGTGTCAGGTCAAGCTGTTCCGGGGTTACGGTTGTCAGTTTTACACCTGCGGGAGTGACCTCGGCCAGCAGGGTTTCTCCGGTGAGGGATATCTCGTCCATGCCGTCCGAGCCATGTACCACGAAACCATGCCTGCAACCCAGCTTGTGCAGCACTCCAGCCAGTTTTCCCACCAGATCGGCGCGATAGACCCCCATCACCTGGCAGTCCGCCCCGGCCGGATTGGTCAGGGGGCCAAGGATGTTGAAAATGGTACGGATGCCGATTTCGCGGCGAGGGCCAATGGCGTGCTTCATGGCGCCGTGCAGGGCCGGGGCAAAGAGAAACCCTATGCCGATCTGGTCAATGCAATGTTCCACTGTTTCGGGGGTTACATCAAGGTTGATGCCCAGCTTCTCCAGCACGTCGGCGCTGCCGCAGGCCGACGATACAGCGCGGTTGCCGTGCTTGGCCACCTTGACCCCGCAGGCCGAAACCACGAAGGATACGGTGGTGGAGATGTTAAAGGTGTTGGTGCCGTCGCCGCCGGTGCCGACTACGTCCAGGATGGTCTCCCGGTCAATGTTGATGTCATCCCGGTCAATATCCAGCACCCCTCTGCCAACCCGAATCGGGGTGGCTCGTTCGCGCATGACCCGGGCCGCTCCGGTAATCTCCTCGACGGTTTCCCCTTTCATCCGCAGGGCGGTGATGAAGGCGCCGATCTGGGCTGGTGTGCATTCACCGGACATGATCTGGTTCATGACCTCAATCATTTCCCCTTCAGTCAGATTTTCCAGTTCGACTATCCTTGCAATGGCTTTTCTGATCATGGCTGTACCTCATGCATGGCTTTGGATTATATCGTTGTGAATAATAAAAATGGGGATGTGCGAACATCCCCATTGGCTTGTTTGTTGGCTTAGGAGCTGCGTTCCGTTTACATGCCTTCCCTGATTTTACGAATAGCCTCTTTGATGAGTGATTCTGCCAGGTCGGGTACTACTTCCCAGACGATGCGTTGGATAACTTCCTGAGAAACACCAGCAATAGCAGCCTTAAGTTGTTCTTCAGTCAAGGTTGCAGCGATTGATGTTTCAGCTGGATGCGCAATGGTGGCAGCCGCTGGCTCGACGGAACCGGAGACAGGAGCAACAAATGCAGGAACAGCAGTCTCGGTGAACGCTGGAATAATCGTATCCGCGAATACAGGAGCAGCCTCGGTGAATACTGGCGCTTCAAGTGGAGTGGATATGCCTTGTGCTGCTGCTTTTAGCGGCTCTTCTTCCAAGGAAATATCACCAAAAGCAACCTCCGTTATTGGAGGTAGTTGATCAGAGAAAACGGTTGCCGGTAATTCGGCAACCGCCTCTTCCGTATACTCAAATGTGTGTTCCTCTACCGGAACCCACTGCGAGCCGGTGTGCGTTACGGGTGCTGTTGGCGCTACCGGTGGCTGTGCAATCCGCACCTCTGGTTCTTCACTGATGATAGCAAACACATCGGGTTCAAATGCTGATTCAGTTATGTCCAATGAAGGTGGCGCGACAGGGGCGGGTTCTTCGGCAACGGTAAAGGCGCCCCATATATCCTCTGCTTGTTCCTCCATGAATTGCCCGGAAATGACAGGTGTTTCTTGCAGGATCACCGGCGGGACGACTATGGTCGGTAACGCGGGGATTGGCATGGTCAGCGGCTGTGCGGCCGTACGGGAAACACCCAGCTCGTAAAGCTCTTTGACCTTGTTAACAATCTGCTGGGATTCAAACGGCTTGGCGAGAAAATCATCGGCGCCGCAACTTTTGGCCTTTGCTTCATCAAAGGGTTCAAAGGAACCGGTCAGGATCAGAATTGGCTTTGTAGCCAGAGCCGGAGTTGCCCGGACAACCTCACAAACCTCGTAACCGGACATGCCTGGCATAATGGCATCAATGAGCAGGACATCGGGAGATAGCTCACGCGCCTTGTCGATGGCGGTTTTACCATTATCCACCACGGTGAGGGTGTAGTCGTCACCCCCAAAAATGATGCTGATCACCTTTTGTATGGTGATGCTGTCATCGGCAAGGAGAATTTTGATGCTCATCGGTCCCTCCCCTGATTGGCGGGTGCGGTTTAAGTAGATGGAAAAATACGCAAAAAAGCTAGCATACAGACTCTAACCTGTCAAGTTTTAAGCGGTTCACCGGTTCGGTGGCTTAGGCCAAGTATCTAAGGGACTGTCAAAGAATAACTATAACATTATGCATCCCGTTTTCAGGCTGTCTTTGGCCGAACTTCAATCGCAAAATCCTCAACGTAGCACTGCTACGTCTGCGGTTTTGCTCAATCAGTTCGACCAAATCCAACCTAAATCCGGGCTCCTAATTGTAACAGTTATTCTTTGACAGCCCCTAAGGAGGCTTCTGGCAAGTTCTTTGTTTTGTTATTTATCAGGTTCGATAGTCGGCATTGATGCTGACGTACTCATGGGAAAGATCTGATGTATAGACAGTTGCAGAGCCGTTGCCAAGGCCAAGGTCAACGGTTACGGTGAATTCGTTTTTCCGGAGTACCACGGTACCACGCGCCTCGGCGTCTCCTCCGGCAAAGACCCCGTTATGGGCCATGCATACGTCGTTAAATCGCAGTGAAAGCCGCGATGGATCCACCTCGATACCAGAGTAGCCAACCGCGGCAAAGATGCGGCCCCAGTTGGCGTCCTGTCCAAAGAAAGCGGTTTTTACGAGGCTGGAATTGGCAATAGCCAGGGCCGCGCGTTTGGCGTCGCCATCACTTCTCGCCCCTGTGAGGCGCACCTCGACAAACTTTGTAGCGCCTTCGCCGTCCTTTACGATTTGCTTTGCCAGCGAGAGCAGCACGTCATGCAGCAGGATCTCGAATTCTTGAGCCTCTGGAGATCCTGCTGAAATGGCAGGGTTTTCGGCCATGCCGTTGGCCATGATCAGGCATGTGTCGTTGGTTGAGGTGTCGCCGTCCACGGTGATGGCGTTGAACGACGTATCGACCGCACTACGAAAGGCTTTTTCAAGTACCGTCGGGTCAACTCTGGCGTCGGTGATAATGAATGAAAGCATGGTGGCCATGTTGGGCATAATCATTCCCGCCCCTTTGGCGATGCCAGCCACGGTGTAGCTGACCCCGCCTGCCTGACAGCTGCGGGCCTCCATCTTGGGGAAAGTGTCGGTGGTCATGATGGCCTCGGCCACGTCGTCCAGGGCGCCTGACGAAAGCCCTTCTATCAGGCCGGGAATTGCAACCCGAATCCGTTCCATCGGCATCTGTACGCCGATTACGCCTGTTGAGGAAACCTGCACTGCGTTATCCGGGATTCCAAGGTTCTCGGCCACCAGGCGGGCTGTGTCGCGCGCCACCACCATACCCTGTTCGCCGGTACAGGCATTGGCATTCCCGCTGTTGACGACCAGAGCCTGAGCCATGCCGCTTGTGATGTGTTCCGCGGAAAGCAGCACCGGGGCTGCCTTGACAGCATTGGTGGTAAAGACGGCACAGGCCGTGGCCGGCGCCTCGGAGAAGATCATGGCCAGGTCCTTGCGACCAGGTTTATTGATGGCCGCTTCAACAGCGGAAAATTGAAAACCTTTTATGTCCATATGTTTACTCCCTATTTCCCGTGGCACTTCTTGTATTTTTTGCCGCTTCCGCAGGGGCAAGGATCGTTTCTTCCGGCTACCTTCTGGCTTTTGGCCGGCTCATGTGCCCGCTTATCATCACCGGAGAGATTGAAAATCAGTTTCTGGCTGCGTTGCTCTTCCTCCAGTTCCTCAACCTCGTCCGGATTTTCTACCTGCACCCAGTAGATACGCTCTACTACCTCTTCGCGGATGCGTATTATCATCTCCATAAAGAGGTTGAAAGCCTCTTTCTTGTACTCCTGCTTCGGATCCTTTTGGCCATAGCCGCGCAGGCCTATACCTTCCTTAAGGTGGTCGACATTGAGCAGATGATCCTTCCAGTGGGTGTCAATGGCCTGGAGCATGATCACTTTTATCAGGTGGTCGATCAGTTCGTCCCCCATCTCGGTTACCTTGGCCAGGAAGATGGCATGGGCCTGCTCTTTAAGGATGTCGCGGAAGTTGGTGGGGTTCAGACGTGACAACATATCCTGGGGCATGTCCAGATGCAGATTGAAGCATTTGTAGACGATTTCACTTATGCCTTGCCAGTCCCACTCATGAGCTGGAACTTTGTCAATGCAATAGGTTGCGACGATCTCTTCGATAGTCTCGGCAAACATTTCAAGGAAGCTTTCCCGAATATCCTGACCGGCCAGGATTTCCCGGCGCTGGGTGTAGATCACCTCGCGTTGTTTGTTCATTACATCATCATACTCGATCAAGTGTTTACGGATGTCAAAGTTGTGAGCCTCCACCTTTTTCTGGGCATTTTCTATGGATTTGTTGATCATGGTGTGGGTAATGGCCTCTCCCTCCTCGATCTTTAGGAAATCCATAATCTTTGCCACACGCTCGGAACCAAAGATGCGTAGCAGGTCATCCTGTAGCGACAGGTAGAAACGGGACGAACCAGGATCGCCCTGACGTCCGGAGCGACCGCGTAACTGGTTATCGATACGGCGGGATTCGTGACGCTCCGTACCAATTATGTGCAGACCACCCAGCTTTACCACCTCGTCATGTTCGGCTGCGCATTCAGCCTTATACTTGGCAATTACGGCCTGGTACTCCTCATCGGTGGACTCGGGGTTGGCCCGGAGCCATTGCTTGGCCAGGGCATCCGGATTGCCGCCCAACAGGATGTCGGTTCCACGACCGGCCATGTTGGTGGCGATGGTGATGGCCTTCAGGCGACCAGCCTGGGACACAATTTCGGCCTCGCGCTCGTGCTGCTTGGCGTTGAGCACATTGTGGGGGATCCCCTGCCGTTTCAGCAACTCGGCCAGCACCTCGGACTTTTCTATGGAGATGGTGCCTACCAGACATGGTTGTCCGACGACATAGTGCTCCTTTATGTCCTCAATAACGGCGTTAAACTTCTCCATCTCGGTTTTGTAGATTACGTCCGGAAAGTCAGGGCGCAGGAGTGGTTGGTTGGTAGGGATAACCATCACATCCAGTTTGTAGATTTTGTGAAACTCTTCCGCCTCGGTATCGGCCGTACCGGTCATGCCGGAGAGTTTCTTGTACATGCGGAAATAGTTCTGGAAGGTGATCGTGGCCAAGGTCTGATTCTCGTTCTCGATGTTGACCCCTTCCTTGGCTTCAATGGCCTGATGCAAGCCGTCTGACCAGCGCCGACCAGGCATGAGACGACCAGTGAATTCGTCAACAATCATGACCTCGCCGTCTTTTACCACATAGTCCACGTCACGTTTGTACATGGCATGGGCCCGCAGGGCTTGCTGCGTATGGTGCAGGAGTTCGATATTGCGAGGATCGTACAGGTTGTCCACCTTGAGCAGCTTCTCGACCGTCAGGACTCCCTGTTCGGTCAGGTTGGCGCTCTTGGCCTTTTCGTCGATGGTGAAGTCGCCGGAGTAGGCCTTGCGCTTGCCCGAAAGGGTATTGGCCTCAACATCCATCACCTCGCCCTTTTTCAGCAGCGGGATAATGCGGTCAATTATGTAGTATTTGTCGGTAGACTCCTCGGTGGGACCGGAGATGATCAAGGGGGTACGGGCCTCGTCTATCAGGATGGAGTCAACCTCGTCCACAATGGCATGGTTGAAGCCGCGTTGCACATAGTCTTCCAGGGAAAATTTCATGTTGTCACGCAGATAATCAAAACCGAATTCATTGTTGGTGCCGTAGGTAATGTCAGCGGCATAGTTTTCGCGGCGCTGCTCGTCCTCAACTCCATGCACGATCACACCAACGGTCAGCCCCAGGAAGTTGTAGAGCTGGCCCATCCATTCCGAGTCGCGCCTGGCCAGGTAGTCATTGACCGTGATGACGTGCACTCCCTTGCCGGAAATGCCGTTGAGGTAAGCCGGCAGGGTTGCCACAAGGGTTTTGCCCTCACCGGTTTTCATCTCGGCAATCTTGCCGGAATGCAGCGCCATGCCGCCGATCAGCTGCACATCGAAGTGGCGCATGCTCAACACCCGCTTGCTTGCCTCGCGGCAGACGGAAAAGGCCTCGGGTAGCATTGCATCCAAAGTCTCACCTCGCAAATAGCGCTCCTTGAAATCAAAGGTCTTATCTTTCAGCTGCTCGTCAGAAAGCTTTGCAATCGAAGTTTCCATGCCGTTTATTTTATGGACGAGCGGCCACAGCTTCTTCAACTCGCGCTCGTTTTTACTGCCGATGATATTTTTGATAAGGGAACCGAACATGTATGTCTCCCGCCTGATTTGAGTAATAAAAATAGTTTATAAAATTATCACAACTCTGGAGTGTACTCAACATAAAAGGGCCAGGGTGAATTTGTTCTCAATAAATTTACCCTGACCCCCCTGAAAAAATATATTGACTCCCACATTTCCTTCAGGTATATATTGACGTCTATTGTGCTTGCAATGGGGCTCAGAACCGCTACAGCGGACCAAGCGCGATATGTTATAAACGTCCCCTTCGTCTAGCCCGGCCCAGGACACCGCCCTTTCACGGCGGCGACACCGGTTCAAATCCGGTAGGGGACGCCAATCATATGTCCGGCACAGTCCGGCTTGATACAGAAAGCCCTGAGAAATTAGGGCTTTTTTGTTTTTGCTTGTCCAGCACAATCCGCCTTGATATGATGGAATCCAGTTAGTTTAAGGGTGTTTCTGGGGGTGTTTCAAAAAACCCTCAAAACGGACACCCTCAAAAAGGGGGATGCCATGCCTAAACGGATTCTGTCACTTACTGATCTTCAGGTCAAAACTGCAAAGCCGAAAGCGAAAGAATACAAGCTGACTGATGGCGGCGGATTATATCTGCTGATTACACCCAGCGGCGGGAAGCTCTGGCGCTTCAATTACCGTTTTGATGAAAAATACAAAACCCTCTTTTTCAAATCCTACCCCGAAATAACCCTTTCAGATGCAAGAAAAGCCCGCGATGATGCACGAAAACTTCTAGCAAATGGCGTAGATCCTGGCGCTATCATCAAAGCTCAGAAAGAGCAGACACAGATCCAGTCGGAAATTTCTGCCAACACGTTCAAGAAAGTTGCCCGTGATTGGTTGCAGAAAAATTCCCCCGCCTGGAGCGAGAGTCATGTCAAAACCATTACCAGTCGTCTTGATCGTGATGTTTACCCGGCTTTTGGTGATAGAGCTGTCACCAGCATCACCCGCAAAGATGTAAAGACCCTTATGGAAAAGGTTGAAGCCCGGGGAACGATTGAAACAGCTGACAGGATCAAGCTTTATTGCCGGCAGATTCTGCGTTATGCCCTCAATAACGGTTTGATAGAAGCAAATCCCGTCGATGATATGAAGGATATACTGTCGAAACGTAAGCCAGGCCATCACGCCGCATTGACAGATCCGAAAGAGGTTGCATCACTCCTTCGGGCCATCGATGGTTTTGAAGGTTCATTTATCGTCAAATGCGCCCTGAAACTGGCCCCGCTACTTTTCGTTCGTCCAGGAGAATTGCGGCAGATGGAGTGGAACGAGATTGATTTCGAATCACTTGATGGAGGCTCGCCGGAATGGAATATACCTGCTCATAAAATGAAAATGAAAGAGCCTCACGTTGTGCCGCTTTGCAAACAAGCTGTTGCGATACTGAGGGAGCTACAGCCAATAACCGGGAACGGAATATATGTGTTCCCCAACGGGCGCACTACAGAGCGCCCCATGAGTGAGGTCGCATTGTTGGCAGCTCTCCGCCGGATGGGATGCTCCAAAGAGGAGATGACACCGCATGGTTTTCGTGCTATGGCCAGGACAATTCTTGACGAAGTTCTGCAATTCAGGCCTGACTTCATTGAGCACCAACTTGCACATGCTGTAAAAGATCCGAATGGCAGGGCATACAACCGAACTGCGCACCTTGTAGAACGCAAGAAGATGATGCAGACATGGGCTGACTATCTTGATAATCTGAAAACTGGGGCAAAAGTCATACACCTATCTGACCGGTCTGCAGGCTGACTTGTTTCTGATCGTTGCTATCCGATTCTAAGCGTAACATACTGTTAAATATAAATATTATGTAAAATAATCTCTTGACGCGACTGTCTAAAGGAGTATTATACGATCTCAAATTGATTATTCCGGTCCGACACGAACGGGCCACGGTCACGGCATGAGACTCGGCAGCAAACGGCATTTCCTATTGCCACACTAAGCTGAACAGAGTCTCCGCACAACATGCAAAGGCCATTACCTCCAACGGGGTAGTGGCCTTTTTTTGTTTAAGCACAGAATTTTGACTATCGCATAAAGAGAACAGCGATCGCTATGGCAGAAGAACAGGGGGGACCTTCCCCCCTGCTAGATATTACAAGTAGGACAGTATGCTCAGAACAAGTCCGGACGTGTCCGATGATCTCAAACTGAATCATGGAGGTTTTATGCACAGTACTTCTCTCCCCGAAACCGGCTTTGTCCGGCTGCCCAACATCATCGGCGACGCCAAGGCCGATCCGCCCATTCCCCCGATCATTCCGGTATCCAAAAGCACCTGGTGGGCCGGGGTAAAATCTGGCCGTTACCCTCAATGCGTAAAATTAGGCCCCAGAATTACAGCCTGGCGCGTAGAAAGCATCAGGGAACTCATCCGAGAAAGCTCGATGTCCCGAAACGACCAGATAATGGTCAACATTGAATGACAGGGAGCACCGATGGACTGGGTAAAAGTTATGTGCAACATCCTTGATCATCGCAAGATCAAGATGATCCGCAAGGGACCGGAAGGAAACACCCTGGTGCTGCTCTGGCTGCTGATGCTGGCCGAAGCGGGAAAATGCAATCGGGGCGGCTACCTGATGGTATCCGACAGCCTGCCATACACAGCGGAGACCTTGAGCATGGTCACCGATATTCCGCTCCCGACCGTCCAACTTGGACTCGCAACTTTTGCCGGTCTGGACATGATCGACCGGCAGGACGGCGCAATCTTCATCAAGAACTGGGGGAAGTACCAGAGTGAGGACAAGCTTGAGGCCAGGCGCGAAAAGGAGCGGCAGCGGCAACAGCGGCATCGTCAGAATGAGCGGAACAAAATACTTGCTCTGCCAGCACCGGACCAGGAGTCACGTGACGGTCACGTTTATATGTCACGTGACGTCACGCAAGAGAACAGAGAAAACAAGAAGAGAGGAGAAAAGATAACAACAGACCATGTTCAGTTGTTGTTGTTCGGAACTCCCTTGTCAAGAATCTCCGACCAAGAACTGTAGGGCTTGGCAAAACGGCACGGCTTTGACCGGCTATTACAGGCCTCGGACGTGGCAGCCGAGACTTGGCGACGCAACCGGGAAGAAAGGCATAACCCCGGCGGCTATCTCCAATCCTTGTGCGCTTCATTAATAGTGCCGGACTGGTATGTTCCCTACGAAGAACGAAAGGAGACGGTTGAGGCGGCACAGCGGCAAAAGTCAGAGGCCTGTAAGGCACAGGCTGCGGAGAAGGAGCGGGATGAAGCGCAGATCATGGCTCGTAATGAGTTGTGGGAATCTTTGTCGGAGGAACAGCGAGAGGAATATCAATCCCAGGCTCTTGCGGATTTGCCGCCCTGGATTGCACCACCCATGGCGGTAACGGCGATGGCCAAACTTCTTGCCTGGGAAGTTGAGCACTTGATCGCGGCTGGATAAAGAGTGACAAGCCCAAACCTGGCACGGGGCCGGGAACTGTACCTATCTCAAATCAGACACACCTGGCAGGATGATATGAAAAACAATCCACCGCCGGTCTCCCCAAGGACAGAGCCAATGATAGCTGAACTACAGGAACCACCGATATTTTGCAACCCGGACATTGAGGGCTTCTACCTCAAATACGTTTACAACAACTATTCGATAAAACAACCAGAATGGGCGGTTATCTGTCGCATACTGGAACTCCTTGACAAGTCCGGAGGTTGTCCTTCGGTCGTCTGCGCTCCGGATACAGGTGGATCGGGTTATGACTATGACAATCTTGAACCCGACGGCATTGATCTCCTGGCGCACATTCCGCTTTGGAAGCATTCTCTTGCCGTTGCCGAGAAGATGCTGGAAACCGTTAAATATGAAGTCTTCTTCGGCCCCTACCTGATTATAGCTTTGGCCCATGATGTTGGCAAAATTCCGGAATTCTCCATCGGCGGCTATTCAACTGGTGACTATCCAATCATCTCGATGCACTTTTTGCGAGGGATTCCGGAGTTTAACCTGGTGAAGAACAGCGTCGAGCGGATCAATGCCGTGAGGAGTCATCATTACTATCATGCCAAGGATCATACCTTGGCTGCCGCATTGAAATGGGCCGATCAGGAAGTGCGTAAGAATGAATTAGCCCGGCAAGTGCAGGTGCTAATTGCCACGAAACAGATCGCTGAACAGGAGGCATGTTTGACAAAATGTGATCTGCCCGAAACAAAAGAATCTGCTCAGCGCGATCCTAATTGTTCGCATTTCAAAATGCATGGCTACAGCAAACCGCTTCTTGTGGACATCTCCGGCTGGTTTAAAGCCGAAAAATTGATTGCCATCATCAAGGAAAACGTCAATCGGGTTTCCGATGGCTGGTGGAATGTTGTCTCGACACCGAATGGATATCTTTATTGCAGCGCCAAAGGTCTTTACAAGCTGCTTCGCCGGGCATTCCCTCTGCAACCGGATCTACTTGCCGCGCATGCCAATATCATTGCCCAACATGACATTCTGTTTACCGTGGTCATGACCCTGGCGCGCGAACTCGATGCCGTCGCCACCGAACTTCTTGGCAACAGGGAGTACCTCTGCCCGATGAGCATTACTTCCAGCACAGGCAAAGCCAAACGTGAATCTTATATGCTGGTTCCTCTCAAGGCGAAGGCATTGGGACTTTCCGGAACACTACTCGAAGCGGAAAAATCGCAGACAATCCTGCGAATGGTAAAGACCATTGTTCCGCTGCAACAGGCACCGGAGACGAAGGAATCGGACCAGCTGCATGCCGAAAACACCCCTGAACAGGCTCCGAATGACCTTCCCGAACAGGGGTAGAATTTCTCTATATTACTTTTACAAAGTAAAAGTGATCTATTACTGAAAATTGCAGGAGAACACCTTGCCGTCGAAAGCCGCAGTCATCGCCTACCGTTACCATGTCCTTTCAGGACACCCGGCCCTGTTCGAGCAAGTCGAGAGCCGACTCTGTACAGCACACCAGAAGGGATTCTCCGTCGTGGAAATCACCCGGATCATCGGTTCGCGCAAGGCCGATTACTCCCACGCAGTCCTGGTGAAACGGGGTGTGATCATGCCGGGGAAACGGGGTCGGCCGGCCAAAGGTTCCGTACCCGCAAGCATCAACCTGTACTTGCGCAAGCGGTTTCTCTCCTTTGCCAAATGGTGCGCTGGATGGGGGTTCGACCTCGTCGAGGCCGCCGGCGCCATCACGACGGTCAGCGACGGTGAGGTGCTGGAGGCAGTGCGTCGTGACTTTCCGGGGTGCTACCGCAAGATCAAGGGGCTTGAAAAGCACGCGTCGTATGTCCGACCGCCGGACTGCCCGTCTCCAAAGCTTGAGGCTAACATCACCTGGGATGAGCGGGAATTCTGCTATCGCGCCGAGAAGATGGAGGATCGTCAGGTACGCGGGTACGGATTCAGCATGGAAGCAGCCCTGAAAAATCTCAAGGTGAGTCATAATTACAGGCTGATGCTAGTTCGACTGGCTACGGGATGCGAGGTGTGAATTTTGACAGCCACGCTAGAAATCAAAAAGATTCTATTATAAGCACAGCTCCATTTTAGGTTACTATTATGGTGTCGTAATCGGATTGTTTCCGGCAAGTCCCAATAACTCGCCCAATTAATCATCCATTTTCTGGGTTGTTTATGGCATCTACCTCGTGTTGCAGGCTTGAGTGTGGATGCACTGTAACATTTTATGGAGAGAGTATGTTAGTCCGCCCGTTTTCCGATATCCACGCCGAATTCTGGCAGCCCAACAAAATCCCGCGTATTCTGGACATGGTGGTTCCTCCGCTGCCGACTGATCAGGAAACCGTTGCTCTGGTTGCCGGCGACATCGGGTTGGCTCACCGCCAGGAGACCTGGCTCAAGGTTGTCAGCCTCTTGGCCAAGCGTTTCCTAGCCGTCATCTATGTCGAAGGGAATCACTTTTTCTATCATAACGATTTCTTCGGACGCATACAGGAGCTAAAAGCCAAGCTGTCGTTTCCCAAGAACGTTCACTTTCTTGAAAATGAATCAATTGAGATTAACGGTGTGCTGTTTGTCGGTGCAACCCTCTGGACGGATTTTCTCGGTAAGGACTTCTTCAAGATGCAGTATGCCCGGAAGAACATGAACGACTTTGCCGTAATTAAAAAGGCAGACGGGACGCGGCTCATGCCGGAGGAGACGGTTGATCTGTTCCAGGAATCGAAACGCTATATCTTCGAGGCACTGGCAACAGCCGGCGAAAAGAAGACTGTCGTGGTAACACACCATGGCGTATCACCCCCTGTCTATTCATGAGCGGTTCCGGGGAGACAGCCTCAACTGCGCCTTCATGACCGACATTTCCAATGAAATCATCGAACATGGCCCGGATCTCTGGGTTCATGGCCATACTCACAACTCGTTCGACTACAACCTCGGCAGGACCCGGGTGGTTGTGAATCCCTATGGCTATAAGGATGTGGAGGTTAATCCGCACTACGACTACAAACTCGTCATTGAACTCTGAAGAACAGATCAAACCCACGGCAGACCGGATTCAGCTATCATTTGTTGACTGTACTGAATAATGAAGATCAATGGTAGCAATGTTACAAAATCAAGGTACATGTTTATAACAACCGACATTTCGGAATAGCAGTAGCTCTCATCATTGAATTAACAACCAATCAGTAATGCCAAGTGCCATCCTGAGAGTGACCCTGATTCCTTTCCTCCGGAGTCTTCCACGCCGCAAGCCATCTCAGGGCATCCGTGGTATCGACCATCTTACGTGCCAGCGCCAGCCGCTCTAGGACGGCAGTTTTCTCATCTTCCTCCAGATTGGCTACTCGACGCTCAACGTCTGTAAAGAAATCCTCGATTCGTTTTGCTTTCGCCCAGGCCTTGATGATTTCAGACAGCTCTTCCCGGCTATCCATGATCGCCTTGACCCGCCGACGTTCTTCCTCCTCCCGGCGCCATATTACCTGCTTGGCCTCCCATTCCTTGCGCTCAATTTCAGCCTTGCGTTCCCCTTCTTCAACAAGCTGGACAATGGTAGCAGCTTCTCGTTTCAGCTCTTTTACGATTGCCGATAACTTTTCGGGTAAATCACCAGCTTTTGATTCCCGCCACTGCCGCACCCAATTCGCCCTATGATATGGCGAGTATGCCTGAATACATAATCTTCCGCTGGGAAGATCATGCATGCTTGTCCATGAATAGCTTTCATACCGTCTCTGTTTCCTGACGGGTAGATCTGATACACGAACGTATTTCCCGTCCTGGTACTTCGCCTCGACATTCTCGCTCATTTCAAAGATCGTCAATCCGATCAGGACCGTGCCGATAGTGACGATAGTATCTCGAGAAGGACTCCAGAGTTCGGAATAATTACGATCCCGTCCACCTTTTTCACGCTCATCGACAGAGTACCGTCGCAGGGACAAGCCGTGCCTCTCGAATGCGACCGTATGGCCGCGCTCTTCAAAGAGTAGAAACAATTCGTTTGCCACGTCTAGGGCTCGGCTGCACGTCTGCTTGGATGCGATAACATCGACCATAAGCCGCTTGCTGGGCCTCAGGTAGCCGTTGCTGGTCTCACGAGCTTCGTCAAAATATTGCTGAACTCCCTGGAGCAGTGGGTGACGCTCTGGTAATTCACTTCGATCACGACGTTTTGATATATTTTTCCGAGGCGGTTTCGGCAACGGGAGTTTTGCACGCCGTGTCTGCTCCAGGATGTTTGAAATCGTAATAATGGAAATTAGCGGAAAATGTTCTCATGGACATTACAAACGAAGCCGATTTGAGAACAAAATCAAAATAATATCAATCGCTGGCGGATGACTGAAGAGGATAATTATGGGAAAACCCGATTTCCCCTGATTATTTTTGTCGTAAAAAAAGTTTTTGCGACAAAAAAGCCAGTTTTTTTGTCCGATAAAATTCCCCGACTCTTTCAAGGGCCAGTGAGATACCTGATTAATACAAATTCACATTGATTATTTGCAAATATAAGCAGCGCATGCTATTTTATGCGCCAAATTCAAACATGTTAGAGATCAGTGTATGTATCTTGAGCTAGTCGACAGTTTAGCTGCAGAAGGCCGCTCATGTTTCAGTTACCAGGAATTTCTGAAGCTGTCCGGTTCTTCTGAGATTGCGGTCAAATCGGCGTTGCATCGCCTGCAGAAAAAAGGCGAGATAGCAATGCCGTACCGTGGCTTTTACGTCATTCTGTTGCCAATGCACCGGATAATTGGTTGCGTACCCCCAGCCCAGTTTATCCCGCATCTCATGGCACATTTGGGAGAGGTCTATTATACGGGACTCCTGAGTGCAGCGGAATATCATGGAGCTGCTCACCAGAGGCCGCAGGTCTTTCAAGTCATGGTGGCAAAGGTCCGCAGACCGATCACCTGCGGCAATGTCAGGGTCGAGTTTGTCTTTCGGAAGAATGCTGCAGAAATACCAACTGAGTTGCGAAATACATCAGCCGGGACCATTAAAGTGGCAACACCTGAGGCAACTGCCCTTGATGTGGTCGGCTACGTCAATCATTCTGTAGGCCTGGATAATGTTGCAACTATCTTGATTGAATTAGCGGAACGAATCGATCCCAAGCGACTTGTCGAGGTCGCCGAACTGTCTCCTGTTTCATATGCACAGAGGCTCGGCTATTTGTTGGAACTGATTGGTGAAAAGGAACTGGCAGCACCTCTTGTTGACTATGTTCGTTCGAAACGGCCAATCCCGACAGCTTTAACACCAAGGATAAGTACCAAGGGAGCCAAGAGGGATCGCCGGTGGCAGGTTTATGTAAATACTGAGGTTGATCCGGATCTTTAATGTAAAACGAACTCTTTGTGAAACTCAATGTCTGCATTAGTAATCAAAAAGGCAAATTAGATGAGTAACGAAGCCGATACCTGTCGAAAGTTTGTGCTGCCGAAGCTGGTTGATGCCGGTTGGGACAACGAACCTCACCGTATCAACGAGCAGATTACCTTTACCGATGGCCGTATTGTTCTCGCGGGCAACAAGGTCAAGCGTCGTCCCCAGAAACGGGCCGACTACCTGCTTCGTTATACCCGAGATTATCTAATTGCCGTTGTCGAGGCCAAGCCCGATTACCAGTCAGCCGGGGATGGTTTGCAGCAGGCCAAGGAATACGCCGAGATTCTGGGTATCAAGTTTGCCTATGCCACCAACGGCATCGAGATTATTGAGTTTGATTATATGACCGGCCAGGAACAAGTATTGACTGCGTTCCCGCCACCTGAGGAACTTTGGCAGCGACTGCAAAGCTCTCAGGCATTCTCCCCCGAATCCGCGCAACGCATTCTCTCACCTTACTATCATCACAGCGGCAAGAGCCCCCGCTACTATCAGGAAATCGCCATCAATCGGGTCGTACAGTCGGTTTTGCAGGACAAGAAAAGAATCCTGCTGACTATGGCCACCGGCACCGGCAAAACCGTGGTTGCCTTCCAGATCTGTTGGAAACTCTGGAGCGCCCGCTGGAACGCCACCGGCGAGCACCGTCGCCCCAAGATTCTGTACCTTGCCGACCGCAATATCCTGGTTGATGACCCCAAGGACAAGATTTTTGCGCCTTTCGCCGATGCCCGCTGGAAGATCGAGAACGGCGAGGCCAACAAAAGCCGTGAGATGTACTTCGCCATCTACCAGTCGCTGGCCAAGGATGAACGGCGACCGGGGCTCTACAAGGAGTACAGGCCTGACTTCTTCGACCTGATCATCGTAGATGAATGTCACCGGGGAAGTTCACGCGACAACAGCAACTGGCGGGAGATCCTGGAGTATTTCACCCCGGCATTTCAGTTGGGGATGACCGCCACACCGTTGCGCGAAGACAACCGGGATACCTACCTCTACTTTGGCAATCCTATTTACCAGTACAGCTTGCGACAGGGCATCGACGACGGCTTTCTGGCTCCCTATCGAGTCCATCGCATTATTACTGACTTCGATGCTGCAGGTTGGCGTCCGAGCAAGGGAGAACTGGATCGCTATGGCCGGGAGATACCAGACGAGGAATACCAGACCAAGGACTTCGAGCGGGTTGTCGCCCTAAAGGCCCGTACGGAAGCTATAGCCTGCCACCTTAATGACTTTCTGAGAAAGACTGATCGCTTTGCCAAGACTATCGTCTTCTGTGTTGACCAGGATCATGCGGACGAGATGCGGCGGGCACTCACCAACCTTAACCAGGACCTGGTAAGTCAGTACCCGGATTACGTCTGTCGGGTGACATCGAATGAGGGCGACATAGGTCGTGGGCATCTCGGCAGGTTTCAGGAACTGGAGACCGACACCCCGGCCATCCTCACCACCTCGCAGATGCTGACCACCGGCGTCGATGCTCCTACCTGCAAAAATGTCGTCCTGGCCCGCGTGGTCGGTTCCATGTCGGAGTTCAAACAGATTATTGGCCGTGGCACCCGTGTCAGGGACGATTACGGAAAGCTCTGGTTCAGCATCCTTGATTATACTGGCAGCGCTACAAGGCTCTTTGCCGATAGTGATTTTGACGGAGACCCTGCTCTGGTCAGCGAAGAGAAGATCGATAAGGCCGGCGCTACCTACGAGACGACCATCATAGAGGAAACTCCTGTTGTGGAAGATGGCGGCGTTCAGGATGACTACGGCCCGGCGGGAGTGGTCATTGATGACGGCGCAAAAGAACCCCGCAAGTACTTTGTCGATGGCGGACAGGTAGCAATTGCCGCCCATCTGGTCTATGAGCTGGACCCGGACGGCAAACAGCTGCGGGTCGTCAAGTACAGCGACTATGCCGCCGACAAGATACGCACTCTTTTTCCCGGCGCAATAAGGATGCGCGAACAGTGGGCCAACCCCAGGGAACGGGCTGAAGTTATCAGTCAGCTTGAGGAGCGTGGGATCAGCTTCAACGAACTTGCCGAATCAGTCGGCCAACCGGAAGCCGACCCCTTTGATCTCCTCTGTCATCTTGCCTTTAACGCACCGCTACGGACCCGCCGCGAGCGGGCCGAACGGTTGAAGCATGACCGGAAGGATTTCTTCGATCACTACAGCCCCGAGGCCAGGGGCATCCTAGAAGAACTGCTGGAGAAATACGCCCAGCATGGAACGGCGCAATTCGTCGTGCCTGATATTTTGAAAGTGCCGCCAATATCTGAGCGTGGGAATGTGATTGAGATTGCCGGGTACTTCGGCGGGGCGGAAAAACTTCGGGAAGCGGTGAATGAACTGCAAACGCTTCTCTATTCGGGATTCTAATTCTGGGATATTGATTTATACTGCAAACGGTAAAAAATGAGGTTTTTGTAGGGGCGATACCTCGTGTTCGCCCGCCTTTGGGTGGTGGTGCCCCCGGGGCGAACACAAGGTATCGCCCCTACGAAACAACATCAACATGTCTTTGAAATACGCAAAACCAGGCGGTCAAAAGGAATATTACTCGGTTTCCCGAGCAATTTCGTTTTCAGCTTACACGACTGGAAACCGATCAACTGGTCACAAATTGTGACCGGTTCAGCAATCTGAAACATTCCAGCTCGTTGCCATATACGTTTTCTTATTATCGATGATGACATTTATCACATTGGTGCATCGCTGAAAGACTTGGGGAATATCAGGTGGTGGCATGCGGTGCTTTTGTCCAACCATTTTCTGAAATGATATGTATTATGGTAAATAATTGACTAAAATGTATCTGAAGCGTATGGTCAGCCCATGGATATTTCAACAATTCTCCAACTGAATGAAATTGCCCTGGCGCAAGGAAAGTCGCACCAGCGTAAACGATATGTGTTTCAGAAGATTTTCGACGACACCGGCAAGCACCAGATTGGCCTTGTCGGACCTCGTGGTTCGGGGAAAACCGTAATTCTGAAACAGCTTCTGGCTCATTTTGAGGATACCGCCTGCTACATCTCGCTGGATGCTGTTGAGACTGGTGGCCTGTTCCAAGCCATTCAGACCCTCCATGAAAAATACAAATTCTCTCTTTTCCTCATTGATGAAATACATCATGAAAAACAGTATGCACGGGAGCTGAAAAAAGCGTACGACTTCATGGAAGTGCGCATCGTTTTTTCCAGTTCCGTCGCCCTGTCGCTCCATGAAACCGCCTACGATCTATCCAGAAGGGTAAATCTGGTCGCCATCAATCCCTTCAGTTTTCGGGAATTCCTCTATTTCACCAAGGAACTCGAACTGCCCTCACTGTCTGTCATGCAACTCTTGGAGAAGCAATGGGACGCAGCTCATATTCGCCAGGAAATCCATTTCGAAAGCTTTCTGAAAGGCGGGCTGTTCCCCTTTGCTCTCGAAGAGCCAAACATACTACCGCTCCTGGGAAACATCCTTGACAAAATCATTACCGGCGACATTCCGCTGATCGGCAGGCTGCTGACAGACGAAATTCCCATTTTGCACAGGATGGTGCGCTTTATTGGCTCTTCGCCCCCGGACGGAATCAATTATTCATCACTCTCGAACAACCTGAAAATCACCAAATATAAGGCTGAGCAGTATGTGCATCTTCTTGAACAGGCATTTGTGTTGAAATGCGTCATGCCTGTCGGGACAAATGTCATGAAAGAGCCGAAAATACTGCTGCGCCTGCCGTATCGGCTGTTGTTTCAACCGTTTGAGAATGCAATCGGCGCCATCAGGGAAGAATTTTTTGCGGAAATGATGATCTGTAAAGGAATCTCCTTCAACTATCTGAAATCGACAAGAGGGGCCAAGACCCCTGATTACCTGGTGCAATCCGATACGGAATCGTATGTTATCGAAATAGGAGGCCCCGGCAAGGGTCGTGAACAATTCAAAGGATTTGACGGAAAGAAGAATCTGATTCTTGCCCACGGCAACGAAACCACCGGAATAAAACGCCCCCTATTCCTGATAGGGTTTTAAACTGCTATCTTCTCATTATCGATGATGACATTTATCACATTGGTGCATCGCTGAAAGACTTGGGGAAGAGATGGTTCGCCTTTTCGAAGATGGATGTAAGCGCAATTGAAATGTTGCAACGGGTGAAGATATGAATGGGTGGGTGAGTTTGAGATTTGAAGGATAATATGGGATTTTCCATAAATGGTTCCTCAAATATCCGAAACTCTAACCTGACCCCAGAGGTTTTCCCATTCGGATTTCTAGAAGAAATTTTAGGGAAAGCGATCTTTGCGTTTACAGCAACGCGATCATTTGAAGAGGCCGAGATTGCTGAGGCCTACGACGAGTGGCTTCCCAAGCTTGAGCGTGCTCTTATAGATCCTCTGGGAAATCTGATTGATGCTTACGGAAATGCGGTGCGAGACAATTCGGGCGCTGTAATAGAGAATTTTGATGAGATCCTTGGCGATCTACGAAAAGCTTCACAAATGCGGAACATTCTGTGTCACGGATCATGGAGATTGCCGGACACGAGCGGAGCTTCGATTCCCTTCTTCGTGAATCGTAAAAAGGAGATTGTTGACAGCGCAATGGATTGTCAGTTCCTTGATCAGGCGCAGAAACACACGGCCGATCTGGCATGTGTGGTTATTAACACCGTTACCCAAATGGGTTTGCAGTTTCCTGGGTCGGCTGGTCCAGGCAAGACAATTTGGTAATCCATTATCATAAATCCGAGAACCGTAAGAAAATGGAGGAAGTATGGCTGTTCTGGTTGAGGGTATTTCCGTGATAATACGAGCAAGTGCAATTCATCAGAAATTTCCCGGAGGCTGGGACGCATTCAAACATATTGTTCCCAATCAAACATTGTGTGCCGACAATGAGATTGTTCGTATAGGTTTCATGAATCCAAATGACATTGAATCTTTCATAAAGAACCTTGAAAAAGAAGGGCTTGAATTTTTGAAAGCTGGAGAGGCTATTGATATTGCAGTTGCTGACCAGATGAGAGGATTAACTTCAAAGTGTAGCTGGGCAGAATTCGGCCGTATCAATTTAGGTTCTAAACGAAATCAGGAGGTTGGAGCCTGCCGATTAGTTGGCAGCCAAGTCATGCAAGTTGTAACTCCACCTGACTGGAAATTTGATGGTTCATTGAGTCAAACATATGGTTTCGTTCCATCTGGACAAAATCAAACTGGCTTAAAATTCCTCAGGCATGAAAACGATCTTGATGTCTACTACGATTCACTTTCAGAGAAAGAGGTTTACGTGGGGCGAACCGGAGAGTGAGTCCAAACCACTCGGCGGCAGACGGTCTTCGCTTACGCTACGCCGCTGCGCCTCGACCACGTTGTGCCCCAAGAGACAATAAAAATCTTCAAATTTCTGGTTTCCCGAGGCCCACATGCCGATAGATCTACAAGACACAGGCTATGTAGATAATGGAATAGAAGAAAATGGCTATGATGATACCGTATTTATTCCCGCACCTACTAATGACCTCTTCAATGGTCAAGTGCCAATAGAGCAAGCGATACAAAGGCTCCGCACAAAACTACTTGATATTTCATCAAAAAACCGTCTTATCAGCTACAGATACCCAAAAGGCAAATCAATTCAATTTGTCAATTCCCCGAACCTAAATCTCATATTCAATCGCCTTACCGAAAGCAAGCCTATTGGCATCAGCTTCGTTCAAGACCCTCCTGTAGGTAGCTATACACAGAAAAAGCCCGATGTAAAAGTCATTGCGGAATCTCTTGGGATAGATGTCGATATAGATTTCCCTCCCGAATCATGCGCTCCCAGTACCCATAGGCGCTTGTCTAACTTACAGGCCCTTTTTTACCCCCAAGATCTTGATAAAATATGCCGCAAAATTGCAAGCGAGGCTCGTACAGTAATCGAGGAAACCGGCACAAATATGCTGTTCCTTATTTTCGGATTCCTTGAATTCTATGATTCCGACGATTCAGAGAAACCGATTTATGCACCATTACTCGCTGTTCCTGTCACCCTAAATCGTGGGTCAATTGACCCAATAACCAGAACCTATTTGTATTCGATAAATTATTCAGGTGAGGATGTTCATTCAAATCAGACTTTGAATGAAAAGATGAAGCAGGATTTCACTCTTAATTTGCCTGAATATAACGATGAAGAAGAAATTGGTGAATACTTTACTGCAATCTCCCAGGCTGTCAAAAACAAGAATCGGTGGAGAGTCAGATATCAGCTGACTTTGGGGTTCTTATCTTTTGGCAAGTTGGCTATTTGGGCAGACCTCGACCCTAAAAAGTGTTCTGGGCTTCTGACTCACCCATTATTGAATGAAATATTTTCTGGCGGCAATGGGGGTGGTGTCGGACAATCCGCAGAAGATTACGAGATTGATAACCATTATCAGGGCGAACTCCCGCTAATCTATGATGCCGATTCATCACAGCATAGCGCAATAATAGATGTTATGGACGGGAAGAATATTGTAATCAATGGACCTCCCGGAACCGGAAAATCGCAGACAATTACGAACATTATTGCATCAGGGTTGAACGCTGGTAAAACTGTTCTGTTTGTATCAGAAAAGCTTGCGGCCCTTGAAGTTGTACGGCATCGACTGAATCACGCAAATCTTGGTCATTTTTGTTTAGAACTGCACAGTCACAAAACTCAGAAGAAAAAGCTGTTGAGTGACCTTCAAGACCGTATCGATGCCTATTTTGTTCCCCCTCAACAATTGCAAAACCGGATAACAACGCTCAACCGCCACAAGAAAGACCTCAATCGGTATGTTGAATTAATTTCTAGTCGAATTGGTAACGAACTTGGCCTAACTGTCCATGAAATCTTCTGGAAAACAGAACGATTTCGACAAATGAACTGTGAGATGGTCAATACCCTCACATCGTTGAACTACCAAAAGGCTGAAAACTTAACTTTAGATGAAATTGCCGATTTACGTGCAAAGGTTGAAGTTCTAGGGCAATTATATTCGACAGTCAAAACCTACGATTCCAATCATCCATGGTGGGGGTTTTTCCCAAAGCCCCTTGCTCCAGGCGATGATTCAGCAATAAGTCTTGTAATAAACGAGGCCAAGACTCTTGCTGAAGCACTTTATATTTTGACAATTGAGTTCCAAGAACGGGTTTCATTTTTGCAGGAACCATCACTTGATACGCTATTGTCTTTCAATCGTCTTGTTCAAGAACTATCGACTCCACCAGATAACCTGAGAAGTGAAATATTTCCCCGCGTATTTAATGCTGAAGACCCGCTTGGTAAGCATAACAGGGGTCTTTTGAATGGCGTAATTAGCACAGTGAAAAACGCACGGGAGCTTAAGGAACAAGCAGAGAAAAATATAGTTCCTAATTGCGAATTGAGCTATGAAACCGCAGGACCTATTCTGGAGAGTTGCAAGAGTCAACTATCAAAAACCGCTTTTAGCACACCACTTCATATTGTTGCTGAATTCGTATCAGATGCCGAAAATGCCCTATCTCAATTCAAGAACGTTATCTCAGAATACAATTACATTTATCAGTCTATACCCGGTTCAAACACTGAAAAGCTGGAAAAGTTTGATTCAAGGTTTAATGCAACATTGCCACTCACCCTTGAAGAACAGCCGGAATGTCTTATCAGAGAAGGTTCGAGATTTCTTTCAGAAGAAATAGAAAGCCTGAAACAATCTTTTGAGCGAGTATCTGCAATTGCACATCACAGGGAATTGAAATTTGATGGGACTCCAACAGAAGTTGAGAATTTGGGACGTGGAGAAGGTATCGCAGAAATTCTTCCTGGAGTCAGAATAGACGAATCGATACTTGAAAAAACAAGACAGGCCGCAAAATACTATCTATCAGACTTGCCTATCGGTGAGACAGATAGACGGCAACAGGGACTACATGACCTGAATGACCGGGTTAACCGTTTACTCTACGAAATCGGTGGATATGCCCAAAACCTGTATTTGACGTTTGACGGTACTCAGAAATCACTCGAATACCTTGCGACAATAAGCAAGATATCATCAGCTGCACCTACAGACCTCCTAGATTACCGTCACGCACCTCTTGCACATCCAATGTCGTTAGAGCTGATACCAAAGGCTGAAGAGGCGTTACAGTCCGAATTATTACAACGACAGGCACTTACTAACGCGTTCCATCTTGATGCTTTACCTGAATTGAGCACGTTGAAGAGTACCATGCTGACGTTTAGACGTGGTGATAGCCTTTTCAATATATTCAACAGTGACTGGAGAGCTGCAAAGAAGCTCTTTAATAACCTGTCCAAGAATAAGACAAAGCATAAGGCATCTGAATATGAAGAGAAAATATCAAAAATAATCAGCTGGCTTGAGTACAGAACGGCACTTACTTCCAACGAAGACTTCAAAAGGTCGTTTGGCCCATTGTTCAGAGGTCTTGATACAGACATCTCCAAAATTAAACGGTTGCACAACTGGTATATGGAGAGCATGGCAGAGTTGCTTAAGCATCCAGGGCTTATAGATAATGTCGATTTATCTACTATGAGTTCACAGACCATTAACCAGGTGGGGGCATTATCCGCAAGGATACAGGTAATTGTAGATGAACTTAATACCAGTTTGACCGAATGCAGGGATTTTCTTGGAGAAATCGCAGTACAGATGGACTCCGTTTTAGGCAGTCTGGATGGAATGAATATAGCAAGAAAATCAGCGAGATTGCTGATGCTTTGAGAGAAATTACCTCTTTCCTTAAAAACTACATAAAGCCAGATGTTTCCCCGGTTCGAGCAGTTGATGTATTGAATGCGAAATTAGAATTATCATCTGCCGTTGTTGATTTTGAAGCCCTGAATAATGGCATCAGGTTAATTCATGACAAGTATGAGCATTATCTTCCCGGAATATCCAAAATCCCTTGCAACAACTGGCGCGAGTATCTTTCTCAGCTTTCAAAACTGGCCAGCACAACCGCTTGTTTAGCCAGCTCAATACTTGAGTATGCAGACAGCAAGTGTGATTATTCAAAAGTAAGGGCATTCCTGGTTGCAAAGCTTGAGCTTGATAACGTGTTGTCAAGATTTGCCCCGTGCCCTGACAAAACAGAAACCGCAAGCTGGAAGGAATACCATTCTATAGCGGCTTCCCGAATTGCCACAGCTTCAGAGCTGGTCAATATGCTATTGCCTGTTGGAGTTGTAGGCAAGACGGCCAAAGAGATGGTAGACGGCCTGATTTCGAAGAAAAGATCCATCGATACTATTCAGGAAATCCATAACAACAAAGCAGTTATGGTCATGTTGCAAGACCTCTTTGACGGTATGGATACTGATTTAGAGGCTCTTTCAGCAACACTGGGGTGGGGCGAAGAGATTTCAAGAAAACGTAGCATACAGGGAACGCCACTTCTTTCATATTTGTTGAGCCAAAATGCCGTAGAGAACCTAGAAGATGCAAAAATACAACTACGAAAAATAGTGGAAACGCGCCAAAGGGTTCTGGCTAAACTCACTGAATTAAAGGAATTTGGAGAGTTTGACGCAAAAGAATGGAATTGTTCAGAAGACGATTATGCTCATTTGTTTCTCAAGCGAATAGAGTGTGCTGCAACCAACTTGGATGCTGTCTTAACCTGGTCAAGATACATTCATCAACGCTCAGTCTGTCATGATAACGGCCTGAAGACTTTTGTAAATCACGTTGAGAACAAAGTAGTACCTGTTGATAATATTGGCGACATCTTTGAATACATCGTTTACCGCTCAATCGGCAGGAAAATATACCGGCAATACCCGGAACTTGAGGGCTTTAGTGGTGAAAAACATGACAAAATACGAGCAGAATTTGTTGCACTTGATAAGGAAATCATCAATCTAACCGGCAAAAGCTTTGCCTATGATATCGACAAGTCAAAGTGTGTTCCTGATGGGGTTTCCAGCTATAAGGTTTCTGAATTGACGGATATGCACTTATTAAGGAAAGAAATTAATAAAAAGACCAAACATATTTCAATCCGACAGCTGATACGACGCGCAGGGGATGCAATTCAGGCACTGAAACCTTGTTTCATGATGGGGCCGCTATCCGTTGCACAGTACATACAGCAAGGCGCAATTTCTTTCGATATGATAGTGATGGACGAAGCTTCACAACTCAGACCGGAAGAATCGTTAGGTGCTATTGCGAGAGGTTCACAGTTAATCGTTGTTGGAGACCCCAAACAGCTCCCGCCTACCAATTTCTTTGACCGCCTGGCTGATGATAGCGAGGACGATGATGAAAGTGAAGCTGCATCAGTTTTTGCAGGCACAGAGAGTATCCTTGATATCTGCCAGCAACTGTTTCATCCGGTTCGAACGCTTAAATGGCATTACCGGTCTCAGCATGAATCCTTGATAGCATTCTCGAACCACAATTTCTACAATGGAAAGCTGATTGTATTCCCCTCACCATTTGCCAAAAACAACCGGCTGGGACTCCGCTACCGTTACATTAAGAACGGGGTTTACAAAGACCGTCAGAACATGGTTGAAGCACAACGGGTGGTGGATGCTGCAATTGAGCACATGATGAAATTCCCTGAAGAGTCACTGGGAATAGTGACGCTCAACCAGACACAGCGCGACCTTATCGAAGACTTAATGGACAAAAAAGTACGTAATATCGATGAAGCCCAGTCATTTATTTCGAATTGGGAAGAGGAAGGATGGCCGTTTTTCGTCAAAAACCTCGAAAATGTACAGGGTGACGAACGGGATATCATCTTCATCTCCACAACTTTCGGAAAGCCAGTAGGAGCTGATAAGGTTCGTCAGAACTTTGGCCCTATAAGCCGACCGGATGGCTGGAGGCGGCTTAACGTTCTATTTACTCGTGCCCGTAGAAAAATAGAGCTTTTCACATCAATGTTGCCAGAGGATATAATCATTGCGGCAGGTACACCAGCAGGGACAAGAGCCTTAAGGGATTACCTGGATTTTGCCAAGCGTGGGGTACTCGCTTCGACAGAGGTAACGGGACGTGAGGAAGACAGCGATTTTGAGATTTCTGTAGGCGATATGTTACGGAATCGAGGATACGAAGTTGTGCCTCAAGTTGGAGTCGCGGGCTTTTTTATTGACCTGGCTGTACGAAATCCCGACCGCCCTGGTGAATTCCTGGCAGCTGTTGAGTGCGATGGTGCCAGCTACCATTCCAGTGCTTCAGCCAGAGACCGCGACCGAATCAGGCAGAGTATCCTTGAGTCTCTTGGCTGGAGGGGCCGCATTTGGCGTATCTGGTCAACTGATTGGTTCTACAATCCAAGAAGGGAATCAGAAAAACTAATAAACTTCCTTGAAGAACGAAGGGAAATTTCCAAAACAGAGCAAATTGACTATGAGATCGAAGAGGTATTTGAAGAGGATGATACCGTAATTATTCAGCCAGCGCCAGAAGAAGCAGCTGATACTTTAGAACCATCTCTGCCCGTTGCAAATGAGGAACTTTATGTTGAAGTCGGAGATTTAGTCACCTATTGCCATGTAGATAACCCAGAAGAACGCAAAACAGCGACGATTGTTGAAACCGAAAGCAATATACAAAAACACTTTGTCAACGAAAACACCCCGCTTGCTAAAGCCATGCTGGATTCTGCCGTAGGCGATACTGTAGGAATTGTCGTAGCCGGTGGTCATCCTAAAGTAATCAAAATTCTGAAAATTCAGCGGCAGGGGGAGGGCTGAGGGACGTACTTGAAAAGTTGATTTGAGAGGGCAAAAGGGTCAGTTGGGAAAGTTTTCAAGAGTGTCGCCTTACGGGACCGGATATCTTGAAAGGCCGCATATCTCGGAACGGGGCAACTTCATTGAAATAGCCAACTATTTCGGCGGCGCGGAAAAGCTTCGGGAAGCGGCAAATGAGCTGCAAACGCTGCTCTATGCGGGATTCTAAGTTTGCGATATTGATATTGATGAATAAGTGGTTCCATAGGTTGATTCGGGAAAATCAACCGTTGTCATATCTGCATATATTATGAAGTTTCAGTGCTACTGGATCGAGATAAATGGGTGTTGAACAATGCGAAATACTTTATGAACACAGAGTAAATATTCCGTTTGGACAGATGACCTGTTTTTGCGCGCGCGTGAACTGCTCAACAATGAGTTGAACAAACCCGATAACAGATCAAATTCAAACCAAGAAACCGAGCGTCCTTGAAGGCCGCTGAACAAAGCATACTAGAATATCAATTCAAACTAAAATGTGGAGGAGATGATGAGTGTTTGGAGCGTAGATGCTGATGATATTAAAACCGAACAAGATTTTGAAGAGGTTTTACTTTACAAAACACCATGGATTGATAATTTTCTGGACATGGAAAGAGGAAGTAAATTTATTGTAATAGCAACAAAAGGATTTGGTAAAACATTTCTACTCAAAGCAAAAAGAATAATGTTTCAAAAAGAGCGAAAAGATATTCAGTGTATTCCTGAAAATAGTTTACTTGACAAACCTGCGGGTGAGACCATTTTCAGTGCTGAAATGTGTGATTTTTATAGTGGCACATCTAACCACTGGGTAACTATTTGGACGGCATCTATTGTAATAACGGTACTCAAACAGTTGGGTAAATTATCCGACGATGATTTAAGCAAGAAATTATCAGTACTAAAGAATAACAACTTAAAAACTGTTACAGACCATTTAGTAAACATTTTGAAAATGGGGCGTGAAAATTACTTCGAATTAGTTGACAACTATAATGAAAATCTAATTCCTAAGTCAAAGAACATTCATTCACCGATTGCAATATTTATAGATAATGTTGATGAATATTTTAAAAAACATATTAATCCAGAGATAATGCGCCCAAGCGATGTTGGTGAAGTATCGCCAACTATCTGGTATTATTCGCAGATTGGTTTAATTGAAGCAATATATCAATTACAAAGGTCAAATCACCATTTAAAGGTATTTGCTTCAATTAGAAAAGAAGCAGTTTTAAAACTTAAAGAATTTGACCCAATGATTCAGCAGTACCTTGGAAGCAGTGTAGATGTTGTTTATTCTCGGCAAGACATCATGGAGATTTTTATAAAAAATATTAAGAAAGATAAAAATCTCATTGATGCTTCAATAAAAGAAAATAATCCTATCCAAGCGTTTTTAGGGCTATTGCAAGTAACACATTCATTGTCTCGAGAAAAAGAAAACATCTTTGATTACATTTACCGCCACACGTTACAAAGACCACGCGATTTCATGGTTATTGGCGCAAGAATATCAGACACGAGACCATTAGATAGAACAGAAGATAATTTAAAGATAATAATCAACAAAGCTGCTTCCGATATAGCTACGCAATATATTAATGAAACATTACCGCATATCGATGGCCTTGATTATGACAAACTATTCGAGCTTATTGACAAAAACATATTAACAAAAAAAGATGTTAATAAAATATGCAGTAAATATAATAGTAATAGTTGCTATGATTCTGACTGTAAATTGTGTGATCTTAACCATGTATTTTGTAATTTGTACAAAGCAGGGCTATTAGGTTACATAAGAAAAGATCTTGTCTATGCGTCAAAAATACAAAAATTTGCCTTGCCTGGCGAATACACGTTTGATCCGAACGGAATATTACCGACATCTCCTTATTATTTTCTTCACCCAATATTAGAGGAAAAAATTCGGTCACTAAATCCAAAATTCGAGAAAAACATCGCCAAAATAATAATAGGTTATGATCATCCATGGAACGGGTTGAAGCAAACCACACCCTCGATTTTACCAGACCAATTAAGAGATGGCACAACAAAAAAAATAGTACTTGTTGCCTGTCATCCAGACGACGAAGTATTATCATCAGGAGCATTGCTTTTGAAGGCAGCGCGCCAGGGTTTTCAAATATTCTTGGTTTTGGTTACTCAGGGAGAAAGTAGTGGTAGTTTAAATGCAAAAAATCGAAAAGATGAAGCAAATGAAATTGCACTCAAACTTAACGCCACCATTACATTTTTAAACTATTCCAATAATGACCTACTTTGTGACGGCAAAATTGATCTTTCTGAAACAACAAAGGAAGTAGAAAAATTAATTAAAGATATTTCTCCTGATATTATTGTTTGGCCACACGGAGAATCACCTGACCAACATCAAGATCATGTAACACTCCACAAGGCGATTACAAATATCCAGAAACGTTATAAATCTGATCAATGTTGCTGGATTGCAGCACAACCACCTGTTTTCGGTGACAGCGGTTTCAAACCAACGAACTATTTAAAAATTGATGCCGAACTTTTAAAACAAAAGTATAGATTGATGAGACTGTATAAATCTGAAAAATTAAAAAAATTCGCGTCATATCAATTCATCAAAACAAAAGCCCTACATTGGGCAAGTGAAGGTAATTGTAGTTTTGATTATGCTGAACCATTTCAGCTTCATAAAGGCTTTCTACCACTTGAGCTTTTTGTGTGATTTAACAAAGGTGAAAAAACGATGAAACCCGTTGAAAACGTATACGAAGTTGCCTTTATACTTCTCAGCTCGGTTGGCGGAGCGGCTGTGATTATTTGGAGCCTTTCATCCTGGCTCGGAAAGGTTTGGGCTAATCGGATTTTGGAATCTGAAAAAGCCAAATATACTAAAGAACTTGACTCCATCAGACATCAATTTCAGGTCGAACTGAATCGTGTGTCTATCATTCATGAAAACCAAAAAATCAGCTTTCGAAACGTAATAATAGCATTAAGTAAAGCAATAAAGGCTTTAGAGCAGGCTTATGACGAAGAATGGTGTCCCATAAGTGATCGTAAATATGATGAATTGAGGAATATTGTGATCGAAGAATCTCTGTTTCTTGGGAAAGATGGAGAAAATGCATTGGATGTATTTTTGAAGTTTTTCGGAAAATCAACATATTTTCCAGAAATAGAAATTCAACCAGATCGGATGCTTAGGAACGTTTATGAATACTTGACTTACATCGATGGCAGAATTCGGGAGTACTTTAGAAAACGAATTGGACTGTCAGACGAAGAAAATCCGCTTTTTGAGGTTTACTTGCTAGACGTTTGTTTAATTCTCAATGACTACCATCCGAAGGGGAACCGGTTCACCTATGATGAAATCTTTAATTTTGATTTTGACTCTCCTCCATTGGTATTGATTGAAAAATATATATCTAATTTAGATGCACTTAAAGCAAATATGAAAAAATACATTGAAATAGTTGAGATAGACGACAAAAATAGGAAATTTTACTTTGAAGATCTTTCTAGGATAAGAATGTATTTGAAGCTTATATGTTCCAAGGGATAACGAACGTGTTTGAAAGTAACCGGTCGCCAAACACAGCCCGTTGAACTAATCCGCTTCGCGGAAAGTGCAAATCAAGCAAGTTACAAGTGAAAAAACTCACCAACCACTCAACAATCATTGGGGATCGGTATATGCACCCATTAACATATTTTGTTGACGAATCGATCAAGGTCTTTGATGGAGATGAAATTTGTGCGCTAATTGCAATTAAGACAATAGATTCTTCCAAGCTGAATTCACTTATCAGAGATTCAATAGCTAGAATTATTTCTGACCCAGTATTAAGTCAGCATAGCGGAATAAACGGCACATGGATTCCGCACTACTGTAATGACCACCCAATTGAAGTGCACCCGCAATTCTTGCGAGACATCTCCCAAATGCCATTTGAGGCATATATTGTATTTGGTCAAAAAAATAAGTTTCCGCAACTAGATGAGTACGACTGGTATGATAATCTGATAAAAATCCTATTTACGTTCAGGTTGTCTGCTGACAAGGGGCGCATTGATAGAGTCGTGTACGAGCAGCATGATTCCAAACTGGGCAAGAGGGAAATCCACCTACAGAAGTTATTTCAGTCAATGACTCAGAAGGATGCACAAAGACGAAGAACCGAGACAACCAGCATACTGGTTAAGTCTGCTGGCAAAGATGTACTGCCTCTATGTTTGTCAGACTACATCGGTGGAAGCTTTATGTCGTATCTGTGCGAGACTGACAAGTCAAAGCTGGGGCCAAAACGAAGAGGATTTGAATTAGTAGCAAAAAAGATACGCTGGATCAAGAATGCCGACAGTAGCGAAATATATACATCAAAACATCCATTTTATAAGGATTGACAGGCATGCTCCAAACTGCGAATATGCAACTGCTGGAGGGCGTGGGTAAATCGCCTCGGGCGCGAGTCGCGCTCGATTTTCTTCGACACTTTCAATCTTACCTACGTCCTCTGGCAATATGATTAAATACGAACTCATAAAAAACATTGATGGTCTAAGCCTAAATCTTGGGGTCACACGTGCATATCTGACTCAAGCCATTGAGTCGCCCATTCTTCAGTACAATGTTGCAAAGATCCCCAAACGAGGCGGTAAGGGGCGGCGCACTTTGTATCTCGCCAACGACATTCTAAAAGGCATACAAAAAATTATCCGTGATGACTTGACTGACAGAACTAAATGGCCGGATTGCGTTCATGGTTTTGTAAAAGACCGGTCAATTGCAACCAACGCAAAGTTACATCTATCGAAGCGTGTTATTTTAAATTTAGACATCAAATCCTATTTTGAATCTATAGACAAGGCTAAAGTCGCGCAGGTTTTTTGCACACTCGGAGCAACTGAAAAAATTGGCGATCTGTTGGCTGCAATATGCACATGCGATGACTACTTGGTGCCTGGGACTGTTTGTGCCCCTATTATTTCAAATATGGTGTTTTCCAATTGCGACAAAGACCTTCTTGAAATCGCAGCAAAATTTCAATGCACATACTCAAGATATGTTGATGACATTACATTTTCCGGAGAAAACACCCCTCCGATTAAAGAGATAGACAACGTACTTAAATACCATGGGTTTTTTAGAAATACAGAGAAAACATTTCGGCAGACCCGTGGTCGAAGGCAATACGTCACTGGATTAACCGTGTTCGACCGAACCATTCCAAGAATTCCAAAATGGAAAAAAAACGAATTCAGAAAAAAAATTCATTTTATGGAGAAATATGGAATAGATGGCCATTTATCCAGAATTGGAAGCAGAGAATCAGTCGTAGATTTTGTAATAAGGTTTGATGGGCTGATTAGCTTCTATCTATCGATCGAGCCACACTTTATATCTAAATACATGGGAAATTGGCAAAAAGCTAAGAATTCTTGGGGATATTAGCGGGCTCTCAATGCATTTCCCTCTGGAAGGGTCAACCACATATGAACCAACTAAAACGCCGTTAAGCCCTTTATTCTCCAAGGCGTAACGGCGTTTTTTAGGAAGGTTGAGGGGGCGTACTTGAAAAGTTGAGTTGAGAGGGCAGTCCCCTTTCTGGACCCTTTAGCCTCGAAGCTAGGGCTATTCTCGAAGAACTACTGGAAAAATACGCCCAGCATGGCACCGCCCAATTTATTGTGCCGGATATCCTCAAAGTACCCCCTATTTCGGAACGGGGCAATGTCATTGAAATAGCCAACTATTTCGGCGGCGCGGAAAAGCTTCGGGAAGCGGTAAATGAGCTGCAAACGCTGCTCTATGCGGGATTCTAATGCAGAAAGACTGATATTATTACCACGTATTCGTTGATATCACTGGAATAATTAAAGCAATTATTAAGTACTCTGCTATGGAGGAATGACATGATTGATATCCCACTTGGGCTTAGAAACACGCTTGAATCAGGGAATTGTGTCCTATTCATTGGGGCGGGTGTCGGTGGGCACTTAACTGATCCAGTCGGACGAAGTGCTCCTGATGGTGGTACTTTGGCTAGGGAGTTGGGGGACCACTTCGGAATTGACGTTGGAGATGCTCCGGATTTGATGAAAATCTCCAAGTTGGTTGAAATTCGTAAGGGGAGACAGGCCCTAGAGCTGTTTTTAAAAAAGAGACTAGCGAATCTTGAGCCTGACGAAAAGCTAAGGACTTTATTGACTCGAAGATGGAGAGCAATATTTACTACTAATTATGATAATAGCATAAAGCGTGGGTTCGAGTTGTCTGAATCACCACAACAAAATCCAATTATTATTACTTCAACATCTGAAATAGTTGACTATGATGCAAGGTTTCAGGTGCCGATATACTATCTCCATGGCGCATTGTTTGGAGAAGAGATAACTAATATTGTAATTACTGACGATGACTACTCTACATTCAGAGAAAGTAGGAAGATGTTATTTGAACTTCTTAAAAAGGAGTTTATTACCTGTCCCATTCTTTATGTTGGATATAGCAATAGAGACCCAAACTGGAAAATTGTACTTTCAGAGATTACTTCTGAATTTTATCCTTCGCCGTTACCTAAATCTTTCAGGATTGACCCTTATGCTGATGGCCACGACATAGAAATTATGTCTGCTAAGAACATTGATACTGTAAATGCTACCATTGCTGACTTCTCGGATACCATTGCAGCAGAACTTCCTATAGATGCTGGAATATCAGATCGTCTTGCTAAACTTAAGGTCAATATATCAGCAGATTTTTTAGATGCATTTGAACAAAACCCGGCCCCAGTAGTGCGCCTACTTTCATCATGGGAATACGTTAACGATGCCAATTTTGCGGGTGCACCTAATGTTCATAACTTTTTGCGAGGTGACCGACCAAACTGGGGTTTGATTGGAAAAAATGATGTCTTTGTAAGAGATATTGAAGAAGACGTATATAATGATGTCATTGACTTTGCAACAATGGAAAACGTTCGGCCTTTTCAATCAGTTATTCTTGGGTCAGCAGGCTATGGTGTTACTACATTATTGATGACTATTGCTGCAAGTATAATAAAAGAAAAAGCTGGAGCTGTTCTTTTCTTAAAGCCTGGTCGTCAACTGCTAGAGGGAGATGTAGATTTTGCCCTCTCAGTGATTAAAGGTAATGTTTATTTTATAATAGATAATGCTGCTGACAATCATCATAATCTGGCAGTAATGATCCAAAAACTTCGCGACGAAAAGAAAACCTGCTACTTCCTGGTTGGTGACAGAATAAACGAGTGGAGGCAGGTACAAGGGAAGGTTTCATTCAAGGAATTCGTGTTTGAACCTCTAACCGATCCTGAAATATATCGTTTGCTTGACTACCTTGCAAAACATAATGAGCTTAACACCTTAGAAGGCCTAACAAAGGAATTGCAATTTACCGCGATCAAGAATGTTCATGGCAAAGAATTATTGATTGCTATGAGGGAGGCAACTGAAAATAAAAGCTTCGATGCGATTTTGGAAGATGAATTTTGGGGTATTGGTGATGCCTTTTCAAGAACAATGTATCTTTATGTCTGTTTCTTTTATCAACATGGTGCATTTGTTAGGGCTTCTCTGCTTGCTGATCTCTTGGGTGTAGATGAGTCTGAGCTGTATGCTAGGACAAAAAGTTCGACAGAAGGGGTTGTCCTTTTCGACTGCCTGAACGAGAGCACAGGCATGTATGGTGCAAGAACCCGTCATCGTACAATTGCTAATATTGTTTGGGACAGGTGTGGTGATGCTACAGAAAAAGAAGGCATAATCTATAAGGCTCTGGACGCAATCAATCTGACCTACAAAGCAGATAAAGACGCTTTTGAGTACTTCACGAAGTCAGATTATATTGTTGACAGCATCAGGACCCTTGAGGGCAAAACAAAATTCTTTGAGGTTGCATGTCGTAAAGATCCTGTCAACCCATATGTTCGCCAACATTATTCTCGTATGCTAGTACGCGAAAACAGGCATGAACTTGCGCTGTCACAAATTGACGAAGCATTAAAACTTAACCAACGACTTAGGGCGCTTTATCACACTAGGGGCATAGTTTTAATGCACATGGCACATTTTGCGGAGAGTTCTGATATTGGACGACGAAGGATGGCACAAAGTGAGTCCATGTTTAGAAAGTGCCTGTCCATGTATCCCAGGGACGACTATAGCTATCAAGGATTGGCTCAACTTTACATTGGATGGGCAAAAAAGAGACCTGAAACACCAGAAGAGGTAGCTGAATATGTTGGTAAGGCGGAGGGGGTAATAAATGAAGGTCTTCGTGTTGTTCGGGTACGAGATGCCTTATACATTGAGTCTTCAAATATCCAACAGCTGATTGGAGACGAACCATCTTATCTTCGTGCTCTCGAAAACGCCGTTAGGGTGAATGATGCAAGCGTTATAGCACGGTATTTGCTCGGTCGCGCCTACCGAAAGGCTGGCCGTTATAATGACGCCACTACTGTATTAGAATATATTATCAAAAACTTTATAGATGAGTTTAGATGCTTTATCGAATATGGCTTGTGTCTAATTTACAAGAAACAGTCATACACCAGTGCGATAGCTGTAATGAGCCTCAGTACTCTTTATGGTTTTAGTGATCCAAGATACCTTGCAACACTGGGAGGTATGTACTTCCTGAACCAGCAATTCGAGGAAGCTACTAGAATATTCAGTGAGACTGGTAGGCGGAATTTCACTGCAAATGAATTGAACGCCATCCAGTTTATTCCACCTGACCCCACGGACATCTCACAGGAATTACGTTTTACCGGCTCTTGCATTAAAACAAAGCCAGGATACTCTCTCGTAGAGACACCCGGGTATCCGCCATTCTTGCTCCCTGGTTCAAAGTATGACGGGATGGTGATTCACGAAGGGGTTAAAATGTCCTTTGTTCCAGCATTTACTGCGCGAGGAAATATCGCTCATCGTCCGTTACCAACTTGAAACACTGCTCGAACTTTCCCTATTTCCGATCTTGAAATTAGAATATTTGCTTAATCCTAAAAGGAAACCAATGGCCCGCATCAAAAAAACCACTCAACCGCAAACCACAACCCAGCAATTGGGTTCTATCGTCAAATCCTCCCGCGACATCATGCGTAAGGACAAGGGGCTTTCCGGCGACATCGACCGGCTCCCCGTACTTACCTGGATCATGTTCCTCAAATTCCTCGATGACATGGAGCGAATACGGGAGGAAGAAGCGATTCTTTCCGGTGAGAAGTTCCGGCCGGCAATTGAGACACCTTATCGCTGGCGCGACTGGGCCGCCCGGGAAGATGGCATCACCGGCGATGAGCTGATAGCTTTCGTCAACAACGATGAAGCGGTTCGTCCGGATGGCACCAGGGGCGCCGGGTTGTTCGCCTATCTGCGCGGGCTCCAGGGAATCAATGGCGGCGACCGGCGAGATGTCATCGCCACCGTATTCAAAGGCACCATCAACCGGATGATCAACGGCTACCTCCTTCGAGACGTGATAAACAAGGTCAACGGCATTCACTTCACTTCGTCCGACGAAATTCACACCCTGAGCCACCTCTACGAATCCATGCTCAAGGAGATGCGCGATGCAGCCGGCGACGCGGGAGAATTCTATACCCCTCGCCCGGTTGTCCGCTTCATGGTCGATGTCCTCAATCCCATGTTGGGTGAAACCATCCTTGATCCGGCCTGCGGCACCGGCGGTTTTCTGGTGGAGGCCTACAACCATCTGGAGAAGCAGTGCAGTACCGTCGAAGAGCGAAATATTCTCCAGGGAAGCAGCATTTATGGCGGCGAAGCCAAGCCGCTCCCCTATCTGCTGGTGCAGATGAACCTTCTGCTGCACGGGCTGGAATTCCCCAGAATCGACCCGGATAACAGCCTCCGCTTTCCGCTCAATGAAATCGGCGACCGGGATCGGGTGGATGTCATTCTCACCAATCCCCCTTTTGGCGGTGAGGAAGAGAAAGGAATTCTCAACAACTTCCCCGCCGAGATGCAGACCTCGGAGACGACGCTTCTCTTCCTCCAGATGATCATGCGCAAGCTCAAACGTCAGCCAAAGCCCGGTCGGGCCGGGGTGGTCGTCCCCAATGGCATGCTCTTCGGCGACGGCATCTGCGGGCGAATCAAGGAACGGCTGATCAAGGACTTTAACCTGCATACCATAGTGCGTCTGCCCAACGGCGTTTTTGCACCGTATACCGGTATCCCCACCAACCTCCTTTTCTTCGACCGCTCCGGGCCGACAAAAGAGGTCTGGTACTATGAACAGCCGTTGCCGGAAGGGCGGAAGAACTACACCAAAACCCAGCCGGTCCAGTTCGAGGAATTTGCCGATTGCCTGTCATGGTGGAAAAACAGGGAGGAGAACGAGCACGCCTGGCGCGTGCCGGTAGAGCGGATCATCGAGAACGGCTACAACCTGGACATCAAGAATCCCACCGGCAAAGATGACTTCTAACATCTGCCGCCGGAGCAGTTGGTGGAGGATATTGTTCGGAAGGAGCAGCGGATTTTGGAGATCATGGGTGAGATTAGGCAGGTTCTGGCGGGGAGTGGACTATGAAACCGGTTGTCGCTCTGGATCAAGTTTATGGAAGAATCAGAGAAGTTCTCGCGGAAGCCCGTTCTCAGGCCTACCGGGCAGTCAACTTCTCCATGGTGCAAGCATACTGGAATATTGGCCGGGTAATTGTGGAGGAGGAACAGCAGGGAAAAAATCGGGCCGAATACGGCAAAAGCTTGATCAAGGGTCTCGCTGTGCGGCTCACTGCGGAATACGGCAAAGGGTTTGATCACTCGAACATCTGGAACATGCGGGCCTTTTATCTTGCTTTCACAAAAATCGACGCACTGCGTCGAGAATTGACCTGGACCCATTACCGCTTGCTGCTGCGGGTTGAAAAGGAAACCGCCAGGGATTTTTACCTTGATGAGTGTATCACCGCCAACTGGAGCACCCGCCAGCTTGAACGGCAGATCAATTCGTTGTACTACGAGCGTCTGCTGGCAAGCCGCGACCGCGAGCCGGTGCGGGCTGAGATTCAGGAGCTGGAACCCGGCCCCTCTCCGCAGGATGTCATCAAAGATCCGTATGTATTGGAATTTCTCGGTCTCGGAGATAATCCGAGCTTCCGGGAAAAAGTGCTGGAAGGAGCATTGATCGCCAAACTTCAGGAGTTTCTGCTGGAGCTTGGCCGGGGGTTCTCCTTCGTCGCCCGCCAGAAACGGTTCACCTTCGATGGTCAGCACTTTTTTATTGATCTGGTATTTTACAACTACGTCCTCAAATGCTTTGTTCTTATTGATCTGAAAGTCGGCACGCTGACCCATCAGGACATGGGCCAGATGCAGATGTACGTCAACTACTACACCCGCGAAATGATGAACGAGGGGGATAATGTTCCGATCGGCATTGTACTCTGTGCCGACAAGAGTGATACCCTGGTTCGCTACACTCTGCCGGAGGGGAACAATCAAATCTTCGCCTCTCGTTACAAACTCTATCTGCCGACTGAAGAGGAGTTGGCGGCCGAACTGAAGCGGGAGAAACAGGCCATTGAATTGGAACGGCGGCTGACAGGGGTGGCGGATGAGTAGCGCGTGGCCGCTGGTGGCTCTGGGGGAGATGTTGACCCACCGTAAAGAGTTTATCCAGATCAACGATTTGGATAAATACAAGCGGTGCCGTGTGAAGCTTCATGCCCAGGGCATTGTACTTCGTGATGCGGTTACTGGCGCGGAAATCAAGACCAAGAAGCAGCAAGTATGCAAGGCAGGGGAATTTCTGGTTGCTGAAATTGATGCCAAAGTGGGCGGTTTCGGAATTGTGCCAGATGAATTGAACGGCTCCATTGTGAGCAGCCATTATTTCCTGTTTGGGATAAATGAATCGAAACTGGACAGGCGTTTTCTGGATTTCTACAGCCGAACTTCGGTATTCCGTGATCAGGTGGCGGCGCAAGGTTCGACAAATTATGCTGCAATCCGACCTAATGATGTTTTCGGATATACTATCCCACTCCCGCCGCTGGCCGAGCAACGGCGCATCGTGTCGCGTATTGAGGAACTGGCAGTTAAAATTGATGAGGCAAGTGGTCTCAGGCGGCAGGCACTGGAGGAAGCGGAGTTTTTGTGCCGATCTCTTGTTTTCGGTGACAAAAATTCAGTTCTTACACCGATGCATGAACTGGTTCGACCACGAGGCCATACCGTAAACGTGAAAGCTGATGAAACATACCATTTTGCGGGTGTTTATTGTTTTGGAAGGGGTGTTTTTAGAGGTCAGAAAAAATCAGGAATGGACTTCGCATATAAGCAGCTCGGCCAGTTGAAGGCTGGAAATTTTGTCTATCCAAAACTTATGGCATGGGAAGGGGCACTTGGCGTAGTTCCGCAAGAATGTGACGGCCTTTATGTATCACCCGAATTCCCGATTTTTGAGGTCATGGAAGATCGCGTATTGCCAGAGACCCTTGATGTATATTTTCGGACTCCTTCTGTCTGGCCACAGGTTGCGGGTGAAAGTACCGGTACGAACGTCCGACGACGGCGGCTCAATCCTAAAGATTTTCTTTCCTACAGTATCCCGTTGCCATCCATGCAGAATCAGCTTCGGCTTCGAAAGGTAACGCAACATGTTGATGCTCTCAAACCTATCCAAGTTGAGACTAAAGCTGAGCTGGACGCTATGTTGCCGTCGATTCTGGACAAAGCGTTTAAGGGTGGTTTTCAATAAATATCAGTTAGATTAATGAATAGGATTTATTTATGGTTGAACCCATATCTTTTACGTCGTTAGCTCAGGCAATTGGGGGCTGGACATTCAAATACCTATCTACCAAAGTGCTTGATGAATTTAAGGATAGGTGGCTGAAGCCCTTCCTTAAAAGGCAAGACGTTGAAAAGAGCTTTTCCAGTGCAGTGGCAAATGCGTTAGCTGAATTTCAACAAAAATATCCTGAAATATACCAATCCTTGTTTGATGAAACTTTCGTCGAACAACATGCCGTACCTGAGTTATGGAATACAAAATACCTTGTTTGAACTCGATAGGAGGCCGTCGCGAGACGGTGTGCCGGTGAGGCAAAGGCGACGGAGAAAGAAATCATGATCCTCATGAAGCGGTGAAGTACGGTTTCATCAGTGGTGGCGGAGGGAGATGGTACAACCAGACGCTTTTCCAGCTTTCACCGGGAGACCGGGGGAACCATGAGGGGTCAGGCACTCACAATTCACCAGCATCCCTTTTGAAGAGAAAACGGTGGTGCGCAATGGTCACGAGGTTCTTAAGGGTAAGCTATTTAAACCTTCTAAGTAACTTATTGGTAACCACTTGATTTATATAAAAACTGGATCTGGTGTTTGAGATTGTTTTTCAACCAAATCAAACCCCAGTTCCTGGGCTTTCCTTCTTAAAT
>Ga0265294_10000511_pt1 | contig 51400 bp, 44 predicted proteins | sample MunlanPumphouse3_FD_192504 | JGI IMG/M metagenome (GOLD analysis project Ga0265294, IMG submission 192504) | Groundwater microbial communities from a municipal landfill in Southern Ontario, Canada - Pumphouse #3 | ecosystem: Environmental > Aquatic > Deep subsurface > Groundwater | place...
GGTTTTCCCCTGTCCTCTCGCGGACCCCGGGCTCCCCCGGGATCCCGAACCTAGCTTTCACTTCAGTTCGTGAATTGACTTGGAAGCCCTTACACTTCCGCAGGATTCACATCCCGCAGACTGCAAAAGCTTGCAGTGTTTCTCTCTTTCCTTCGCTTATCGATTTCACAAAACAGGTGCCTCCGACCTTTCGGTTTTCGGCGTATTCGGCTCGCTGCCGAGCAACGCTCCATCAGAGCGCCTGACCAACATACTATGACTATCATCTAAAGTCAAGTGGGCGGCAGGTTCTCTGTGAGGTATTTGCCACATTTTCAATCGTTCACATCAATGAGCGATCGATAACAACATGCGAGCCGAGGTGGATGCTACATGATTTAAAAAACTTCGTCTAGTACCTTTTGATAAAAATAAACTAAAAAATGATAAAAGATTCTTTGGACGTAACGTGTCTGACGCTTATACCCGTAAAGTTTGATCGCAGGGAATCTGTGAAACGATTTGAATAATAGAGAAAACGAGTTTATTGTTGGTGATTGGCATTGCTAAAAAACTCAGATACACTGTATCCAGCATTGCTACCATTATAATCGGTAAAACAGTTTTGAAAGGGGTACGATATGAATCTGGTATTTTTGGGACCTCCTGGTGCTGGCAAAGGGACGATTGCCACACTGGCAAAGGATCGTTTGGGTATTTTGCACATATCTACGGGAGACTTGTTTCGGGAGGCTATCAATACCGGAACCCCATTGGGGATAAAAGTAAAGGCCATCCTTGCTTCAGGTGAGTTGGTTCCTGATTCGGTTACCATCGACATGGTGAACGAGCGTCTTGAAAAGAAAGACACTGCCAAGGGCTTTATTCTCGATGGATTCCCGCGGACGATCGCTCAGGCAGACGCGTTGAATGAAATGAAAACAATCGATCATGTTATTAATTTTGAACTTGATCGCGATACCATCGTACTTCGTCTTTCCGGAAGACGCATGTGCAAGAGCACAGGCCGTATCTATCATGTCATGTACAATCCGCCGAAAGTCGAAGGAATTGACGACGAGACCGGTGAGACGCTGATACAACGTCCGGATGATAAAGAAGAAGCAATCGTCAACAGATTGGCAGTGTATGAACGGCAGACTGCTCCGTTGATTCAATATTATCGTGAAAAGGGACTGCTGCGTGATATCGATGCCGCAGGGGCCCCTGATCGCGTGCTCGAAGCAATGTTAAAAGTACTCTAGAACAGAGATTATTTTACGTACAGTTCGGCCAATTGTTCAAAACTATGCTTTCGTTCAGGATTTCCCAATCTTTCCTCGATAGTTGCGAGATGCGAAAATAATGTTTCGCTATACAATCCGTACAGATACAACCGATTTGCAATTTCAGAAGCAGGTCGTATCTGGTTTTGTGACACATATTGTTCGATTAGCAACAATGATGCTTCCTCGTTATATTTGTCCATGAGAATCGCACGTTCCAACTCTTCAATTGCCTCTTGGCTTCGATTGGCCAGTATGAGGATACTGGCGTGGGCAAGTGCATAATTTACATTTTCAGGATAAAGCCTTGCAAGATCACCGAATGTTTCTGCAGATGTTTGATAATCGCCCTTTACCGCCAGTGTGAATGCCATATTATACAATAGCCGGGCATCCTGAGGGTACTCGACGAGTGCTCTTTCATACTGATCGATGATCGATTCAAATTGCCTGGCCTCAAAAAGTGGTTGGTTTTCAGCTATCACCTTATCTACGAATAATGTTTGGCGTTGGATTGCAGTCATGCATGAAGAAAAAAGAGAAAAAACTAGCAATACACACACCGTAACGGCCAATTTTGCTAACTTTTCTCTTTTCAAAGACTATTCCCCCCACATCCCGTTTCTACCTAGGACCGTCATTTCTATTTCTTTGACCTGAGCTCTGTAAAGATTTGTGATGTTCGTTCCGTAATCAGCCATCAATTGAATCATGTTCCGCGGATTGTCCGGAAGATCTTCGCCATTCAATCGGTCTCCCGCATCCCCTAGTCCGGGAAGGATGTACGCTTTTTCATTGAGAACCGGATCCATCCATAACGTGTAAACTTCCGCCCCTTCAATGGCCCTGACGACTCGTAACGCTCCTTTCAATGCTGAGATGACATTGATGAATTTAATCGATTTCGGCTTGATTCCCTGAGACATGATATATTTCACGATCGTTACCAATGACCCTCCGGTCGCGTTCATCGGATCGGCAAAAATGAGGTCCTTTCCATCAAGTCCTTCAAGATTGAAGAAAGAACGATCTAAATCCAACAGATAATCCATATTATATTCTACTTTCGTATCGTCTCTTTTAATTTTAAACAATGCAAACGGTGTTACATACCCATCCGAAGAGTGTTCCTCGATTTCTTTGCTGATTATCATGGAAGGGAGCAATGCACCGCGTAACATGACACACATCACCGTGTTTTCGATCAGATTGTCTACATCGGGAATTTTATGAATTGCATAATTTTGCAACGGCAAGGTAACTGGGGTCTTGGTAACGATACTCCGTTTTTTCGGAAGCGCTCGATCAGAATAGACATGGGCAAACAACAGTTCATACGCTCTTTGTACATAATAGAGGAATTCTTCGTGTTGTGTTTTTGGATCACGTAATTTTGCAATTAAACGAGAGGCAGCACCGTGCTGAACCTGAGGGGTTTCAAAAGAATACACGTGGATACCATCTTCCGATGCAACGACTTCCTTCAAATATCTGCCGATTCTTTCAAATACCGGCGTGAGCGAACACACGGCATCTTCAGCAATCGAACCGCCCCGTTCGATCTTAGCAAATAATGCCATGGCTTCTTCATAGAGCGAATGCGCATGGGCAATTTTCTTTTTGTCCTCGGTCGTTAGAAACCCGTCCAAATCGGACGCATGCAACACAATTTTGTTCATCTTCTCCTCCCAGCCAAACATATTGTCCGAATTGAACAATTCTCCAACTAACGAGTTTACCTGATAGGCGTGATTTACACAACAACATCATCGATTGATCGGTACTCAACCAATCAAGTAGGCAGTGGCCGCTAGGTTCCAACCTCTCATACCACCGTACACGCCGTTCGGCATACGGCGGTTCAACAAAATAGACTATTGTACCGGAAATCCAGCACAATCCCATCTTGCCCAATGCGTTCAGCACGGAGCTTGTTGTAATAGCCCGGTATATCCGCTAGTTTGTAATGCTGATGAAGTATTTCAATGTCGATGAAAGCCTTCATCACTTCCGCCATCTTCCAGTATGAGTTGCTTCCAAGTTCCCATTTTTCCAGCTTCCACTTGTCCACCCCCCGTTGCCTGAGCCGGTGTTTTCGGTTCTTGCCGTTCCTCCACTGCTTCCACAGGTATTGACGGATCCGTCTCCGTATCCATCCCATCAAGCGTTCGAGGTACCTCCGTGCGAAGTCCCCGATCCATTCCACCAGTACCCTGTTCAGTTCCTTGATGACCACTTCGATACTGACTCCACGATTGCGTTTCGTGATGAGTCGTATCCGCTTTTCAAGTTTCTTCCGTTTCTTGACTTGGAAGCTGGTCCTTCCCTGTTTCCCTCTTTGCCCGTAGCTTATGAACGTAAACCCAAAAAACGTGGAACCATAGGCTCTCCTTGCTTCCGTCTTCTCCATGTTCACTTTCAGCTTCAGCTTTCTCTTTAGATAACTCTTCGCATTGTCCCTCATTCGGTACGAGGACATCTTGCTCTTGGTGAATATGTTGCGGTCATCGTAAGCGAAACTTAAATTCCCTCGAAATTTTGGTATCCTAGACTATCCTTCTCCCAACATGGAGGAACACAACATGGCGAAAACGATACGGAAGTTCTCAGATCAAAAGAAAATGCGGTATCTGGCGGAGTACAAGACGCTTCGGATGGCCGAGGGGTTTGCGGCACGGAAGGTTGCATAGCCTTTTGCATTCACTGTCATGTGCCAGCTTGTCCCCTTTACCTGCCTACTATCAGGTTTCTGTCCGTCGGGCCACGATTTCGCTATTGCTCCTTTTCCCCCATACCTCGAGGTGTGAAACCTGCAAGTCGCTATCGGGTTCGTCGGCAACTACGCACTTTGGGATTTTCCCCCAAGAATGATGACATGCCCGTCATACAAAAGCCGCCCAATTTTTATCATTGGGCGGCTTTAAGCATCTCCTGGGGGAATTGAACCCCCGTTGACGGGATGAAAACCCGTTGTCCTAACCACTAGACGAAGGAGACATGCAAACGCTAGAGACTTTTACCATAGAGCATCTAAAGCGTCAAGTAGGTAATACGTAAAATTTGATCAAGTTGCCAAATGATATATTTCCAAGATCTCTCTTTTCCCCAAAGGTCTATACGATTTGAGACTGCTCGATCCATTGTTTGTTGTCATTGATGCCAAGGTCTCCCAACTTTCTTTAGGAACTCCCAATTCCTCCAACGTCCTCGGCATGCCGATGGCCGAAAAGAAGTTTGACATCGCTTCTATTCCCCTAAGGGCAGTGACTTCAGGATGCTCCTCATCATAAGCGATGTCCCATACTTTCACTGCCAGACGGGCGAATTTCTCCACATCATTGTTATATTCATATTTTGCCCATGCCGGAAAGATCACCGCCAGGCCGGCACCATGGGCAATATGGTCGAACAAACCGGAAATGTCGTGTTCGATTTTGTGTGCGGGGAAGAAAGCAGTCTTACCGCAACCGGTCAATCCGTTGTGGGAAAGACTTGATGCCCACATGAGGGTGGCTCGAGCCTGATAATCGCTAGGATTATTAATAGCAATTATTCCAGCCTCTTTCACCGATACGAGAATTGCCTCTGCGATAGTATCTGTCAGCGGAGCATCTTTTTGCTCGGTAAAATACCGTTCGAGCGTGTGCATCATGGTGTCGACTATTCCGCAAGCGGTTTGATATTTGGAAACCGAAAAAGTCAGTTCAGGGTTCAGAAATGCGAAATCCGGACGCAGCACATCATGACTCAAGCCCCTTTTGGTGTGGGTTTCGGGATCCGTAACGACATGACTGGATGACATCTCGCTTCCTGCGGATGAGATGGTTAATACTACGGCTATCGGGAAGTGATGTGTAGGCATCAATTGCTCTCGCTGCATCTGTACCGAATCTTTTCCATTGGCAAGGCCCAGGGCAATACCCTTGGCGGAATCTATCACCGAACCGCCTCCGACTGCCAGAATCATATCAACCGATTCTCGTCTTGAAAGCTCGATACCTTCCCTGATAAGTCCGATTTTCGGATTAGGTTCGACACCACCCAATTCAATCCATGCGATATGCGATTCGTCCAAATATGTTTTGATGGAATCGAGCAATCCACTTTTTATTACGCTGCCTTGACCGTAATGCAGCAGTACTTTTGAATAACCATGTTCTTTCAATACTGATCCGACACGTTGTTCCATATGTTTGCCAAAGTAGACCATTGTCGGGGTGTAAAACTGAAAATCTTGCATTGAATCATCTCCTTCACATTGTAGTGGACAGAATGCCAACCGTATGGATTATACTGGCACTAGCATACATCGATAAGACGATTGAAGCAACTTGAGAAAAAGCGTATGGTAATCGCTGTTTGTAAGATTACAATATAATACTTGTTATAATTAAGGTCTTAATCCAGGAGATCGGGCATGGCAATTTTTAAAGGTAAAATAAGAAATGGGAACATCATCAGTCTATTGTTTATTGTAATCACTTGCACGATCTTGGTTGTCCTCTATGTCTACACGGTGAGAGATATCGAATCAATTTATAAAAAAAATACCCAATCTATGATCGAAAACTTAAAAAAATCTGTTTTGCACGATACGGTCGAAAACCAGATTCGACGTATCGATCTGAGAAGATCTCAAGAAATAGAACGATGCAAGATACAAGTTGAACAGATTACCAAATTTTTCATGATTGATGATTTTTCTTCAACTGAGGAGTTTGTCGGGCATTTCGTAGCATCGCTACGAACGATGCAAACATTCGGTCAGTTTGAGTCTTTCTTGTGGGATGCTGAGACAAAACAGGTATATTTTGATTCGGCTGATCCTGCTAACATCGGGACGATTTTTGATATGTCGAACATCGATACGAATGATTTCGCAACCTCGCAATCACTAAGAAATCAAAGATATATGCTATTTGTCGGATTTCGCAACGCTTATGTCGATGATCGTGTAAAAAGCGAAATTGCACTACAGATTCACAATTCACAATTCGATGAAGATTCTTACCTTTGGGTCAACGAGATAATTAATTACGATGGGGGTGACAATTACGCTATCCGAAGGATTCACCCGAACCTTAAGGATACTGAAGGCATGTTACTTTCAACAAACATGACCGACATTGTCGGCAACTATCCCTATCTAGAAGAACTTGAGGGGATAAAAGAACACGGCTCGATCTATTTTTCATACTATTTCAAGCGTAAGAACTCGGATGAAATTGCAAAAAAATTGACCTATGCACGATTGTACGAGCCGTACAACTGGGTTGTCGCTATGGGAATTCATTTGGAAGACATGCAAAAGTATGTCGATACCGTGAACAACGAAAGTGCACAATTGGTCAAGTCGATTCTTATCGGATTCGCCATTATTATTGTAGTGTTGATAGGGGTAAGTTTTCTCATCATCATGTTTATCGAGAAGATTAAAGCGCACAACATACACAAAAGCATAGAACAGGAAGTCAATCTCGACACGCTTACGCATGCATTTTCTCGGAGGGCAGGGAATAAAGACTTCCCCAAATTATTTTATCTATTCGTAACAAAACATCGTAATAGCGCGTTTTTAATGTTTGATACTGATAACTTCAAACGTATTAATGATGCATTTGGGCATGAAGTCGGCGACCAGGTACTCGTCTTTATGGTACAAGCAATCAAAACGGTTATGGGTCCTTCGGATAGGTTGTATCGTTGGGGAGGTGACGAGTTTGTCTTGACGCGTCCAAATATTGAATGCACCGAAGTACACGAATTCGCAGAATCGATTCGGAAGGTAATCGAAAATTCAAATGAGCTTTTTGACATTGTTGGTTCGTTCGTTCATATATCGATCGGTTATTCTTGCTTCAAACTAACTGATAATAGTTACGCCGATGTATTAAAGCGATCGGATGTCGCATTGTACAAAGCAAAAACAAACGGGAAAAACAGGGTGGAGGCCGAATACTGATATCAGGTACGGGTTCTGGAGGTGATGATGAAATTGACTGTCAACGCCCCAGCGGGGATTTTTTCCGGATCCAAAGAACTCAATTCGTATTCGTGGAAAGCAATCCCGTATGCGGCTCCATTATACGGGGAATTGCGATTTATTCCGCCGCAACCTTTGAGTTCCGTTTCTTCGATCTCCATGTCAAAATCATTTGGAAGCATCTGCCCCCAAAAAAGCATGCTCCGTACAAGATATTCCGAAGATTGCTTGTTGCTAAACATTTGGACAAGCACAAAGGGAACCCGGTTGAAGCCAGTTTTGTTTTTCATCCATGGCGGAGCGTTCTTCCACGGTGCGGGAAGTGAATCATACTATAACGGCGCATACCTGGCCTCTATGTGGGATATCGTGGTCGTCACGATAAATTATAGGCTTGGAGTGTTCGGGTTTCTTGATTTTTCCATAATAAACAATTCCTTTACCCCAAATAATGGAATTCGGGATGTGATTGCTGCTCTGCGCTGGGTTAAAAGAAATATCGAAGCGTTCGGAGGCAACCCGGATAATGTCACGATTATCGGCCAATCCGCGGGAGGAACGCTAGTCAGCGCATTGGCAACGATGCTTCATAATGACGAGCTTTATCACGCAGCGATCATTATGAGCGGCGGTCCCACACAGGTGCAGAGCAAACACGTTTGCCATAAATCCAGCGAAGCGTTTCTAGAAGATTCCGGTATCGAGTCCTCGGACCAGTTGGTTCGCCTGCCCCTTGCCGATCTTGTCGACAAACAAAAACATTTCATGAATGCTTACGGTATGGGAGCAGCTACGTTCCGCGTCACAGTTGACGGGAAACTTATTGCATACCCACCGATCGTTTCGGAGCTATCACATCGGTCAAATACCGTACCGCTATTAATAGGAACTACCAAAGAAGAAATGGGGTTCATGGCAATAAAACCACTCGCACGACTTATCGATGCCCAGAACATCATCGACAAAGGACTCTCGCTCGAAGATCCTGCCTTAATTGAACAACTTGTCGTAACATATGAACAAATTTACGGTAAACAAAGGAGCTTGCCGGTGTTCTATACCGATTTATTATTCAGAATAGCAAGTGTATGGCTGGCAGAAGCCTCTGGCGGTAATCGTGCTACATGGATGTACCGTTTCGATTATGAGACACCGCTGTTACGAATGAACGGTGTCCATGCATTCCACTCAACCGATCTTCCTTATGTATTCGGTAACTTTAAAAATGTTGTAGTTCGTCCGATGTTCCTTTTAATGAAAGACATGTCAATGCCACACGCCGTTGCTCATGAGATACAAAAGGATATCGTCAACTTCATGACGTTTCATACTCTCGATTGGGATCGCTGCGTTGCAGATTGTACGCCGGCACAATGCTATGACAGCGAAACGTCAATCCAACCGATGGTCCCTCTACAGATCAAAGACCTTTTTAAAGCAACGATTTATTATCGGCGAAGCATTTCTGATTCAATTGACGATGTAATGGTATGATGCGTGCCATCGAGTTACGGATGGAATGCCTTTCGTGTTGTGTATGCTGTCGGTAGATATCAGATTTTGGTATTACAGCTTGGTTTTCAAAATAATTGCCACATAAGTATTGTTTAAAAGCCATGTACTTTGCGTTGATGCTAGGTTGGAAAACAGATGCACCAGATTTTCCGGCAGCAATTTCCCTTCGATTCCCAAGGTAAACCAACTCGTGATGTCGAAATCAAACCCTACCCTCACGTCATAGGCAACCGTATTTATGAATTCAAAAACATTGTTGCTGTCGAGGGTGTACAGATAGTTTGGTCCAAACGCAACATAGGGTTCGAATATTCCGATGGGTAATCTGAAGACCATATCGGTTGCTACGGTAAATGTATGTTTGGTGATCGTATCGTATGGATAGCGATACATAGTTTCTAGCGATAAGCCAAACCATTCGGTGATGTTGAATTGCAATCGCAAGGAAGGCGTATACGCATTGAAATCGGCTTCGGTGAGATGCCCGAGTTTATAACCGTTGACAATCGAAATGTCAAATACGCTCGGTTCATTGTCGACCGCACATAGAGTTGTCATGATAACACATAGCAAAATGAACGCTACGATGAATGTTCTATTCCGCACATCGGACCTCCATGATGAAGATGTAAGACTATTTTACTACAAATGCAATGAATAATCACGCAATTTGTCACTATAAATGTATTTTATGAGATAATTATAAGAAATTCATTGGTTACACAGTGACCATTGTCTTCAATTACGCCTACAGAAAAAACGTTTTGACAATGTTTGAACTATTCACAATCTCAATAAGTCTTGTGTTATGAGAACCGCATCCTCGATACAGGCGTCGCATGAGCGTAATGCAATTTTTGTTTCAAGACCTTGTAACTCTTTACATACGCTTGAACCATTTTTCTTGACAAAACTATCAAACAGTTCTTTGACAATCGCATATGTGCTGTGTTTGGAAGTATTCTGGCAATCTCCGTTGCTTGACAATAGTGAGATTACCATGACGGCACCGCTGATCGCCCCGCAAGTACCATCAGCCCCCCCCATGCCACCTCCAAAGCCTTCCATCGCTTTGAATACCGTTTTTTCATCGAGTGGCAGCCTATCAATAAACGCACATGCGACTGCTTGCGCACAGTTATACCCTTTCGTCCTGCACTCTTTGCATCTATCTAGATATTCTTTGTTCATGATATCGTATATCTAACCATATCAAGACTAAAGGTTCAATTGTCAATACCATGATTAATTTATATCTTTCACAATAGTAAAAATGGAGGAATAGTTTTGCCTGAATTACCCGAAGTAGAAACCTTGTGTCGCGACATGCGCAACTGGGACATCTTTAACAATCCGATACAGTCCGTACAGGTTGCCTGGAATAGAACGGTATTGCCGAACTCAGTAGAAGAATTTTGTCAAAAGGTAACATCAAAGAGTATCGTTCTTATCGATAGGAAAGGAAAATACCTGGATATTACCCTTGATGACGGTATGCACATCTTAGCTCATCTGAGAATGACAGGCAGTTTTCGATTCTCGGCCTCCTTGTATAATCCTGGTCCCTATGATCGGGTAATCTTCACATTTGAAAAAGGAACGCTAGTCTTTTCAGATCCGCGAAAATTCGGAAGAATCCAGGTTGTGGATGATCCGCAATCAATCTTAATAAAACTCGGTTATGATCCATTTGATCCGCATCTTGATGAAGAGAAATTTTATGAATTGCTGAACAATCATAGAAAACGAATAAAAACTCTTCTACTAGATCAAACCATAATTGCTGGATTGGGAAATATTTATACTGACGAAAGTCTTTTCAATGCATTCATACACCCATTGAAACAATCTTCATCGTTATCGAGAAGTGAAACAAATCTGTTGCTAAAAACGATTCGATCGTGCCTTGTTCAAGCAATCGGAAACAGGGGAACTTCGCTTGGTGATGGTATCGGCAATTTTCGCTCAAACGGACATGCCGGAACGAACGCGGGACAATTGAATGTCTATCAAAGAACCGGCAAACCCTGTATCAGATGCGGTACATTAATCGAACGAATCGTTGTCGGACAACGTTCGACCCATTACTGTCCAAATTGCCAGCGATAGGATAATTTTGACGTATCGAACAAAGAAATCCCCGAAAACCGGGGATTTATTTGATGAGCCACACAGGATTCGGACCTGTGACCCACGCCTTAAAAGGGCGTTGCTCTACCAACTGAGCTAGTGGCCCACTTCGAACGTGTGGATAGTACCAAGATGCTTTCAAAGTGTCAACCGAACAGACGAAGCTTTTCCATGAAAAACGATGATACTTTGAAAGATTATTTCTTTAAAGCATCCATTTCGGCTCTTACTAAGGTATCGCACAACTCATTGAGTTCTACTCCGGCGTGACCTTTCACCCATTGCCAAGATACTGAAAGATCTTGTTGCAGAGCGTCTAGTTCAATCCACAATTCTTTATTCTTCACAGGGTCTTTTGAAGCTGTTTTCCACCCGTTTCTTTTCCAATTGAATATCCACACGGAAATTCCATTTTTTACATATTGCGAATCAGTCAACACTGTCACTCGCGTACCTTTTCCAAAGGTTTTTAATATGTGATCAAGTCCTTTAATGACAGCGGTCAACTCCATCTTATTATTCGTTGTAAACGCTTGCCCGCCACTTTGTGCAATGTGGTTATTCCCTTCACGGAGGACATATGCCCACCCTCCCGGACCGGGATTACCGGAACATCCGCCGTCAGTATATAATTCTATCGATTGTATTTGCATGCTGGCATCATAAGGAAATCGCCTTGTTCAGTCAAGAAATATCAGATAATTCCAACTGTGCCCCGGCATTGGTCAGCAGTCGAATCACCGATTCAGGGGCACAATTGGACAACGCTAGGCGCAAAGGCATATTCCCGTCCTTATCTGGCAGGTTCACATCCGATCCGGCTTCTATGAGAGCTTTAACAACTTCGGTGTTATCCCGCATATGGCACATGAGAGCCTGGTGAAGAGCGGTTTCCCCTCGTGATGAAACTGTATGTACTTCAGCACCTGCTTTCAGCAGAGTAAACACCGTGTTCCCGTTTTCTGCCTCGCAAGACAACATCAGGGCACTGTTGCCATGCACATCAGTGCAATTCGGATCGGCATGGTGTTCTAACAAGACCTGGACTACCCTAGCGTTATCCAATGCATGAAGCAACGGCACGTATCCCTCACTGTCGGGAGTATCTACCGGAACCCCCAGCGATGAGAGGTGTTCGACCATCAAGTCCGGTTGAGGATTTTCATATATAGCCACCACGATAGCATTTTGTTCTACGGGATGTTCGTCAAATTCATACTCATCTTCATCTTCCCAGTCTGTCGAGAAATCCTCTTGATCCATGTATATGTCCATCGGAAGAGTGGCTGACAAGTTCGCTCCCAATTTGTGAAAATATCGTATCAAAATATCATCATGACAAGAAGCGGCCGCATACAGAAATGCTGCATCCAATTGTTCTTGCTCGAGTTTGCCAAATGCATCGCATAGTTGCATGGTAATATTCGGATTGGGATTATGAATGATGGCAGTCTTAAGTATGTTATCATTGGGAGTGGCCCCTCTTCCAAGTAAAAGTTTTACGACTTCCACCGATTCATTGAATCTCACAGCGTGCCATAACATGCTTTCGCCTTTGTCCTTTAGGTTACCAAACGCGCCAAGCATGTCAAATAATCGTTGTAAATACTCGAGATCGTCATGTTCGCTTACCGCTTGTATAGCTTGCTCGACTAATGATTGATTGATCATGGGCGACTCCTTATGCGGTATTGTACCATCGGATTATGAATAGTGCCACCAGTGGGATGGGCTGCCTCATTCGAAACACCCTGTCCAAGAAACCCTAAGTCTGCCATGGATATAAGTTTTGAAGCACGCTTGATGTTCGACTAGATTATCGATGAGACAACGCATGGCATTGACAGCTACGGTGATTAGCAATAGGATAGTCATACAAGCGGTTCGGACGAATAAATGCGTCCGTGAAAAGGGAAACGGGTGATAATCCCGTGCGGTCCCGCCACTGTGAAGAGGTTAATGACAACACGTGCATTCGCACGGCCACTGGAGCATTCCGGGAAGGTGTTGTGATTTTATTCCTCCAAGCCAGGAGACCTGCCGCTTGTGAACCTGTCGATCATTATGGTCGGACCTACGGTGAATAGGTCGGGTATGCAGTCTCATGCCCATAGTACCAATTAAGGAGAATGGACATGAAACGCACACTTCGATTCATTACATTCAGTTGTACTCTTCTTGTTTTGTTATTTGTTTTTGCTCCGGCGTATGTGTTTGCCGCCGGGAACAAAGAACAGGCGGTCTATGAGCCATCTATCCAGATACTCGATTCCAGACAACGCTTGATTTCTCTTAACGAACCTCCAGAGAGGATCGTATCGCTTAGCCCGAATATTACAGAAATTTTATTTGCATTGGGTCTAGGCGACAATATCGTTGGCAGAACCGACTATTGCGACTACCCTGTCGAAGCCTCAGCGATACCCTCGATGGGAGACCTCTTCAGTCCGAGTATCGAGATGATCGTAGCTAGCGAACCATCACTTGTGATCCTTAGTACGTTAGGCCAGTCACAAACAATTGACGCTATCGAACAAACCGGAATTCCTGTTGCTTTTTTTAACGAAGCCGAAACTCTCGAAGGAACATATCGACTGATTGAATCGGTTGGCAAGATTACCGGCACGTACGAACAAGCCCTCTATAGTACCGAGACAATGCGTTCGCTAGTCGAGAAGATCCGAACTATCATAGTCGGATTGCCCAAACCTTCGGTGTATTACGTGGCAGGTTTTGGAGAATGGGGAGATTTCACTGCTACAGGAGACACATTTATCAATGATCTCATTACCATCGCCGGTGCAACAAATATTGCAGAAAACGGCAAAAATTGGATGTTTCAAGCAGAACTCATTCTCGAGAACGATCCTGAGATCATAATTCTTCCGCCTTCATGGGGTTCTACATTCGAATTAACACATCAGCAATTTTCAACCATGGAACCCTATAAGCATCTTCAAGCGGTAAAAAATGGCAAGATCTATCCATTTGACAACGGAATGCTCGAACGGCAAGGTCCTCGTTCAGCATTGGCGGTGTTGAATCTGGCAAAGTTATTCCATCCTTCGATTCAATGGGAGACTATTGAATGACCATCACAAAACGATCAATTATTTTGTTCGTGGTACTGTTGTTGCTAATTGTAGTAATCGCGTTACTGGCCATGATATCCGGTCCTGCCGATATTACTATCAATCAGGTCGTCCATATCCTATTTGCAGGGCCCGATAGTTCAAATAGCGAGTTATTCTCTTCAAGCCAACACATGATTATCTGGAATCTCAGGTTTCCAAGAATTCTCAGTGCGATTGTCGCAGGTTGCACCTTGGCAGTGTGCGGGACAGTATTCCAGGCTGTGTTTCGAAATCCTATGGCCGATCCCTATGTGCTTGGAATTTCTTCAGGAGCTGCATTCTCAGTCGCGCTGGCTGCATTTTTCGGATTGATAGGTCATGTGGCGCTGATGTGGGATATCCCGCTTGCAGCTGGAATCGGAGCAATCGGAACCGCCCTACTCGTCTTCGCACTCTCAGGAGGGATGCGAAGGTCGGTTACCACGCTGTTATTGACCGGAGTTGCCTTGAACTTTTTACTTTCAGCAGCCATGACACTGTTTCTCTACCTAAACCGAAGTCAATTACACAGCATCATCCAATGGTCTTTGGGTTCGTTAGCAACTTCAACGTGGAATAAATTAGCTATCATGGGAATCATCTCAGTCGCAAGCACCGGTCTTATCATGTCATTCAGCAGAGAAATGGATATTCTGTTACTCGATGAAGGATCAGCAATATCTGTCGGTCTGCCTTTAAAAAAAGTAAGGATCATCTTGTTAGCCTTGTCAAGCGTAGCGACTTCCGCAATCGTGTCATTCTGTGGAATCATCGGATTTGTAGGTTTGATGGTTCCCCACATAATCCGATTGGTTGTCGGACCGTTACATAAAAAGTTACTCCCTAACGCGATGGCAGGCGGTGCTCTCATGATGCTTTGTGCCGATACGATTTCAAGAAATGCCCTCGGTTCGACAGAGTTGCCGGTCGGAGTTGTAACCTCTCTCGCCGGTGCTCCGTTGTTTATCGTCATGTTGGCGAATTACCGTAAAGGAATACGTAAATGAATGATATCATTGCTTCGGTACAAGATATAAAGTGGTCTTATGGAGATAGAAAACTATTCGAATCACTATCGACCACGTTCAGATCTTCACATTTTACCACGATAGTTGGACCTAACGGGTCGGGCAAAACGACGTTACTGAAACACTTACTTAAAATTCTTGACCTACCGCAAGGGACCATAGCGCTTTTGGACCAGGACGTACGCGGCATGACCCAGAAGCAAATGGCGCGGGCAATCAGCTATGTACCGCAAAAAGGTTTTTCTGATTATGAATTCTCAATAGCTGATTTTGTGACGATGGGAAGGTATTCTCATGTGCCGAGATTTTCCTTGCTTTCACAACATGACATACAAGCAACACAACATGCGATGAATCTCACGGGAATCACCCATCTCAAGGATCGTCTAGTCACGGAGATTTCTGGTGGTGAATATCAGAGAATGGTCATCGCACGGGCTTTGGCACAAGAATCAAAAATCATCGCACTTGACGAACCGGTCAGTCATCTCGATGTGTATAACCAACGAGAAATCCTTACGTTGTTAAAACGGTTGGTGAACCTTTCTCACATAAGTGTGATCTGCGTATTGCATGACCTTAACGCAGCCATGGCATTCAGCGACCGTATCATTATGATGAAAAACGGAGCAATCGTTGCCGAAGGATCGCCGGTTACGGTACTCACACCCGAACGTATCAAAGATGTGTATTCGATTGATGTGGACGTATACACTCATCATGAAACAGGGAAGATTGCCTTGCTTCCCGCATGGCTTTGATCAGTACTAATCTCTGAATCCAGTGCGTTTGATGATATGGAACCCGAATTGAGTCCTCACGACATCACTGACTTTTCCCTGCGACAGTCGTTTCACCGCTTCTTCAAATTCACGCACCATCTTGCCTTCTCCGAACCAACCCAAATCCCCCCCCTTGCTTTTACTCGGGCAGGTGGAGAATTCACGGGCAAGGGAGCTAAAATCAGCGCCTTGCCTGATACGTTTAAGCAACTGATCCGCTAATTTCCTGTCTTTTACCAATATGTGGCTCGCTCTATATTCCATGTGTCGAATGATAGTGAAAAATATCCTATGAGTCCAGACTGATTTCTTCGATAAGATCAAGATAGTATCTGGATTCAACCGCTTGCTTTGAAATATGACACGCAGCAAGAAAATCGAACAATTTCATTTTGACAGCGTTAATTTCATCATCACCGGCTACGTCCTCAAGAAGATACTCTACCTCGATAAACCATCCAAGATGAGTTATTTCGATGAGTTCTATGGTAAGGTTATCCTTTACCCAATACCAACCTGTTTTTTCTTTTTCCGCTACGATGACAAAATCAAGCGATACAAAAAAATTTTTAATGTGCTGTTGTTCTGCTATTGAAACTGAAAATTCGATTTCTGAATTATTTTCGACTCCGCCGGTCTGCAATTGTTTTGATTTACGGGTAATAATGATGCTGTCTTCGAGATATCTTAACCTGAATTGGGCTGCACGGCTCAAAGGAGAATTGTTTTCCGATTTCCTGCCATAATAGACATCTGTTTTTCTTTGAAATGTGCCTTCGGAATCTAAAAGAGAATCAATGATAGGCTTGAGTTCCTCGGGATGTTCAACATGTGCTTTTATTTCAATTTCACGCACGAGTTGCTCCTATATGACTATCGTTTTAATTTACTCTTTCCAAGGAAAAATCATGCCCTTGAATGTTCGTTTCCCTACCCGTTCACGTTCATCGAAAAGTAATTCCTCCCATGGTAACTGCTTTTTGGGCGTGTTGGGATGCTCCTCAAGAAAATCGTATTTGAACATCAATAACTTCATGGCGACTTGTTGAGAAAGTGATATTCCGGAAACCCCGGGAATTATCGTGGCAAATACGATGGTAGACACTAAATTAAGTACGGTATACAGGAGGAAAAAAATGGTAAAGCCCATGTTATCGCCGACAACCATCAATGATTTCTTAAATGTTTTTAAGGGTTTGTCCGCGGGCATCTGTGCTGCCAGCGCGAAATAATACAGTGAGGCCATTACTAGCGTTAATACTATCCAGAACAATATCACGGCAACCGCAAACGGTAATAATTTTTGATAAGACAGATAGAAGGGAATTACCAGCTGTACGATGACTACTACTATTACTGTAAATACATAATGGAGCAAGCTATGGCGCCACGAATCCAAAAAAGCCCTTTTGACATCGGCAAATGTCGGTCGCTGGAACCAAGCGAAGTGCTTGGTGACAAATGAAATTGTTCCTGTAACTAGTGAATTCAATAACAGCACTACCAGAAGTAATACGATTCCGATAACCGGTTGGGCACCTAGTGCTGATAAAGCACCGTATGCGCTTAGCAGTACCAGCAGGTATACTAAATTTAACCCTACCAAAGTAATAAGGTTGTCCCAACTATCAAAGAATGCTTTTTTAATGAAAAATCCTATCATGATGACTCAAGAGTACCTACCAAATGAATTCTTGACAAGGAGAAATACCTTTTATATGGGTAAATCAATCGTTTTAATGAAAAATTCGGGACACGCTGTGCATGTCCCGATCATTTCTAGCGGCGAAGGGACTTGGACCCCTGACCGAGCGGATATGAGCCGCTTGCTCTACCATCTGAGCTACGCCGCCATTTTATATGCAATCTGCATAACAGGAGCCACTATACAGATGAACCAACTCGCTGTCAAGGGCTTTCACCATTACTTATTTCAGAGCCTTCGATAGGAACATTGCCTAAAGCAAGTATTTCAAATCCACCTTCGGCATTCAGTGAAAAAATGATTTCAAACGTATACGAAAGTCCATCTGTTCCAATTGTTTTAACTTTCACAGTTCCGGGAAAAACCATTGGAGTCTTTATGCTCGTCAAGATTTCTCTACACGGGAGTATGTTCTCCAAGAACCGCCCGTAAGCGAGCGTAAACTGTCTTCTCGTCTTGGGACTGACATAAGATTGCAACCAATCGATTCCAAAGGGTTTATTGAGTATCGTATATACATGTGAAACAACAAGATGATTTTCAGGTAAAGCAGTTTGACCGAATTCGTCTACTATAGGAGGTTCCCCTATCCATGGCAATATGGTAAATGTTTTGGTGATATCTGTCGCAGAGAGAGTAAGACAGAGGCATTGCACGCATAAGATCGCGATAAGTTTCCGCATAGATAATGTGTACTCCAGAGAAGAGGTAAAGTCAAATAGGTTCTTCTGGACAGAAATGTACGCTTCCATTAGGATATGATGACGAGGAAACAATATGCTATGCGTGCAGGTGTAAAAGAGAGCACTCAAAAAGAACTGGCGTTCTTAACGGGTGAATTCATAGAAACGATTAGAGATCCTGTATGGAAGGATGTTCTGCTTTCTGCTGGTTTTAAAAAGCTTTACCTATCTAAAGCAATGCAAAAACTAGGCAATATAAAACAACTCGGACCTGTCTATCACCTCTATCCCGGAGCTGTGCATACAAGGTTGAACCACAGTCTTGGAGTATTTCATGTTGCACGATTGATCATGTTGGCTTTACTTCAACAGAATTCACATCAAACAAATGCCACGATCGAATTTTCACATGAACATATCATGTCGTTTCTTTCTGCCTGCATGCTTCACGATATAGGTCATTTCCCTTATGCCCATGCATTGAAAGAACTCGCATTGAAAGAACATGAGCAATTGGCAAGAGAAATCATTACAGAAGACGATGAGTTGAAAACAATCTTGATCAATGATATCGGAGCATCGGTACTTGATGTGTGCAGCATCATCGATTCATCCCTGCCGGTTCAATCACCGCAAATCGAATTTTTCAGGAATTTATTATCAGGAACATTGGATCCCGACAAGCTCGATTACTTGAATCGCGATGCTTATTTCTGCGGAGTACCGTACGGGACCCAGGATGTTTCTTACATTACTCGAAATCTGATAAGCATACCCGCGGGCAACATTGCGATTCCCCTCTCGTCCATCGGATCTGTTGAACATGTTCTTTTCTCTAAATATTTAATGTATAAAAATGTCTATTGGCACAAGACGACCCGTTGTGCAACAGCGATGGCAAAGAAAGCGTTGCAACAGGCTTTGAGTTCCAAGGTCTTATTTCAGCAAGACTTGTATGATTTGGATGATGTCAGTTTGTTTGCCCTGGCAGCCACCATACACGATTTCGCTCCTTTCGAGCTGCTTCGAAATATTGAGCAGAGCAAACTGTTGGAAGAACGTTATGTCGAGCCTTTTGATGACCATAATCCAGTAATGGTTGATTGTCTATCATTGCAATCGCGCCAAAAATTTGAGAACAAGCTGTTTGAATTACTCAACGATCGTTATCAGGAACTAAAAGAACATGAAGTGATCATTGACATCCCCGAAGCGATATCGTTCCAATCCGACATGCCGGTACTCCTTCCCGATGGGAATGTATTGCCTTTTTTTGCTGTCGATGAACTCTTTACAATCGAAGTAGTCTTTTCATTCACAACAAGTCTAAGGAAATTCAGGATTTTCACTCCTGACTACGTATTGTCTTCCGAAGTTCAAAAAGCGATGTCAAGCATCATGGAGACACGGTAACATGAACGTTGCACAAACGAATGCGATCCATTCATGGAAAGAATTGGTAAACAAAGAAATACCCCCATGGGTCATGCGATTCATCAAACAGACCGGGAAAACCATCAATACCCATCAAATGATACGTGCCGGAGATTCGGTATTGTTGAGTGTCTCAGGAGGGAAAGATTCATTGGCACTTGCATTAGCCCTGTCAATCAGACGTTCATGGCTGCCCATTACGTACGAATTGAAAGCCCTCATGATCAATTGGATCGAACATCCGATTTCGAAACAGGCAAAAGATGCATTACATGAATATTTCGATAGGCTTGAAATCATGTTGGAAATAACCGATGAGCCGCAATTTCCCGATAGTTTCAAGGGTGAATTCAATTGTTATTTATGTTCTCGCAATAGAAGAAGAATTTTATTCAATTATGCTGATAAACATCATATCCAGCTTATTGCGACTGGACATCATCTGGATGACCTGGTAGAAACCACCTTGTTGAATTTGACTTCTCGAGGAACTTTTACCACAATGTTACCCATACAAGAGTTTTTTAAGGGTAAGCTTCATATCATCAGACCGATGATTGAAGTTCATGAACATACGATCAAAAGGTTATGTGAACAGTTTGGTATGCCGGTGGTGAAACCTGTTTGTCCCTTTGATCAATCAAATATTCGCAGTAAATTGAAACCTATCGTCAGGGAACTTGTTCAATTAGACAGAGATGCAAGAGAACACATTTACCACGCACATGAGTTTAACTATAAGATTCCTAGGGAAAACGTAGTTGCTAGGGACACCGAATTGCAGTAATGTAGAGGCATGAAGATGAAGAAGATGATGAAGTTTAAAAATGTAGTGTTGCTACTATTACTTATGGCCTTCGTGCCATCGATTGCAATGGCCGCGACTTTAGATGCCCACGACTATATCCATGTGCAAGACGACAATCAGATCCTGTACTATCAGTTTGATGAAAAAGGGGTCTATATCCCTCAAACTGACCCTCCTGTGCAACTAAAGCCGGGTTGGATCGTACTATCAGATCAAGATCCGATCTATATACATGTTCCATTTGGGAAAATCCTTCTCCAACGAGAAACAATACTTACTATCGGAAGGATGCCTGAGGGTGCGCCTTCGTTCTATTTGGTTGCGGGTTCGGCAAATTTCCTTATAGATGAACAATTCAAAGGAAAATTGACCGTTTCAACACCAGGTTCAATTTATGAAATGAATGGCTCAGGTGAAATATTGGTATCGTCCGACCTATCAGAACTGATTTATTCCCTAGGTGGAGAAGTCATTGCCCTTAATACCATAACTCGCCAGACAGTAAATCTTCCTGAACTCACTTATTTGAATATGGCAGACCCATTCATGCATGAGAAACCGATAACCAGAAATCTCTATGAAACGCTATCTATAAATCCTGATGACACATATATCAACAAATTATCCGCCGTCGAAGATATCGGAATAAAATTCGAACGACCCGCAGCGCCAGTCACATCCGTTTCCAAACCGGTTGTCCAAACTCGAGTTGAACAACAACCTGCCGCTACTCCGTCGGAAACAAAACCGATCGTCCCAGAAGTTGTCGATAAGATTCCTTCGGAAAGCTCATCTCCGACAATCATCTCTGAACCGTTAGTCGTAGCTGAACCGCCGACGACCGCATTGACAGACACTATCATTCCTCTTTCAGTTGTGCCGGAAGCTCCGGCAGCAGCCGAAGCGGCAGCAAAGAAAGCAGCCGAGGAAGCAGCCATGAAGGCAGCAGCCGAAGTTGCGGTAGTGAAGCCAGTACCTGTAACATTTGACGTATATATTGCACATACCGGTGACGTGAAGGGCCGGATAGAGGAAGGCGAAGGGATCGGCTATGCGAAGCTGGCGACCGGCGTGAAGGCCGGCAGGGCGCTGGCGGGCAAGTCGTTGTTGCTTGACGCGGGGAACGTGAGCAGCGGCAGTGATCTGGCCGAGGCGTTTGACGGCGAGGCGGCCGGGGTGTTGCTCGACCTGCTTGGCTACGACGCGGTGGCCCCTGGTCCGATGGATTTTGCCTACGGTGCGCAGCGGCTGAAGGACGCGGCGGACCTTGCGAAGGCATACGGCAAGGTGAAGGTGCTGTCGGCGAACGTGCTGGATGCGAGCGGAGCGAACGTGTTCGAGCCGTACGCGTTGTATGATTTTGACGGGTTCACGGTGGCGGTGATCGGGCTGACGGCGCCGGTGGAAGGCGTGGCGTGGAGCTTCCTGAGCGAAGCGGTGGTTGCGAACGCGCAGGCGCTGCTGGACAAGGTGAGCGCCGAGGCGGACTATGTGGTGGTGCTGGGCAGTCTTGGGACGGTCGAAGGAGTGAACGTCGAATACCTGGCGCAGGAGCTGAAGGGGATCGACCTGATAGTCGAGGGCAGCGGCTACGGAGCGCCGGCCGGAGGCAAGAAGGTAGGCGAGACGCTGATCGTGTCGGTGGACGAGGGGTTGAAGAGCGTTGGCGTGGTGCAGGTGCACGTGGTGGACGGCGAGGCCGACGGAGTGTGGGCAGCGCGCATCAATGCGTCGGACGTGAAGAATCCTGCGGCGAGCGAACTGGCGAAGGCGTTCGGTATCGGGTACGTGCCTGCTGACGAAGAAGTGCAGGCGTACGTCGACTACATGAAAGGCCAGCTGGACAAGAAGGTGAAGGCCGAACAGGCAGCGAGGGTAGCCGAGCTTGAGAAGGCGGCGGCCACGGCAGTAGCCGAGGAAGCAACCAAGATCGAAGAAGTAGTATTTGCTCCTCAAGTAGAAATCATCGCTGTAGAACATTTCGTTTCTGATGAACAAGTAACAATAGAAGAACCTCCGGTCGTAGAGATCGTCGAGGCAACTGCTGTTGTCGTACCTGAAATAATCGAAGAAATTCCCGCAACCAAGCCAATAACTGATCCTTTGACGATCCAAGGACCGCGTGGAGTGATAGTTGCTAGCACTGAATCACCAAAAGACTATCTTGATTATGGTGTTACGATGAAAGTAAATTCATCAAGGTCCGGAGGTTTTGATGCTAGCGGAACCGCATCGGTAGGTCTTGCAATACATCCGTTCTTTACGTTCAATGCATTTTCAATCGGATTGCAAGGATATTTCCTTGAAGCTGGAAGCCTGACAGGCTGGCAATCATGGGATCACACGAATATTACGGTTCCCGATTTTTCTGGCATCCTTAAAGCTTATAGATCGTTCATCCCCATCATCGACTTTGTTCGCTATGGTTCTACCGGAGATACTTTCTATTTGAATATTGATGATTTTACTCCGATAACATTTGGTAATGGCCTATTGGTTAATGAAATGAATGTTTCATCTGGTCTGGATGAGCTTAGGTTAGGGTTGTACGGCCAACTAAATTTGAAGAATTTTACATCTGAATTTTTCTGGGATGATGTGTATCTTACCGAATTGGCTTCATCACGTGACCAATTCGGGGGCGTATCTTTCACATTCAATCCAGAAGGAATGGTTTCTTTCGGTCTTTCGACGCTCTTGAAAGTAAATACAACCACAGCGCCGAAACTTGTAGCCTACCCTTCTTTCGATGTGAATGTTAAGATAAAAGACGAGAGGAGAGTGCGACTCGGAGTCTTTTTGTCCGGAGCTACTGCAATTGGCATAAGTCCCTTCTCCTTAACCAGCGTATACGACGGGACAAAAACCAAATTTGAAGATAAATTACCTAATTTCCTAGTTGCGACCGGAATAGACCTTGAAACACTGGATTTTGATATGCGCTTTGAAATCTCAGTGGAAAATAGTGCTGATAAGACTTTATCAAAAAACTTCCTCAATCCGACCTTATATAACGGATCCAGGCTTGTTGCGATCCCAATCGAAAAAATTCACTGGAATATTGGATTCAACGCAGCTTATTCAAAGGACAGATTCACTGCAAAAGCATTGGCCACTGTTCCGATCTCTCTTACGTTTAACACTATTCTCCCCACTGTTGCCGATGCTTCAATTAACGCTGATGTAGTTGGCATGTCATTACAGTATACAATGAAGAACAACCTTGAGGTGTCTTTAGGGTTTAGAAGAGTTGGGTTCACTACTTCATTGCGTTCGTTGTTTGATTTCAGTTCCGGATGGAACACTCGGCTCTACGATTTCTTCTTTGAAGGAAAAAACACACAACCGTATGCTTCTCTATCCTATCAATCCGGAATGCTTGGTATTTCCGGAGAATTCTCGATGATGGCCGAAGGATCTCAATTCTTACCGAGATTCGATCTGTCTAGTTCGATAACGATCAGCACAAAATCAATTGAACAGATAACATCATTTGACCCGTCGATAACAGTATTCAACAAGAAAACCGACAATTCGAAATGGTCGGTAGGATTGACGACTTTCTACACCAGAGTGTTACGTTCTTCTCTTTCTTCAAACTATTTGGCCATCAAACCGAAGGTTTCCTATGTATCAGATATGTTTGCCATCAGTTTTGGACCAAGAATCCTATTTAATTTCGAATCATCTCTCGCTCCGGGATCATGGTACTCACACGATGATTCTGCTTGGTATTCATTCGGTTCTGATTATACTGCACTGGCTGGGAAAATATATGATGCCGCTTCAGATATCTTTGGTCTGATTGATCATATGAAGATTGGAACTGAAGCCTCTGCATTTCATTTCCAGGCTAACAGGAACCTTGACGTTGAATTGGGAGATTTGATTCGCGGTGTATCGAGCAATGAAGACGGACCGTTTGTCAGTAAACTGGCAGCGTTTGGCACATACGAAAACAAATGGCTTGAGTTGTCTTTCTTCATCAATGATTTATCTGATATGCAGCTAACTGCCGCCATGATCAGCATCTCTCCTTTTGCAAAATGGAAAGCTTCGCTAGATCTCGGATTGACAAGCAATATCATTCTTGGAGCTTCGTTGAAGCGAATCGATGCATTCCCGTCCTTAGGACTTGCCATCCCGGTCATCGAGAATGAAAAGTTATCTGTTGCGGTAGGTGGTTCGTTCACGACCATGCTCGGGTACGATACCAACCCGGCTGTTGGCTTCAAACAGATGTTGGTGACTGGAACCAGTGGTTCAATTATTAATGACATAGATAATTATCTACTCGTAGGTAGAGTTGACTTGGCCTTTAAAGACAATTTCAAAACCAGATTTGTCGCGGGAATTCAAGAAGGAGTGCTTTCATATGGCATGTTCGACTCTTTCTATTTCAGGAACCAAGAATTCATGAATAATGGATTCAATGATGAATGGACCAATCCTTCGACAGCGGGAGATCCTAGGAGTTTATTCGCCGGTGTTTCCGCTTCTTTGGATTACGAGAAATTCGATGTTGATATGGAATACATAATTCCTTTCAGCACATCGTTCGCTCCACAGATTAATGACGATAAAGTTTCCATCAAGGGAAGCCTTGATACTTCGTTCGCTCTGTTTGAAGCCGGATATGCAAAGAAAAATTTCTTGGGCGGTGTGAACACCTTGATTACGGGTCCGGGCGCTATCACTTCAAGGATCATCGGCTTCTTGCTTGACGGAACAAGCCAGTTCCATGCCGGTGCGACTATAGGCCAAGGCCCAATCGAACTGAAAGCCTCGGCAGCTGCAATCGCCCAGTATCAAAAGGGTACCGCCTGGAATGATGCTGTCGCACTACCCGCAACGGCGACCACCCTGTCGGGAGTTACGATAGCTCCGGCGTTAACCGTACAACTTAATATCAACCTCTTCTAGCATTACTACTAAGAAGCCCCTCAACAATCGAGGGGCTTTGTGTTACAGTTAAGTATGGCTGAACCTAAAAGGATACATATCCTAGAACCATTGATCGCCCAACGGATTGCAGCGGGAGAAGTAATCGAACGTCCCGCATCGGTAATACGTGAATTATTGGATAATTCGATCGATGCCGGTGCCGATGAAATCATTGTGCAAGTGATAGAAGGCGGGCTCAATCGGATTACCGTCATTGATAACGGATCTGGCATAAGTAGAGAAGATTTACCTCTTTGTTGCACCTCGCATGCTACGAGTAAAGTTGCCACACTCGAAGATCTCTACCGTTTGGATACGCTCGGGTTCAGAGGTGAAGCATTGTATAGCATGGCAGCGAGTGCCAAGGTTACCATTTCCAGTTCATTTGAAGGTACCGCTCCGTATTCAATCGTTGTGGATAACGGTACGATCGGTACAGTAGTGCCCGGGGGTCCTTCTAAGGGAACGAGAATCGACGTGGAGCATCTTTTTTCCACTATACCCGCCAGACGTTTATTTTTAAAAAGACCTTCTACGGAAATGACGATGTGTAAGAACACTGTCATTGAAAAAGCCCTTGCCTTTCCGCGCATAGCCTTCACTTTTTATGATGGAGACAACTTGAAGCTTACCCTGTGTGCAACCGAACGGAAGCAAAGAATCCTAGACGCATTGGCCAACGATAAAAATGTAATTCCGGCTGAGACTCAAGAAATACAAGATCAAGCCGGTCGATTTTCACTGTATGCCGTAACTTCATCACCTGCGTATTATCGAACCGACAGGTCACATATTAAAATTTATGTGAACAATCGTTTGATCGATGAGTATGCGCTGGTACAGGCAGTTGTGCACGCATACTCAGAAATGTTGCCCGGTGGCGCATTCCCATACTGCTATCTATTCATCACTGTTGATCCGGAATTAGTTGACTTTAACATCCATCCGGCAAAACGTGAGGCAAAGATCAGGAATAAGGCTGAAATTCACCACCAAATAGTCGTGATGATTCGCCAACAAATAAAAAGAGGAATTCAAAGAATTAGACTTCCTGATCATTTTGAACACTCTGGACAATATAACTTGGGTGAATCATCATACACGCCGCCGTATACAAACAATCAGCGCAGGGATTCAAACACACATGATCGTTTGAGTGAAAAACCTATTGATCCCGCATGGTTTGCCAAAGCGAGAGAAGTCTTGAAATCGAAGACTTCTCCAAATGACTTTGATACATCGTCGCGACAAGACATCGAGAGCCAACCTACATATCTCGGTCAATTGTTCGATCTCTTTTTATTGGCCGAGCATGACCATCGACTATATATCATCGACCAGCACGCAGCCCATGAAAGGATATTGTACGACGAGATTAAACTTCACGGTGATATCCAACCATTGATGATTCCGATCCGCTTCGAAGTCGAACGTGATGTCGATAACTTCCTTCAACAAAACGCGCGATGGTATGCCGATTATGGAATGCACCTTAAGAGAACGGCCGATCTCGAATGGGAGCTGGATTCCATTCCGGCCATCTGGAAGCCTATCGAACGGGATGTTGTACGGTTCATAGGTAGCCAAACAGGAAATCTTGATGATTTGGATCGCCAGTTGTATTCGGTTATTGCCTGTCATCGAGCGATAAAAGATGGCGATAAAGTTGACCGATTGGCAGGACAAGCATTGGTGAATCGCGTTTTGGCGATGGAACATCCTGTCTGTCCACACGGAAGGACTTTTGTCGTTGAAATCTCCGAAGAAAGTTTGCGAAAAGCTGTCGGAAGAATTATTTGACCGTATTGTGGCTGACGAATATGCTTCCTGACGAAGGGTCAACGCTCAGACAGATGATGTAGGCTATGTCCTCTAACGAACCATTTACAAGATTGTTAGAAATAGGGAGAGGTTCTCCTTTCCAGGTTAAAGTACCGATGAGAGTTTTATTCGTATCCATCAGTTGTACGGTCCATGTTAAGTTTGAAATTTGTTCCAGATCGTCAGGATATGCTAGATCGAACTGCGAATGTGTTGTTCCTGATTCAGTCAACACGGCATGCGGGATATAATTCTCAGCATTCTTCACGATATAGGGATGAAGGGTTGTGGCATTGATATTGAACGTTGTTTCTGACCGACGGTTGCCTTGGAACACTTCGGCGGTCCAAGGTCCGTCCGACAGCTCAATCCCCGGAGGCAGGACGGCATCACCGATAATCAGGTATGGGATATTGTCGATAGTGACCGTTTCAACAGATCTCTCCCATGAAAGGCCATGTTCCTCTGATGAAATTGTTACCACATACGAATCCGAATCACTTTGTGTGTCGATTGACAACATGAGATGAAGACCTTCAGAAACAACCATGTGTTCATTCTGTGCCTGATGATAATAGGCAACGACCAATGGACGAACAGATGCCACTTGCAGGGAGATTTCTTCATTGTCGCAAGAAAAAAAGAGAAACATTATTGCAATGGCCATGCATCCAATAATTGTTTTTCTCATGTTCCGATGCCTACTGTCCCAATGCTTTCAACTGCATATATACCGGATTGGCATATGTCCTCAATATTATTTCTCGCAAATCCTGGTTCAAATCCTTATACCGGGACAGGAATTTTTTCGTACTCATGTCTTCATACTTCTCAGCGAACCTTGCAGTGCCTTCAATATGATCGTAGGCAAAATAATTGGTGTCCCACAGTCTGTAATCGGTATGAATTTGACGATCTATCTCTTTGGCTACTTCTTCCGGGGATGAATAATCTTCGGTCAACGGTGTGCCAAAACTGATATGTACATTTCCCTTGAACCGACGCAATCCCCTCAACATGTTGACCAGATCTTCATACTTTTTCTTTGAGTAGGTGCCGTGAAGTTTCTTATATACTTCCTCCCTACCCTTGTTGATATCATTAGGATCGTATTGATAAGAAATGGCAACTGGAACTATGTTGCAGATCTTTATCAATTCGTTGAAAGGCATGGCTTTCTCTTTGAATGGAAGATACAGCATCTTGATGATGCTTGGACTGGTGACATCGATGCCATCTTTAGATCTGCCGCTACGTTGCGCGATCCAGATTGATTTATTATCATTGGTAATCAGTTCGATGAAATATCTGGAAAGTCTCAATGACTCGAGGTACAACTCGCGTATGGGTAATTTTCTTTTTACCGTAACCCCACCATTCAACTTGAACATGTCAGTAGTAAACTGATTGACCAAAAGATTATCACCGATCGCCATTTCACAGATAGGATATCCGTATCGGATAAGCGCCAAATCCAATAATGCGCAATCTAAGACGATATCCCTATGATTGCTTATGTATAGGTATGCCTTATCTTTCTCGAGATGTTCCAGTCCGCTATATGTGAAAGCAGTCATCGAATTTCGTTCAATCGTAGGAAGAAACACACCGGCGGTAATCAAATGCTGAAAATCATCGTAACTTTTTACTTTGTCCAATAGCGGTGGTATCTGTTCTTTCATCTGGTGACTTTTCCAGGCGGTCTTGATGATATTGCCTGAATAGAGCACCTCAGCCATATTATCTAAAAATTTCGGATAGGCTTTGATACGGTTGATTGCATCGATGACATCCTGACCTTCATATGGGGCAATATCCCTATATGCTGATTTGTCCATCATCTCTAAAACTCCACATTAAGTGATTTCATATATTGCGCACGCTCCCAGTGTTTGGGGTCGTCCATCCTCTTATGAGCCAATTTTCCTCTAAAATCAATAAAATTTTCCGCCCCGTGTTCATCCATCCAAGTGATAAGCCCATCAAGCATCGTCTTAATTATCTGATGACCATGAAGCATGACAGCAGAACAGATCTGAACCGCTTTCGCTCCTGAGAGCAATAACTTGACCAAAGTATCAGGGGTATGGATACCCGTAGAAGCACAGATGTCGCAATTCAAGTAAGCGGAAAGCAATGCGGTCCACTGAAGACTTTGGTAATAATCATTTGGGCCACTCAGAACAACACTCGGTTTGATTGACAATGTCTTTATATTGATATCAGGTTGGTAGAATCTGTTAAAGAACACAAGCCCGTCCACTCCGAATCTATCAAATGTTTTGGCAACATTCGCCAATGCGGTAAATTGTGAACTCATTTTAATTGCCAATGGGAACTTGCTCTGCGATCGAGCTGATTTCACAACATCAAAATAGGAATCGAGCACATGTTCCTGGTTAATCGAAGGATCTGAAGGCAAGATAAACTGATTCAATTCAAGTGCATCGGCTCCCACATCCGCCAAACGTCCGACATAATCAACCCAAGCTCCTTTTGAAATGCAATTTATACTGGCGATGACCGGAATATCCAATGCATCGGTCGCTTTTTCGATTAAAGACAGATACGCATCCATATAATAATTACGAGATGATTGGGTTACAAAATCGTGTGCGTCCGCATGAACAAGGTATCCGTCTGAATTGGCAACCATCCGCTTCGCGTCTGATTCGATCTGTTCTTCAAAAATTGATTTGACAACAACAGCGCCTGCACCCGAATCCTCGCATTTTTTTAATTTATCCAATGATGAAGTAAGTGGAGAACTACCTATAATTATGGGATTTTTCAATGTCAACCCAAGGTATGTTGTAGACAAACGTTCCATGATGCACCTCCAAAGCAATCATAACTGAAATGAGGGGTGATGTACAGCAAGTAAAATGGATACGGCCGCCTCTACATGAGGTCGGCCGTACTACTTATAGCAAAAATTCTATTTAAAGAATATATGGAACTCTCAAGTTGTGTGATTGATAAACGACAAACGTTTCAACTTCAAGAATCTCCGATATCTTTACCAACTCTTTCTTGAAAAAATCCAACAAAGACAGCCCCTCTTCATCACTTAAAATGAGTTGGACGATCAAATCATACCTTCCCGTGACTACCGCAGCTGAAATTACCCCCCTTAGTTGGGAGAATTCTTGGGCTTTCCGTTCGAGATCGAGAGTCTTGAGTTTCACGCCCATCATCACTACTTGTAATCCAGGAATAGATTCCGGATCAATTAGTCCGGAAATCTGGAGAACACCCTCATCAATAAGTTTGTTTACCCTAGCCCTCACCGTGTTTTCCGTAATTGAAAGTTCTTCGGCGATTGCACTGTAAGCCTTCCTGCCATCACATAGTTGCTTGATGATGGCCTTGTTGGTCTCGTCAATTTTTTTCATCAGCCATTGACCCTTTGGAATTCTTTCATTAAATCTGCAAGCGATTGAACATCTTCGATTGGCAAGCTGTTGTACAGAGAAGCCCGCAATCCACCGACGCTTCTATGTCCCTTGAGACCGAGCATTCCGGCCTTCTTGGTTTCTTCAAGGAATCTCGCCTCAAGTTCTTCAGTAGGCAATCTGAAGCAGATATTCATCTTAGAACGATATCGCACATCGACAGGAGACCGGTAAAAATTATCGCTTTGATCAATAGCATTGTAGATTAATGAAGATTTGATTCGCGCCCGATCTGCCATCCCCTGGGCCCCGCCATGTTGTTTGATCCAGTCCAATACAAGCTTTACACCCCAGATTGAAAATACGGGAGGCGTATTGTACAGTCCACTTTCTTTAGCATGCAATCCATAATCGAGGTAGGCGGTAAGGTTTCCATTTCTTCGTTCTAACATGTCTTTTCGCAAGATTACGAGCGTAGCTCCAGCCGGTCCGAGGTTCTTTTGAACCCCACCGAAAATCATTGCAAACCGTTTGACTGGAACCGGTCTGCTCAGGAGATCGCTCGACATATCGGCAATCAATGGGACATCCCCGGTATCCGGGAAGTCCTGCCATTCGATTCCTCCGATTGTCTCATTGGTACATACATACAGATAAGAAGAATTCTCAGAAGGTCTGACTGTTTTTGGATCGGGCAACGATGTGAAATTGGTATCTGTCCCATCATAATAAAGATGGACGTTTCCGATTTTTTTTGCATCGGACACAGCTTTATTCGCCCAAGCACCGCTTTTTATGTAATCTGCTACCGTATCGGGTCGTAGAAAATTCATCGGAATCATTGCAAATTGGAGCGTCGCGCCGCCCCCGAGAAAAAAGATGTCGTAATCTTCAGGGATTTCCATCAATTCACGTAACAACGCCAAGCATTCGTGATACATATCTTCGAATGTTCCACCACGATGACTGGCTTCGATAATCGAGAGTCCAGCACCCTTAAAATCAACAATCTGATCCTGAATCTGTTCCAGTACTTCTACCGGAAGCACTGACGGCCCGGCAAAGAAATTCTTTTTTCGATTCATTTGGTCTCTCCTCCGTTAACAAATTCTTCGATGACCGAGACAGCTTCCTCCGTGATCCTAAGAAGGTTCTCTTCACTGTTAGCCCCAATATGAGGCGTGAACGTAACCTTATCACAGGCAAGCAATGGATAATCGGGTGCGGGAGGATCACTCGGATATACGTCTGTGGCATACCAGGATATGGTACCTGCATTCAAAGCATCAACCATGTCTTGTGCATCGATGCACGCACCGCGGCCCGTATTGATGACAGCGGGTTTGCGCGTACATGCTGCAATTAACGTTTTGCAGAACAAACAATTTGTTTCACAAGTCAGGGGAAGGTGCAACGAGATATAATCAGCATCCTTCACTGTTTCTTCAGGAGTACCCATCATGGTTGCGACAGCGCTACTTTTAACATATTTATCATAAGCGACCACTTTCATCCCGAAAGCCTTAGCCCGTATAGCTACTTGGGTGGCTATATTACCAATACCGAAAAGTGCTAAGGTTTTCCCATACAACTCAGTACGTTTCACCGATTTGAGCCATTCGCCGCGCTTCATGCCGTTATGTACTTCGATAAGATGATTCGGCACACTCAACATCAAGGCGAATGCAAGCTCGGCTACTGCTATCGCCGAAGCTTTCGGAGTATTGCGAACAACGATGTTTTTTGATTCGGCGTATGCAGAATCGATGTTATCGATACCAACTCCACCTCTTATGATCAATTTCAAGTTCTTAGCAGAATCGATGTACTCTTTGGTGCATTTGGTTTTACTTCTCACCAACACTATGTCTGCTTCCGGAAGTCTAGTCTTGTCGGTGGTCACTTCACCGAACTGACTGAGCTTTTCAGGCATTGATGCATCGAATGCATCGCTAATCAATATCAGCATCCTAGTTCTCCTTCTTCCCTTATGGTGGCTCAATCATACTCCTTTAGTTAGGTAACTGTCAAATATTAAATGAATAATTAATGATTTTAGAAATTTTTTATACTAAACTTTAAGTATATCGAACCTTATGATGTATATTTACTTTTTCTGTGGAGCTGCAGGCGATTTTGTGTTATCGACAGGCATCGGAAGTAGAGACAAATCGAATGGCGTGGTCTGGTACACATAGTAATTAAGCCAGTTTGAATACAGCAATTGTGCGTGTGAGTACCATGTCGCAGTCGGAGGATTATTAGGATTGTCATCAGGGAAATAGTTTTTAGGGATATCGATATCCAAGCCTTTGTTCTTATCCCGCCAATATTCGTTTGCCAGTGTATCCGCATCATATTCCGGATGCCCCAGAACAAACACTTGTCTCCCATCCTTACTGGCGACTATATATATGCCGGCTTCTTTAGAACTTGCGAGGATTTCTAATTTCTTGATGTGCCTGATTTCACATTCACGCACCTCTGTGTGGCGTGAATGCGGAGCGTTGAATACTTGATCGAACCCTCTCATCAATGGTGTAGATTGAATCAGAGCTTCATGACTGAAAATCCCGAACATTTTCTTTTCCAAAGGATACTTGTGAATCCCATAATGATAATACAATCCGGCTTGGGCGCCCCAACAAAGAAACAACGTGGAGAATACATGACTTTTCGCCCATTCCATCACCCTGCACAGCTCAGCCCAGTAATCGACTTGTTCGAACGGCATTGTTTCGACCGGTGCGCCGGTAATTATCAAACCATCGTAGATTGACGGTTCTATTTGAACGAATGTTTTATAAAATGTTTCAAGATATTCTGACGAAATGTTCGTCGATACATGAGATTCCATATGGAGCAAGTCAATTTCAATCTGTAAAGGAGTATTTGACAGACGCCTGAGCAAACTAGTCTCAGTATTGGTCTTAAGTGGCATCAAATTGAGGATAAGAAGGCGTAGTGGTCGAATATCCTGACTTAATGCACGCTGTTCAGTCATTACGAAAATATTCTCTTTTTCCAGAATTTTTCTAGCTGGCAAAGCGTTAGGAATCTTTACCGGCATGTACGACCCCCTTTTTCCAGCGCTTGAGCGAGATCCTCGATCAAATCGTCGATATGTTCCGTTCCGACCGATATGCGAACGGTTCCCCCTTCGATTCCAGATCGAAGCAATTCTTCGTCATCCATTTGCGAATGTGTGGTTGATGCAGGATGGATCACCAGTGATTTTCCATCGGCAACGTTTGCAAGCAAGGAAAACAGATTCAGGTTGTCGATGAACCTGATCGCACCAGATTTGCCACCTTTGACGACTATGGTGAATATTGAAGCTCCTCCGTTGCCAAAATATTTCTTATATAGCTCATGAGACGGAGAATCGGGTAATGAAGGATGGTTCACTTTCTCAATCATCGGATGACCGGCAAGGAATCGTACGACGGCAAGGGCGTTGCTTACATGTCGTTCAACGCGTAAAGATAATGTCTCCAACCCCTGCAACAAGAGAAATGCATTGAAAGGACTCAAGGCAGGTCCGTAATCGCGTAATAACACTGCTCTGATACGCGCTATATAGGCAGCTTCTCCGGCAATATCGGTAAAACGTATACCGTGATAATTGGGATCTGGTTGATTGAATTGCCCGAATAACTTGTTTGTTTTCCAGTTGAACCGACCGCCATCGACAATCACCCCCCCGATAACGGTTCCGTGCCCGCCGATAAATTTTGTAGCCGAATGAATTACGATATCGGCTCCAAATTCAATCGGCCTTAATAAGTAAGGAGTGGCAAAAGTGTTGTCAACAACAAGCGGGATATGATGTCGGTGTGCGATTCGCGCGATCTTTTCGATATCAACAAGATTTGCATTGGGATTCCCGATGCTTTCGATAAAGATCGCCCTGGTGCGAGAGTCTATCGCATTCTCATAAGCTTCGTAGTCATCTGCACGTACAAACGTCGTTGAAATTCCAATTTCTGCAAATGTATGTGCTAATAGATTATAAGTCCCACCATAGATGTTTTGTGAAGAAACTATATGATCGTTACTTCTAAGCAAGTTCTGTAGGGCTAACGCAGTTGCTGCTGAGCCACTGGCAGTCGCAACCGCTTTGATCCCACCTTCCAATGCCGCAATACGTTGCTCGAACACATCGCATGTCGGATTAGAAATCCTTGAGTAAATATGCCCGCTATCGGTCAGGTCAAAGCGATCGGAAGCTTGCTGACAGTTATCGAACACAAAGGATGTGGACGCATAAATCGGCACGGCTCTCGCTCCGGTAGCCGAATCGGGTTTCTCTTGTCCTGCGTGTAACTGGAGCGTCTCGAATCTGTACTTTTTTTCCATTTCGATTCTCCGTCATATTGAAAAAAAAGCCGCCAGCGTACGTATACCGGCGGCAACCACGTTTCGTACTAAGGTGATCAGTAGCTTTTCATGGAATGCATCTTGCGAACTTTCTTCATCTGCTTTCTTTCGAGAGCCTTTTTCTTCCTGTTTTCAATTGTCGAGGGCTTTTCGAAATACTCACGACGCTTCCACTCTCGAATGATCCCCTCTTTTTCAACCAATCTCTTGAATTTCTTGATTGATTTCTCGAGAGGTTCATTTTCGTCTACTCGGACGTATGCCACTGTTACTCACCCCCTTCCCTATCATAGGTTTGGATAAATTTGCCAATGTATTGAATAATCACCAAATACATCGATTTTGTCAATATACCTACTCTTTAGCGTACCATGATTTCATCAATATTACGTTTGCTTTTTCGTAATGCGATGACAGTAAGTTGCAGAGATTCGTTATTACGATAATAATTTCGGCCTAATCTAAACACCACATCAACTTCATCTTTAGCCTTATATCCCTCTTGGATGACATTGGACCCCCCCCAGTACACTGCCGGCCATCTGAAATTGCCATACTGCAATTGGAGTTTAACATGGTTAGGACCACTGCTTTTTGAACGGTTCAATATTTGGATATCGTCGATACGTGCTTTTCTAATATAGAATTGCAGAGGTGGATTGTGTTCTCCATAAGGCTCGAATGCCTCGACAAGACTGATCAATTTTGGATTCATATATTCTGGTGGCAACTCGACATCGATCCTGATGATCTCTTCATTTTCGGAGGCCTCTTCCATGATGTCGATCTCTTTGAGCATACGTCGCCTGAACTCGACCAGATTCTGCTTGTCCATGCTAAAACCTCCAGCACATTTATGACCGCCGAAATCGATGAACAAATCATTGAAGCGATTAAGAAAAGCCCTGACATCAAAATCGAGAGGACTTCTCATCGAGCCGGTTACCCTATCACCGTCGAGATGAGCGACAACCAATACGGGTGTATTATATTTTTTCAGAAACCTCGAAGCGAGCACTCCAGTCATCCCTCTGTTTATCGAGGGTTCCTCGATAAACAGAAATTTCCCTCCGTGATCCGAATGGCTTCTTGCGGCCTTGGGAGTAAGCATGTCCCAATACTCTTCTCCTTGACGCTGACGTTCTCTATTCATCGCTATTAGTTCGTTGGTAAGTTCTTTTATCTCTTCTTCATCTTCTGCCAATAGCATGTTCACAGCGACTTGTGGTTTCCCCATCCGTCCTGATGCGTTGATGACCGGAGTAAGTTGCCAACCAACATCTGTGGTAGATATCACTTTACCGCTCAGATTTTGGATCATCAACAAAGGTTGCAGTGATTTTCTTGACATTGACGCGATCATTTTCAGTCCATGACGAACCAACAAGCGGTTTTCATCCACCATCGGCATCAAATCCGCAATGGTCCCGATCGCTACGAGATCCAATAATTTTTCATAATCATCGGAAATAGAGGGATGTGTCACATAAGTGTAATCAATAAATAGTGAAATCAGGATATCCAATTCCGTTGGATCCGGAAGATAACGAATCGATCGGCTGCTTTGCATCATGCTGAAAAGACTTCGATCGGTACTTTGAGGTAATACTTTCGCAAACAATGGTTCGAGATCCACAAGATGAATTTCAGCGCTTTTCCCGAATGCTTTACGCAACAATGTCTTCTCCGTAGCGATATCAAATGCAAAAATCGGGATATTCCGGTTCAAGAAATCAACTAATCGGCTTTGGTCAACTCGCAACAAACCGGGGATTACTTCCTCTCGTATCCTATCTTCGACTATGAGGTTTTTCACTCTGGCAGCCTCGATGATCACAGTTTCTTTCCCAGGTTCGGTGTTTCCGGGCAGAGCGTGTAACAATATCAATTCTTCCTGATACAAATCTGTCATCGAAAATCGCAACGCCCAAATACATTTCGCTGCGACACCACAACCAGCGAGATGCGCGAACGGATATCCGCAACCCGGCAATTTAGGATTGATCACGGCCACTGCCGCAGGTATCAACTCACCACCGATGTGGTGATCGGTAATCAACACATCCATTCCGAGTGATCTGGCATATTCTACCTCTTCATGATTTGATATGCCACAATCGACCGTGATTATGAGTGTCACCCCTTCATCCCAAGCTTTTTGAACTGATTCTTTGGTTAATCCATACGGTTCATCACCTTCTGGAAGATGCCAGGTCGTATCTATGCCCAATAAACCCAATTCTTTATTGAGCAAGACAGTGGCGGTAATACCATCGACGTCACGATCACCGAAAATCCTAATCTTTTCAGATTCTTCTCGTGCAGCAAGAATCCGTTCGACGAACATCTCCATTTCTTCAAATAAAAACGGATTGTGCAGATGCGACAAATCATCTTCTAAAAAGTATTCTATCTGGTTAGCTTTTGTGATACCTCTTCTTGCAAGTAACGAGGCCGTGATGTAGTCTACACCGAATAATTCATTCAATCTCCTTACGTCTTCAACAGATACCGGATCCTTTTTCCATTCCATATATATACAACCTTGTTAAATAAAATTCTCATGAATATCTTACTCCATCACGACTGCGAGTGTTTTCAAATCGCCCCCGGCGACAATTGAAGCATATCGGAGCATATACCGCTTAATCCTTCTCGCAGTCGGTTCGTTTAATGTTATAGCAACCGCACCATAAAAATCCATATCTGAGGTGAACATCAAATATTTTCTTGCACCGGGCCCCAAGGCCAGCTGAAACGAATCATTGTCGACATCGCTGCAATCGCCACAGCAAGGCGCATGGATAACAGTATTGAAAAATAGGATTTCTTCCTCCGAATAATGTTTCTCGCAAATGGGGCAGCTTGCCAAATCTCCTTGAAGTCCCGCTATCGCAATAAACCGCCAGATAAACTGTATGATGATTCTATCGATCGATTCGTTAGCATCAAGCAGTGCATAGGCTTGCTGTAACAATGCGTGAACCGACTGCCTATCCCCACCTTCCATCCTCATGACCAATTCAGCCATGAATGAAGCTGCATAGGTCCGTGTCAAATCATTTCGAATCCGCTCTCCCGTAGTTTGGATTTCAACATCGATTATCGAATAATCGTTTTTCACAGGATTGTGGTATAAGTAAAAGACACCAGATAAAAACTGTTCGATCTTGCCAGCCAGCTTTCCTTTCCGGGCACCATAGGCCAAAGCGTGAATCAAACCCAAATCTTTAGAATAGAGAGTGATGCTACGGTGTAAATCACCCCATCGACGTCCCAATAATACGATGGCAGAAGTTGTTAAGTTTCGATTCATACATTGCTCCGGTAATGGATGTCGATCCTGTCTGGTCTCATCGTGCTATCGTTTATCGAGTACATAAACCAAGAGTACTTTGTGATGCATCCTGTGTCAATCAAAGCTTCTTGATTGACTGAATCATCCCATATGATATGATAGGTGCATGATTCGTATCCACACCAAGTTGTTTGTGTCCGGTCTGCTATGCTGCATCTGTCTTACCTCTCTATTTGCCATTTCGATAAAACCTCCGGGTAATGAATGGTATGAATTTTCATCAGAGGCTCTGCTTACCTCGAGAGAGTTCAGCCATGAACTATCTGAGCAGGAAATTGAGATTGCCGATAACCTGATCGTACAATTGGCAACTCTTGGAAAAGGTGATCCGCTATATGTCTGGTTTGGCCACACCGCACTTGTGATCACCGACTTGCGTAGTAATCGGAAGGTTATGTACGATTATGGTATATTTTCTTTCAGCAGCGGATTTTATAAATCTTTTATCATGGGTAGGATGTTGTATGAGGTGTGGGCGACATCTGCTGAAGGTAGGTATGAAGAAGCCATGCAAGAAGACCGGGACATCCGGATCATGACGTTGAATCTTGAACCTTCTGTAAAATTGGAGTTGGTAAGATTTTTGAATTTCAATATACAAACAGAATATCAACAATATTTGTATCATCATTACGATGAGAACTGTTCGACTAGGATCCGCGATATCATCGATACGGCAGTTTTAGGTCAATTCAAAGCCTGGGCGATGAATATCCCTTCTGACTATACGATTCGTCAGGATGTGATGCGTCATACGATGGCAAGTCCACTCATAGATTGGCTTTTAAATTTTCTTCAGAATAGTTCAATCGACAGGAAAGTATCGTTGTGGGAACGAATGTTTCTTCCCCAGGTCTTAGAAAAAGCCTTGCTTGATTTCTCATATATTGATTCTGAGGGAAATACGGTGCCAATGGTATCTTCATCTGAAGTGATGTATGTCCAATCCGATCCGTCAATACGCCCCGAAGTATTAGAAAGTTGGCAATCTCCTACGGCGATGTGGTTTATCGGTGCCCTTGTCATCTCTTCTTTGATCGGATTGTTAAGCTTTGCCGGTAATCGGACTTATACAAAGAATGTAAAACGTATGTACAGAATCATACATGGAGTGCTTAATGCCTCACTTGCTTTGGTGTTTGGTATGTGTGGAACCGTTTTATTATTCATGATGCTGTTTACCACTCATAACGTGACATATTGGAATGAAAATATTCTCATCGTCCACCCATTGCTTTTACTATGTGCGATTCAAAGTATACGCGGTGCCTTTGGCCGAGAAAAAGCCATGTCGGCATTCAGACGTAATATGTCGGTGATGACAGTGCTCGTCCTATTATTGATTAGCGTAAAATTATTATTACCAGAAGTTTTTTTGCAGAACAACTGGCAAATAATTCTTACCGTGTTCCCCTTTTATCTTGTCAACAGTAGCCTGTTACATCGTTTGTTCGATCGTGAAAAACGGATGGTTAAGCAAGATCGGCAACCACATGCTTATGATACGGCAGACTTAGGAGATATCTAATTTAAATCTAATGAATTGAATATTTTTGTTCCTTTATCTCCGTTGAGCGCATCATACAGATGCTCCGGATTCGTAATAATTCCATAACTGTTGGTAGTCTTAACAAAATCCATCATAGCTTCAATCTTGGGAAGCATGCTCCCCGGAGCGAAGTGGCCTTCTTTGATGTATTGTCCGCATGTTTCATAATCAATAGCATCCAAATTGATCTGATTCGGCTTACCGTAGTTCAAAGATACCTGAGCGACCGCAGTCGAAATGATGAACAGATCCGCTCCTATTTGTTTTGCCAATAAAGCTGCGGCCAAATCTTTGTCAATGACAGCTTCTTTTCCTTCGAGCGAACCATCGGCTGCTGTGATCACAGGGATACCGCCTCCGCCGGCGGCAACGACGATGCAGTTATGTTCGACTAGGGCTTTTATTGTTTCAAGTTCGATGATTGCCTTTGGTTTTGGTGAAGGGACGACCCTGCGATACCCTCTTCCGGCGTCTTCCCTGACATCCCAGTGGTCTTCTTTCTTATGTAGTTCAGCCTGCTCTTCCGTCAAGAAATTACCTATCGGTTTGGTCGGATTTTTAAATGAAGGATCATCAGGATCAACCTCGACTTGGGTAACGATCGTAGCAACTGGCATCGAAATGTTTTGTTTTTTTAATTCATTGTGAAAAGCCATCTGTAACTGATACCCGATGGCTCCCTGTGTATCTGCGACACAAGAATCCAATGGTACCGTGTGAAGGATCGATTTGGCGTATTCGGCTCTTAGCAGGACAAATCCCACTTGAGGACCATTGCCATGGACCACCACTACCCTGTGTCCTTCTTTGATTATCCGCACTATATGACGTACGGTTTTGCATGCTGCTTCATATTGAGCGCGCACACTTATATGCTTGCTATCTTCGATGAGGGAATTTCCACCAATTGCGATGACGATCAACTTGTTTTTTCCCATAAACCGTTCTCCATGATTATTGAAATCGATATGTCCAGTAGTATGAGTATATGCAATTGTCGCAACAATACGCAACACAATTCAATTGAGATTTAGATTCATTATCTGTTTTCTGATTAATTATTATACTACACTGGCTTCGATATGGCAGAGTCTTACTATCGCTACTTTACCAACAGATGAATTTTCGATACTGTCGCAAGAAACCCGGCACGGAGGAATCAGATGACAAAAAGTAACAAAAAGCAATTGATTATTATCGCCCTCTACGTAACATCAATGGTGTTGGTCAATACCTTAGGATCCAAAATCACCAGTATCGCAGGAGTGAGGGTCTCCGTTGGAATCTTGTTCATGCCAATTCTTTTTGTTGCAACCGATGTGATCAGCGAAGTATATGGAAGAAAAACATCGACCTTACTGGTCAATATTTCAACTGGAATGCTGGTATTCATGTTTTTTATGATGTGGGTTTGTATCAGCCTTGAACCGCACGAATCATGGGAACTACAAGAATCTTACAGAGCGATATTTTATTCGAGCATGCGAATGACCATAGCCAGTGTTATTTCATTTTTGGTGTCCCAGCATGTCGATGTGTTCACATTCTTCTTATTCAAGAAAATTACTCGTGGACGAGCTTTTTGGCTGAGAAAAAACCTTTCTACATTCGTGGGTCAATTCATCGATACGACCATATTCATGTTCATAGCTTTTTATCAGACATCGGAAAAGTTTACAGTCGGGTTCATATTTTCGTTGATCATTCCTTATTGGTTATTCAAATTAATCTTCGCAGTGGCTGATACGCCTTTATGTTATCTTGGTGTTTGGTGGTTGAGAAGAAAAGATCCTTCACTTGAGAACGCCAATAATGAACAACAACCATTGCCATGAAAACTACATTGATATACGGAGATAGCTTAAGCTCAGGCAGGTACGGAATTGCCTATACTGCTTACCTACCGGTTCAGAAAGAAATACATGGAATCGACGGTGATAATTTGGGCGGGATCATGGCTCGAGCTATTTCAAGAATTAGAAGAGGAAATCTTACTGCGGGGACAGTGGTGATCCAAGGCGGTGCTAACGATATCCTTCTCCCCTATGTTTCACGATCCGATGCAAGCTGGCGACTCGCTACCACGAAGCTTGGTACGTTATCTCATACGCCCATCGATGATGTGAATCGGTTTATCTCCCGATTTTCAAAACAATTGAACGAGCTGGTTGAGCATATTAAGAATTCGAACATCCTGATTTGTTCGATCACGGTTTTGGGAGAACGCTTGGATTCGACTCTGAACCAGACTAGGAACATGTTCAATGCCGCCATGAAAGAAGTAACCTTGGAATATGGTGCTCGATGGTGTGATGTGTCGACTCCGCTCGAACACATAATTCGCCAGAATCAATCTAGCGGGTACCTGGTACCGACGCTGAGCTCACTTGAAGAAGATGCCATGTACGTTGGTTCAGACGAATTAAGAAGTTCGTTATTGAGCGAATCGAGAAATCTCGTTGTTACAGTCGATGGAATCCACCCGAATCTACTGGGTGCAAAAACCATTGCCGAAACGCTGACGGTGCATCTTCATTGGTAAAGCGTCAGGTAAAGACTTCACGCAATGATAAAAGTTGATTACATTAGCTAGTGCGGGGTTCCGCAAATTTCATATGGAGGATTATCAATGGCTGACCAGGAACTGATGCCCGTAGAGCAAACGCTTCCGCATAACTTGTTCATTCTCCCGCTTGTCGGGAATCCCATATTCCCCGGGTTATTTACCCCTCTCGTTGTCGAAAGCAGGGAAGATATTGAAATCGTCTCCCAAGCGATGGCTCATGGAGGCGATCTTGGATTATTGCTTGTCAAGGATGACTCAAAGGTTGAATATGATCCGGAAAATTTGTATCGCGTAGGAACAATTGCAAAAATTATCAAGCGTATCAAATTACCCGATGGTGGAATGAATATTTTCATTTCCACCCTGAAACGTTTCCAAGTCAAGGAATTTCATACAAGCGGGAATTTCATAGTCGCAGAAGTTCAATATCTTGATGATATCGAAGACAATCCACAAGAATTGAAAGCATGGACCAGGCAACTGATTACCGAGATGAAACGACTTTCAAAAGGCAATCCGTTGTTTACTGAAGAAATGCGTTTGAATATGGTGAATATCGACCAAGCTGGCAAAATGGCAGATTTTATAGCGAGTATCATCAATGTTGATCGGAGACAACAGCAAAGGATATTGGAGACTCTCAATGTACGGCGCAGGATGGAACGAGTATTGGTGTTCATCAAAAAAGAACAACAACTACTTGCGATGCAAGAACAGATCCAAAACCGGGTGAACAGCAAACTTGAGAAAAACCAACGAGAATATTTTCTTCGCGAAGAACTGAAGCATATCCAACAAGAACTCGGCATGACCACTGATCCGAGGACTGCGACCTATAACAAAATTGCAAAACAAATTGCAGCACTTGACTTACAAGGTGAAGTACTTGAAGCGGTAACCGCTGAACTCGAGAAATTCCAGACGCTTGATCCCAATTCTCCTGAGTATTCGATTATCAGGACATATTTGGAAACAGTCGCCGCGTTACCTTGGAAAGAACCTGAACCTGAAAATTACTCGCTCGACAATGCCAAGAAAATTCTTGAACGTGACCATTATGGCCTTAAGGATGTGAAAGACAGGATTTTGGAATATCTTGCAGTACGTAAAAAGAAACAGGATACCAAAGGATCGATCATTTGTCTGGTAGGCCCTCCCGGAGTTGGAAAAACCTCCGTTGGCCGTTCGATAGCTAGAGCGCTAAAGAAAGAATATTTCAGATTCTCAGTCGGCGGGATGCGCGATGAGGCAGAGATCAAAGGGCACAGAAGGACATATATCGGTGCGATGCCCGGAAAGATCATTCAAGGCTTGAAAACGGTAAAATCGAAGAATCCCGTATTCCTAATCGATGAAATTGATAAGATGGGTTCTTCATACCAAGGGGATCCGGCTTCTGCACTGTTAGAAGTATTGGATCCGGAACAAAATGTGACATTCCGTGATTATTACTTGGATTTGCCGTTCGATATCTCAGAAATTTTATTCATCGTCACCGCCAATAGTTTGGAGACTATTCCCAGACCATTGCTTGACAGGATGGAAATCATTCAGATTTCAGGGTATACGACACAAGAAAAATTGGCTATCGGGAAAAAATATCTAGTTCCTAAAAGTTTGAAAAAACACGGATTGACAAAAAAGGAAATTAGCTATACCTCAAAGATTTTACTTGAAATCGCTGAATCGTATGCCCGTGAAGCCGGTGTTCGGAATTATGAGAAATCTTTGGATAAGATCCATAGAAAAGTAGCACGCGAAATTCTAGAACATGATCCGAAATTACCCGTCGCAATTACACGTGATAAAATGATTAGATTTCTCGGGCAACCAATTTTTTACGAAGATGAAATATTACGTGCCGATCGTCCCGGCATGGCAATCGGTTTGGCTTGGACCAGCATGGGGGGAGATACGCTGGCAATCGAAGCCGTGGCCTATCCCGGAAAGGGTGATCTGAAGCTTACAGGGAAATTGGGAGAAGTGATGCAGGAATCTGCCGCTATCGCCCTCACCCATATCAAATCGATCTCAACATCGCACGGGATTGATCCGGTGTGGTTCGATACCCATTCAATCCATCTCCATGTACCGGAAGGTGCCACTCCGAAGGATGGACCTTCGGCTGGCATTACTATGGCCACTGCACTGTATTCACTCATCACGAATACCTGCATCCGTCCGAATTTGGCAATGACCGGAGAACTTGACCTAGTCGGGAAGGTGATGCCGATCGGAGGACTAAAAGAGAAAGTGTTGGCCGCTCGGCGTAATAATATTGAAACGATCTTAATCCCAAAATTCAATAAACGCGATCTTGAAGAATTGGAAAAAGAGGTTACCGAAGGTTTGAATTTCCATCTTGTAGGAAGTTTCGAAGAAGTCCTTAAGCATTCATTTGCCGTTCCCGAAGCAAAAGGATGATCGAGGATGGAACTCTTATCGCCCGCCGGAAATTTGGAGAAACTCAAATTCGCCTATGCTTATGGTGCTGATGCGGCATACATTGGCATGGAAGAGTTTTCATTGCGAACACGAGCGGGAAATGTTTCTGACGGGCAAATTGAGCAACTTAAACAAGTAAAACAACACAGGAAACTCTATGGCGCGATAAACAGTTTTTTCCATGAGAAAGACATAACCAGGCTTGAAGAGAGGCTGGAAGTAATCGCCCAGTATCCGTTCGATGCATTTATCGTTTCGGATTTAGGAGCAGCGGATATACTGAAAAAACGCTTTCCCCATATAGAGTTGCATCTAAGCACGCAAGCGAATTGTACGAATGGTGCAACTGCCAAAGTATATCGCGATTTTGGATTTTCTCGTATCATACTCGGACGCGAAACGTCATTGGATGATATCAAGAGGATCAAGGATAGCGTTAAAGATCTCGAGTTGGAAGTATTCGTCCATGGTGCGATGTGCATGGCTTATTCCGGAAGGTGCTTTCTCAGTGCGTTCATGACTGGCAGGAGTGCGAATCAAGGTGACTGCGCACATGCTTGCCGTTGGGATTATCGTTTGGTTGAACACAAGGGATACGAACGTGGATTAGCTCTTGAAGAATCTCAGCGTCCAGGGGAGTATTTTCCCGTATACGAAAAGGATGGTGTTACCACCATATTATCGTCCAAGGACCTTTGCATGATTGACCATCTCGATACAATCAAAGAATCCGGAGTCGATTCCATAAAGATAGAAGGTCGTATGAAATCTCTCTACTATGTGGCGACCACCACACGCTCATATCGCAAAGCACTCGACTACTTGGAGAAGAAAACTGATCATGATACGTTCTCATCATTCAGGGACGAACTGTTCCACGTAAGTCACAGAGAATACACGACAGGATTTTTCTTTGGGCATGAGGACGTGCAGACACATACCGAACAGGGATACCTGAAAGATTACCTCTTCATCGGATCGCTTGGCAGTCCCGTGTCAGACAACGTGTATCCACTATTTCTTAAAAATCCATTGGCAGAACATACGATGATTGAATTCATCGGTCCCGATGTGCTGTTTATTGAGGACGAATCATTCGAGTTGCTCGATAAGGACTTGCAACCGATTCAAAAGCTGAATCATCACTGTACTGGATATATACGAACAAAAGCAAACGTAGGTGAAGGCTTTATTATTAGACGTTGTATTTCTTAAAATGGTTGTGTCGAAAGCGAACCATAGCTATACTTTCACCATGGTCAAAAAACCAATCGCCATGCTGTTGCTATTCATCATAATCCCATGTTTGTATGCCGATACGTCTGATGTTTCCTATCACTGGAAATACCTCGAAAGTATTTTGGGCTACGACGCGTATATGACTTCGATATTGAATACTCAACCTATCACAGAGAGTGAACGGTTGTTTGGCAAATTACAGCAAGAAATTGAAAATTGTGACATCTCAGAAGATTTAAAAATCCTTGCGAAAGCACGCTCTGCAATTGCGTTAGGCAGACGATACGCCGAATTGAATGAAAACCACACCACAAAATCACTAGCCATGATCGCAACGGTTGAACTCTTATTGACATCCGCACACGATGTACATGCTTCGTCAATAATGATCGATACTCTCGCTGTTCATCTTGAGTCGTTGCGATATTTGGCAACCGGAAAGTTGTCTCACGGATTGGGAACCGCACGTGCGATTGATCGTTTGTATAAAGAAAACCCTAACGATATCTCCTCGATCATGCTAAAGGCAGACAAGCTCTTATATGCTCCAGCGATCGGCGGAGGGAATCCGAAGGAGGCATTGGTATTGTTCTCAAAAGCCTGGAACAGCATTCAATCATTATCTGTATGCACTTGGGACCGATTCACCATCATCGGAGGCCTTGGCTCTGCATTGCACAAGGCAAAGGATACCAGAGCACTCGATTACATTACGTATGCCCGTACGCTTTATACCGGAGATCCGGTTATCAATGATTTGTATGACATGTTAGTTGGAAAGGAATAACCGATGATTGCTCTAGCTGTGTTTCTAGCTATCGTAGGAGTGTATGCATTCACCTTAACCGTTGCAAATATCATTGCCATGCGTTCTTACGCTCCGAAAGAGGATGAAATTACTACGGAAGGACCGATGATCTCGGTGCTTATCCCTGCTCGGGATGAAGAAACGAGTCTGCCAGCCACCCTCGAAGCGTTGATGATTCAAGATTATAAGAATTACGAAGTGATCGTGTGTGATGATAATTCCACTGACGGGACTTGGGAAGTAATTTCACGTTACATGCAACTTGATAAAAGAATCCATGGCATTCAAGGAACGGAGTTACCGGACGGATGGCGTGGGAAGGTCCACGCCATGCAGCAGTTATATGAAGCCGCGCAGGGTGAATATATATTAATAACCGATGCCGATATCCATCACGCACCGAATAGCCTTTCCTATGGATATTCCGCACTTCTCAAAAACAAAGTCGATATGATCAGCGGGTATGCGAAGGAAACCATGAAATCGATGTGGACTCAAGTCCTAATCTCTGCAAGTCTTTTCATAACAGTTTTTTATGTACTGCTTCCATTACAGAGAAAGCATCCCAAGCCTTTTTTTGCAATGGCAATCGGGCAATATCTTTTCTTGAAAAAGGCCATCCTTGATACTCTCGATGGGTTTTCGTCGATGAAGCATATTGTTACCGATGATATTGAATTGGCAAAGCTGGTGGTACGGAATGGTTATTCACAACAATTTCTTGACTTGAATCCGATATTACGAGTAAACATGTACAGTCATTTCAGAGATGCCTTCAATGGCATCAGCAGAAGTGTATTTCATCTTACAGGAAAGGCCTCCCCCTTTCTAATACTACTCATCGTGCTTGCATTATTCGCATTAGGGTTATCCATTCCAATTTCGTTGATCATCGGGATTGTACCCGCCATATCCGGAAGTATCGGCGTTTTTCATCTCCTGGCATTCTTAGGTGCCCTGATGTTGTATGTCGCATGGATCATTTCCGCATTGTTCCATAACTATCGACTATCAACCGCGATGCTCGGACCGTGCGTCTTCATTTTGGTTGGTTGGGCGTACCTCAACGGATTATACATCCACATGTCAAAACGAGGAATGCAATGGCGTGGACGCCAATTATAAACTTCACAAACGGCTTTATTGTTAATGCAAACTTATTTAAGGCCGTGTCACACCCCTTTTTTTTGTACTAATTACAGCCAAAACATTGATTTTTGAATAGAATTTTGATGATTTTTAGCATTTTTCCTTGTTTTTTGAATTGGATATGCTACTATTTTCTTAAGAAACCACTAGGAGGCATGCACATGACCATACATGAGCAAATAGTTGCCCAATACGAAGCGTATATCGCTGAAAACCAGAAATTTACTGTCAAAGGTGTAAAAGCATCGGCAGCCCGCGCACGCAAAGCTCTTGGCGAACTTGCAAAACTAGCTAAAGAACGACGTAAAGAAATTCAGGACGAAAAGAACGAAGCTTAATATTCGTTCAAAGTTTCATGCTTATTGCCGCAGGTAATTCGTTCCTGCGGCATTTTCCTTGAAGGTCCACGTACCTACAACTCTTAGTTTTAGGTAGGTGGTTTTTTATTTCAACCGAGACGCTTCAACAAATGAAGATGCCGAGTTCCCTTGTCAATCTTTTCTTCGAATTCCGCTTTTTTAGCGTGTTCTTTTTCAATAGCTTCTTGTTTTGCATTGTTCATGAATTTTTCATTTGCCAACTTTTTTTTCGTCGTATCGAGCAACACCGAAGTTTTCTCCAATTCAATTTCCAAGCGTTCGATTTCGTGTTCTACGTCCAAGGCTTCCCTAACAAATATGAAAGCCTCGAAACCAGCACCAGAAACTGGTAACGCAGAATGCACATCAGCAGTTCGATCTTCATCGATTGCAAGATTAGCCGCACCGATAAAATAACAAATCAAGCTGGATTGTTGTGTTAAAAACTCTAATTCGCCGCAATGTTTATCTGGTCGTATCACTACATGCAGCTTCTTTTCCACTCCGATGTGCAATTCACTCCGCATGGTCCTGACGGCTTTGACAATTTCCTGCAGATAGTTGATGTGTTGTAATGATTGAGGATTATCAAGAGAATCGTTCCACACAGGATATTCTGCATGAATTATCCTACTCTCTGTATTCGGCAATTTTTGATATATTTCCTCCGTTATGAAAGAAACAAATGGGTGAAGCAACCGCATCTGGAAAGCAAGCACATCAAGCAAAACAGAGACAATCCTATCTTTCTCACTATCGTCGGCATTCGACAACGCATGTTTGGACGCTTCAACGTACCAGTCGCAGAAATCACTCCAGAACAAGTCATATACAGTCTGCGCAGCGTCATTGAACCTATATACTTCAATCGCCGAGGCAATTTTCTTGCTGGCTTCATTCATCTGATGGTACATCCACCGATCAAAAGTTGAAAAATGTTCATGGTATATCGGAACTAAATTTCTACCTTCCAAATTCATCAAAAGATAACGGGTCGCGTTCCAGATTTTATTTGCAAAACGAGATCCGAGTTTAAATGAATCCATATCGATGAGAAGATCCTGTCCTTGGGCAGCAAGATAGCAAAGGGTGAATTTCATCGCGTCTGCACCATACATGTCCACCACTTCCAAGGGATCGATGCCGTTGCCCAATGATTTCGACATCTTTCGACCTAACTTATCCCTGACAAGCCCGGTGATATAGATATCTTTGAACGGGACTTGCCCTAAGAATTCTTTCGATGCCATGATCATTCGGGATACCCAGAAAAATATGATGTCGTAAGCGGTCACCAATGTTGTCGTCGGGAAAAACCGTTGCATATCTTCAGTGTCATCAGGCCAACCAAGGGTGCTGAATGGCCATAACCAAGAACTGAACCACGTGTCAAGAACATCAGTCTCTTGTGAAAGCCGTGTTGAATGGCATTTGGAGCATTCGGTCGGATCATTTCGGCTCACGATCATTTCACCACAATCATCGCAATACCAAACGGGGATACGATGCCCCCACCACAGTTGGCGGCTAATGCACCAATCCCTGATGTTTTCCATCCAATGTGAGTAAGTATTTTCCCAACGTTTCGGATAGAATGTCAGCTTACCGAGTTTCCATGCTTCCAATGCCATTTCAGCCATCGACTTCATGGCTACGAACCATTGTTCGGATAGAAATGGCTCGATAACATTGTGGCATCGATAACAATGCCCTACTTCATGGTCATGACGTGATTCATTTTTCAGGTAACCCCCAGAAATCAAATCTTTCACAACTGCTTTGCGGGCGGTATTTACATCCATCTTCCGATAAGCAGTCGGGACAATATCATTCAGTGTCCCGTCCGGATTCAAAATATTTGGAGTCGCAAGATTGTGTCGCTTCCCAACCAGCCAGTCATTTGGATCGTGTGCCGGAGTGATTTTTACCATTCCCGTCCCGAATTCCATATCAACATAATTATCTGCGATCACCGGAATCTTGTTGTCTGTTAACGGAAGCACAAGCATCCTACCGACCAGATGTCTGTAGCGCTCATCGTCTGGGTTCACTGCAACGGCGACGTCACCGAACATCGTTTCGGGACGTGTCGTAGCGACAGTAATCGAACCCGAGCCATCTTCAAGCGGGTATGATACGTGGTACAACTTTCCTTCAAGGGTTTTGTATTCCACTTCATCATCAGCCAACGCGGTCCCGCAATGCGTACAATAGTTGACCAGATAATTGCCTTTATAGATCAGGCCTTTTTCATAGAGAGAAACAAATGATTCCCTCACCGCACGGGATAGTCCGTCATCCATGGTAAAACGTTCGTGTTTCCAATCACATGAGCATCCGATCTTTTCAAGTTGTTTGACAATCACTTCATGGTGACGTTCCTTGACCTTCCAAGTTTCTTCAATAAATGCTTCTCGCCCCAAGTCCTGACGACGCACACCTTTTTTAGCAAGTTGTCGTTCTACAACGTTCTGTGTCGCTATACCGGCATGATCAGTCCCGGGAACCCACAAAGTCGGACGACCACACATACGGTGATATCTGATCAAGATGTCTTGCAATTGATTGTTCAGCGCATGTCCCATGTGAAGGATGCCGGTTACATTCGGAGGGGGCATCACGATGACAAAAGGATCTTTGGCACCCTCTGTGGGTGCGAAACAATCATTCGTCTTCCAATCTTGATAAATTTTGTCTTCAAAGTCCTTGGGATTATAGGATTTTTCCAATTCGACAGCTTTCATCGCCGCCCCCTTACATACACCGTGTTAAGGACAAATACTAGCAAATCATAGTATGAATTACAACTGAGCAAATCGAGTAGGCGGGGACCGCTAGGTCCCAACCTCTCAGTCGAGTAGCCCGAGGGAGTTTCACCCTCAGGCTCTCACAGAACCGTACGTGAATCTCTCGATTCATACGGCTCCTATCATTCACCATT
>Ga0265294_10000512_pt1 | contig 51322 bp, 42 predicted proteins | sample MunlanPumphouse3_FD_192504 | JGI IMG/M metagenome (GOLD analysis project Ga0265294, IMG submission 192504) | Groundwater microbial communities from a municipal landfill in Southern Ontario, Canada - Pumphouse #3 | ecosystem: Environmental > Aquatic > Deep subsurface > Groundwater | place...
TCCTCTTTCTCAATGATATGCTCAATGATGTCGCTGTCCACCCGCACGAAGCGTGTTTTTTCCTGTTTCTGCTCCAGAAGTCCCATCCAGTGGACATCGAGCTGGCCGTCCATCAGGAGAACATCATATCCCTTCTCTCTGGCGGCATCGATTGGGCCATATTGCTCCTGTCGGTCGCTCGCGTAGAGCCAGATGAGATCGCCGTTCTTGTCGGTCTGTGAACCCTTGGTCAGATCCCTGTACTCCTCCAGGGTGAAATACTTCTGCTCGCTGTTCTTTACCAAGGCAAATTTGGCAGCCCGGTCGTAGAATTTCTCCTCGGAGAGCATGCCGTACGCGATGAAGAGCTTCAGGCTGTCCCACTTCTCCTCAAACTGTGCGCGCTCCTTTTTGAAAAGTTCCTCCAGCTTGTCGGCCACCTTCTTGGTGATATGGTTGGAGATCTTCTTCACGTTCTGGTCGCTCTGCAGATAGGAGCGTGAAACATTCAGCGGGATATCGGGCGAGTCGATCACACCGTGCAGCAGGGTCAGGAACTCGGGGACGATCCCCTCGACCGAGTCGGTCACAAAAACCTGGTTGCTGTAGAGCTGTATCTTGTTGCGTTGCAGCTCTAAGTTGCTCTTGATCTTCGGAAAGTAGAGGATGCCGGTCAGGTGAAACGGGTAGTCTACATTCAGGTGGATCCAGAACAGCGGCTCATCGGTGAATGACAGGGGGTAGAGGGTGCGGTAGAACTGCAGATAATCCTCATCTTTCAGCTCTGCCGGCTTTTGCTTCCAGAGCGGGTTCACCTCGTTGACCACATTGTCTTCTTCGGTATCGGTGTATTTCCCGTCTTTCCACTCCTGCTTCTTCCCGAAGACCACCGGTATCGGCAGAAATTTGCAGTATTTTTTCAGCAGCGATTCAATCTTCTCCTTCTCCAGAAACTCCTTGTTCTCCTCGTCAATATGGAGGATGATGTCGGTGCCGCGATCCTCTTTGTTGACCTCCTCCATGGTGAACTCCGGTGAGCCGTCGCATGACCATTTCATAGCGGGGGCATCCTCTTTGTGCGATTTTGTGACGATTTCCACCTTTTTTGCAACCATAAAGGTGGAATAGAAGCCCAGCCCGAAATGGCCGATGATGGCGTTGGCGTTGTCCTTGTAACGGTCCAGAAAATCATTCGCCGAGGAGAGCGCAATCTGGTTGATATACCTGTCCAGTTCTTCGGCACTCATGCCGATCCCCCGGTCGGAGACCGTGAGCGTTTTCTTCTTTTTGTCGACGGAGACCCTGACCGAGAGGTCTCCCGCATTGCCTTTGAATTCTCCCACATCGGAGAGAGTCTTGAGTTTCTGTGTGGCATCGACCGCATTCGATACGATCTCGCGCAGAAAGATCTCATGATCACTATAGAGAAACTTTTTGATGATGGGGAAGATGTTGTCGGTGGTGACACCGATCTGTCCTTTTTGTACCATATGCTCGTTATTTTAAGGGTTGTTTCAGTTGCAATGAATTTTGCAAATAGTGTGCCACAGATGCAATTTCCCCTATTCCCTGGAAGATGGAGGATTGCCGGCTGATCTCCTGCTTACCGGTTTATTGATACAATTGATCGGTAATTGATGCCTTTCATTCCTCCGTTTTTTCCAATAAGTACCGTGAAAATCAGCAGGATAATAGGGGGAATTTGTTTATTAACAATCATTAATCGTTTTTCATCCCGAAAACAGGGATGGTTTTGAATATATATTTTTATATTTGCAAGGACAACGGTCATTTAACACAACAAAAAGTCATCGCTTATGAAGACAAAACTTTCTTTCGAAAAACAGCTGTTGAGTCTGCAGGACAACATGTTCAATTTCGCACTGACACTCACTGCCGACCGGGAAGAAGCGAAGGATCTGTTGCAGGAGACGACGCTCAGGGTCTTGGATAACAGGGAAAAATATTACGAGAATGTGAACTTCAAAGGTTGGGTTTTCACCATCATGCACAACATATTTGTGAACAATTACCGCAAAATCGTAAGAAGTCAGACCATTATCGATAAAACAGAGAATCTCTATCATCTGAATCTTCCGCAGGACTCGGGCTTTGATACCCCTGACGGGGCCTATACCATCAAGGAGATCAACAAGGCGATCAACAGTTTCACCGATGAGTATAAGGTGCCTTTTTCGATGCATGTCTCCGGATTCAAGTATGAGGAGATTGCCCGGCACCTGGAGTTGCCCATCGGCACGGTGAAGAGCCGTATCTTCTTTGCCCGTAAAAGGCTGCAGGAGATGCTGAAGGATTTTCGGTACTATGCAGAATGATGAAACGATCCACACAGTGAAAAAACCTCTTTCCCGGAAAGAGGTTTTTTCATGTCCAATAAATCGGGTATCTTTGCACCCGCAAAGTTTGATTGTTTGCAAAGAGGTTATGCATCGTAAAAGATTATAAAATGGAGATTGTCTGGTTATTGTTGTCGCTTGTGATTCTTTATTTCGGTGCCGAAGGGTTGGTGTCGGGGGCTGCCTCCCTCGCCAGGCGAATCGGCATCAGTCCCCTGGTGATCGGACTCACCATTGTGTCGGTGGGGACGAGTGCCCCGGAGCTGCTGGTCAGCGTGAAAGCTGCTCTCAACGGACAGGGTGCCATCTCGGTGGGGAACGTGCTGGGATCCAACTTTTTCAACGTGGGCATTATCCTCAGCATCTCCGCGCTGATCTACCCGCTGGCGGTAAAGCGGCAACTGTTGAAGCTCGATGTGCCGGTGATGGTGGCCGCCTCCCTGCTCTTTTTTCTTTTCTTTCTCGATTGCACCATCTCCCGCCTGGAGGCGCTGATCTTTGTACTGTCCCTCATCACCTATATTACCTATATGTTACTCTCTTCACGAAAGGAGCAGAAGGAGCAGAAGGAGGATGATGAGGAGGAGGAGATCCGGATGAGCAAACACTGGCTGCTCGATATCTTTTTTATCGCTGCGGGGTTGGCTGCGCTGGTCTACGGATCGGATCTGCTGGTGGCGAATGCGGTGATCATTGCCGGGTGGCTCGGGATGTCGGAGGCGCTGATCGGGCTTACCATCGTGGCGGCAGGCACCAGCATGCCGGAGCTGGCCACCTCGGTAGTTGCGGCATTGAAGAAACGTTCCGACATCGCCATCGGTAATGTGGTGGGTTCGAATATCTTCAATATCCTGCTGATTCTGGGTGTTACCGGCCTGATCGGCCCGGTGAGCGCCCCCGACATCCATTACGGGGACGGGCTTTTTAACTTGTGCATCGGCGTGCTGCTCTGGCTCTTTATGAAACGGAGCTCACGCATCAAACGGGTCCAGGGAGCGGTCTTTTTGGCAATGTACCTGATCTACTTCGTTGATAAGTTGTTCCTTATTTAACGGTCAGCTCTTTGGCATTCGCTACCTTTTCGTGCAGTAGCGCCAGCTCCAGCACCTGCTTCACATCATCTACATAGTGGAAGGTGAGTCCTTTTACATAGTCGGGGTTGATCTCCTCAATATCCTTTTTGTTCTCGCTGCAGAGGATCACATCTCTGATGCCTGCCCGCTTGGCGGCCAGGATCTTCTCCCGGATCCCCCCCACCGGCAGCACCTTGCCCCGCAGGGTGATCTCACCGGTCATCGCCAGGTTGGCACGCACCTTGCGCTGGGTATAAGCTGAGGCCAGTGAGGTGATCATGGTGATGCCGGCCGACGGCCCGTCTTTGGGAATGGCTCCCTCCGGCACGTGGATGTGGGTGTTCCAGTTTTCGAAAATGTCCGGATCGATACCCAGCTCCTGTGCATGGGCGTGGATATATTCCATGGCCAGCATCGCCGACTCTTTCATCACTTCCCCCAGGTTGCCTGTCAGGGTCAGCTTGGAGCCTTTCCCGCGGCTCAGTGAGCTTTCAATAAAGAGGATGTCGCCTCCCACGACAGTCCAAGCCAGACCGGTCACTACGCCGGCATAGTCGTTGCCCTGGTAGCGATCGCGCGAATACTCTTCTATTCCCAGATACTCCCGAAGCTGTGAAACCTTGAGTGATTGGGGGTAGGGCTCGTCGGAGGCGATGCGGCGCGCCACCCGTCGCATGATCTTGGTGATCTTCTTGTTCAGCTCGCGCACGCCCGACTCGCGGGTATAGTGTTCGATAATGCGTTGCAGCGTGGGTTTGGGGATGTTGAAGGCTCCTTTCTCAATGCCATGGTTCTGCAGCTCCCTGGGCACCAGGTGGCGGTGGGCGATCTCGATCTTCTCCTCGGTGATGTATCCTCCCACATTGATCAGCTCCATGCGGTCGAGCAGCGGCTGCGGGATGCTGTTCAGGTTGTTGGCCGTAGCGATAAAGAGCACCTTCGACAGGTCGTAGTCGATGGAGAGGTAGTTGTCGTGAAACGACATGTTCTGCTCCGGATCGAGTACCTCCAGCAACGCCGAGGAGGGGTCGCCCCGAAAATCATTGCCGATCTTGTCCACTTCATCCAGCACAAAGACCGGATTGGAGGAACCTGCCTTCTGGATGTTCTGGATGATTCGACCCGGGATGGCGCCGATATAGGTGCGGCGGTGACCCCGTATCTCTGCCTCATCATGCAGTCCCCCCAGTGACATTCGCACATACTTGCGGTTGATCGCCTCGGCGATGGATTTGCCCAGAGAGGTCTTGCCTACACCCGGAGGACCGTAGAGGCAGAGGATGGGGGACTTCAGGTCGCCCTTCAGCTTCAGCACCGCCAGGTGCTCGATGATGCGCTCTTTCACTTTCTCCATGCCGAAGTGGTCGCGGTCCAGAATCTTTTGTGCATGCTTCAGGTTGAAGTTGTCCCTGGTATACTCCCCCCACGGTAACTCCAGAATGGTCTGAAGGTAGCCGTACTGCACCGAGTAGTCGGGTGACTGCGGGTTGAGCCGTTCCAGCTTCTGTACCTCTTTCTCAAAGGTCTCCGCGACGGCAGCAGTCCACTTTTTATTCTCAGCCTTTTTCCGGAACTCGTTGATCTCGATTTGCTGGGTGTTGCCGCCCAGCTCCTCCTGAATGGTCTTGATCTGTTGCTGCAGGAAGTACTCCTTCTGCTGTTGGTTCAGGTCCTCCCGCGTCTTCATCTGGATGTTCATCTTCAGTTCCAGGATCTGAGATTCGCGGTTGAGGATCATCAGCAGTCGGTAGGCTTGCTCTTTCTCGTCATGGATGCTCAGCAGCTCCTGTTTCTCCCTGCTCTCAATGGGCAGGTTGGTGCCACAGTAGCCGATCAGCATATCGGAGAAGGCTTTACCGAGGATGGTCTGTACCAGTTCCTTGGGCGGTTCGCCCAGCAGCTGCAGCATATGAACCATCGCCTCCCGGATGGCATCGAGGATGGCGTTGTATTCCTTGTCATCTTTCGGGGACCTGATGGGCTCTTTGAGCGTATAGCTCGCTTTGATGAAGGGATCCGTCTGCTTGATCTCCTGCCATTCGAACCGTTTCTTGGCCTGTACGATGATGCTGAAGTTGTTGTCGGCCAGCTCGATCACGCGGATCACCTCCGCCAATACCCCCAGACGGTAGAGATCATCGCCCGTCGGATCCTCCACGGTTGGATCCTTCTGGCATACCAGCCCGATATAACGCTGTTTCTTCCCCAGTGTACGGATCAGTGTCAGTGATTTCTGTCTCCCCACGGAGATGGGCAGCGTGCTTCCGGGAAAGACGATGGTGTTGCGCAGCGGCAGCAGCGGCAGCGTCTCCTGCAATCCGGATGCGTCGATCTCGGTGTTACCGTCGATAAAATCGCCGGCAATAAACGAGATCACATTCGATTCGGCGTCTTCGGAAGGGAGGGTATGATTTTTGAATGGGTTCATATTCTTTGTTTCTCTCTGTGGTCAGAACAGAAAAATGTCTAATTTTGTTTTCGTGTACCTGATGTATGAACAAATTCCGTGCCAAAGGCGGAGTGATTGAGTGACCCCTATATGTCAAACCCTTATTTTCGTTTTAAGCAGTTCACCGTCTATCACGACAGATGTGCCATGAAGGTGGGCACCGACGGGGTGCTCCTCGGTGCGTGGGCATCTGTGGAGAAAGCGACCGCAGTGCTCGACGTCGGTACGGGCTCCGGGCTCATCGCGCTGATGCTGGCACAGCGTAACTCCCGGGCTGCTGTGACGGCGATTGACATCGATGTGAAAGCCCTTGCACAGGCAGAGGAAAATATCAAAGCGTCTCCTTTCAGCGAAAGAATCGCTGTCACCCACTCCGCCTTTCAGCCGTTCGCAATCGGATGTTCCGCCAGTTATGACCTGATTGTGTCCAATCCCCCTTTCTTTACCCGTTCGTTGCTGCCTCCCGATGCCGGACGGGCACATGCGAGACATTCCGTCAGTTTGTCACTCGATGAGTTGTTGCAGGGTTCCCTCCGCTGTCTCTCTCCCGACGGATGCTTGGCCCTGATTCTTCCCGCCGGCAGACTCGGTGAGCTGGTGCAGCGATCGGCAACTGCCGGATTTACTTTGCGGCGGCTGACTTATGTTTTCCCGGTACCCGGTGCGCCTGCCCGAAGAGTGCTGGCGGAACTCTCCCTGATGCAGGGGCCACCGGTTGAGGAGACAGGGCTGGTGATCGAGGAGCCGGGACACCGTTATTCGGATGCTTTCACCGACCTGGTCCGCGATTTCTATCTTTATTTGTAAATGTCAAGGGATACAAGTTTCGCCTAGTGATTTCGTAACGTATGCAACGACACAGGAGACATCGACAGTCGAACGGTTTAGTTGCACTCATACGACATGCGAAACTTGAGTAAATTAAGGAAATATATTATCTTTGTAGCATCACAAACTCCGACAAATATGAAACGAATCTTCTTGATAGCATTGTCACTGGTGATGATTACCCTCTCAGCCGAAGGTGCCGATACCCTTCGGGTGAAACAGACCCGCATCCCGATATTGATCGACCGGAAAGATAATGTGTTGTTCTATTTTCGTGTAGAGGCATCAGCAAGTAAGCAATTGGATGAGATCCGTTTTTGCTTCTCCCGCCGGACCGATATGAAAGAGATCAAAGCCGTAAAGCTCTACTATGGCGGCACGGAAGCTCCGCAGCATGGGGCTGCACTTCGTGATGCACCGGTGCAGTATCTCTCCGCACATGACCGGTGCCGGACCAGGGAAGCCAATCCCTCCTATTCGGTGAAGCTGCAGGAGGTAACTGCACCCCCGCGGGAGGTGATCTTTGCTCCCGCCTATCCGCTGTTTCCCGGCATCAACTATTTCTGGGTGAGCCTCGAGATGAAACCCCACACATCCCTATTGTCGGTGATTGATGCAGAGATGGTTTCCGCCACGCTCGACGGAAAAAAGGCTCCCCTGCTGTTTGCCGCAGAGAGCACCCCACACCGGATGGGCATCGGTGTGCGCCACGCCGGCGATGATGGGGTGGCTGCCTATCGGATCCCCGGCCTGGTGACCACCCGCAAAGGCACTTTGCTGGGGGTTTATGATGTGCGTTACAACAGCAGTGTCGATCTGCAGGAGCATATAGATGTGGGTTTGAGCCGCAGCACCGATAAGGGGCAGAGCTGGGAGAAGATGCGTCTCCCCCTCAGCTTTGGAGAGTCTGGCGGGTTGCCGAAAGCCCAAAACGGGGTAGGGGATCCCTCTATCCTGGTGGATGATCAGACCGGCACCATCTGGATCGCCGCTCTCTGGGTACATGGCATGGGCAACGGCAGGGCATGGGTCAACTCGATGGACGGGATCACTCCGGAGACCACCGGTCAGCTGGTGCTGACCAAAAGTAGTGACGATGGAAAGAGCTGGTCGGAGCCGGTCAATATCACCCCGCAGGTAAAGGACCCTTCGTGGAAGCTGCTGTTGCAAGGCCCAGGAAGGGGGATCACTATGCAGGATGGGACGCTGGTTTTCCCGATCCAATTCATCGATTCTGTCAGGGTGCCTCACGCGGGGATCATGTACAGCAAGGATCACGGCGAGAGCTGGGCCATTCATGCACCGGCACGCTCCAATACCACCGAGGCACAGGTGGTTGAGACCGAGCCGGGCGTACTGATGCTCAACATGCGGGACAACCGCGGGGGGAGCCGTGCCGTGGCGGTCACCCGTGACCTGGGGAGAACATGGACGGAACACCCTTCCTCACGCCGTGTTCTGCAGGAGCCTGTCTGTATGGCGAGCCTGATTCGCGTCAGGGCATCGGAGAATGTGCTGGGACGGGATGTGCTGCTTTTTTCCAATCCCAACTCCACGCAGCATCGCAACCGCATCACCATCAAGGCCAGTCTCGACGGGGGACTCACCTTCCCTGAGGAACATCAGCTGTTGCTCGATGAGGAATCGGGATGGGGCTACTCCTGTCTCACCCTGATCGACGAGGAGACGGTGGGCATTCTTTACGAGAGCAGCGTGGCCCACATGACCTTTCAGGCAGTGAAGCTCACCGACATCGTGAAACAGGCTTTTTAGATAAAAAACGCCTTTCCGTTCCCGATAATCACAAAATTATCGTAATTTTGGCGTTTTAAATTTCAGAGTCGTGAAAGATGTAATCACTATCAAAGACAGAGAATTTGAATTGTTCATTGAACAAGAGGTTATTGAGCAGGGCATCAGGCGCATTGCCAGCCAGATAAATGCAGACCTTGAAGGAAAGAACCCTCTCTTCCTGGCAGTGCTCAACGGTGCTTTCATGTTCGCCGGTGAACTGATGAAGGAGGTAACTATCCCCAGCGAGATCACCTTTGTGCGTCTTGCTTCCTATCACGGAACAACTGCCGCCGACGATGTGAAGGAGGTGCTCGGCCTCAATGAAGGGATCGAAGGAAGGTGTGTGGTGATCGTGGAAGACATCGTGGACAGCGGAAATACCATGGTCTCCCTCCTGGAGCAGATGAAGGTGCACCGTCCCAAAGAAGTGAAGATTGCCACCCTTCTCTTCAAGCCTGCTGCCCTGAGACAGAAGCTTCATCTCGATTATGTGGCACTGGAGATTCCCAACGATTTCATCGTGGGCTACGGCCTCGATTACGACGGATACGGAAGGAACCTGAAAGATATCTACAAGGTAAAATGAACGCCTTTCCTCTGGGATCATACCTGTGAAAGAAGCCGTTCAATGGCGGTAGACGAATGAATCAATCTATTTTTCCGAATTTTATTCCCAAAAATGAAGGGGATAACAAAAAAATGCCTATTTTTGCATGAAAAGCAGGCTTGTAACAATCAAAGAAGCAGATAAATTTTTTCAAGATGGACAAAGATGAAGTAAAAAAATCACCAAAAGCGAATTTGGAAGTGCATCGCAACACCTTTTTCCTGATGGGATTCGTGTTGGGATTGTCACTGATCTTCTTCGCTTTTGAATGGTCGACTCCCACGAAAAAATTGGACGAGACTGTCATCGTCCAGGATGTGTTGGCCGAAGAAGAAATTGAGATTACTCGTCGAGACCCGACTCCTCCTCCTCCCCCTCCTCCTCCGGAACCGGAAACACCCGAGCTCATTGAAGTGGTAGAAGAAAAGGTTGAGACAAAGATGGAGATCAAGACGGAAGATGACCAGTCAAAAAGACAGGTGCAGACCTATGTCCCGCCCCCACCTCCAAAGCCTAAGCAGGAAGAGGTGACCGAAGAGATCTTCGTTGTGGTGGAGAACCAGCCCGAATTTCCCGGTGGCAACGCTGTCATGATGAAGTTCCTCAGCGATAACATCAAGTATCCGGTGATCGCACAGGAGAACGGCATCCAGGGAAGGGTGATCTGTAACTTCGTAGTGGAAAGAGACGGCAGCATCACCGACGTACAGGTGGTGCGTGGCGTGGATCCCTCGCTCGACAGGGAAGCGGTCAGGGTAATCCAGCAGATGCCCCGCTGGACACCGGGTAAGCAGCGCGGACAGGCAGTACGTGTCCGTTTCACGTTACCCGTGGTATTCCGCCTACAGAACTGATATTTTAATAACCTGATAAAAGCTGCTTTTGTGACCCAAAGGCAGCTTTTTTTGCTCATCTACATCTTTCATCCGTATCGTTCGCTATGAACCATAAGATCACACAGTTTGAAAAGAGGATTCACGAAGCCATCGACCAGGTATTGCGGCAGGAAGAACCTCATACGTTGTTTGACCCTGTCAGGTATATCCTTTCAATGGGGGGGAAGAGGGTGCGCCCCCTGTTGACGCTGATGGCCGCCGATCTGTTTGACAAGGATCCGGAGGTAGCCATAGGGCCCGCATTGGCCGTGGAGATCTTCCATAACTTCTCTCTTTTACACGATGACTTGATGGATCATGCCGACGTGAGACGAGGCATGCCCACGGTACACTGCAAATGGAATGCCAACAGTGCCATACTGTCGGGCGATGCCATGATGATTGAATCATACCGGTATATTGCGAAGGTGCCGGCACCGCTGCTTCCGGAAGTTCTGGAGATCTTTTCACGGATGGCAATGGATATCTGTAAGGGGCAGCAGTACGACATGGATTTTGAACAGCGGCTCGACGTGACGGAAGCAGAGTATATCGAGATGATCCGACTCAAGACGGCTGTGCTGCTGGGGAGCGCACTGAAGATCGGAGCCCTCCTCGCCGACGCTTCGCCGGTGGACGCAGCGTTGCTGTATGACTACGGGATCCATATCGGACTTGCCTTTCAGTTGAAAGACGATCTGCTGGATGTATATGGGGATCCGAAAACTTTCGGGAAAAAAATCGGTGGCGATATCCTGGCCAACAAGAAGACCTTTCTGCTGATCCAGGCGCTCAGGAACGCAGATGGCGCACAGCGGTCAGCGCTTGAACACTGGTTATCGGCCAAAGATTACGATCCGGAGGAGAAGATCCGCTTTGTTAAAAATCTTTACGATCAATTAAATTTGAGGGTTGTCGCTGAGAATCTCATTGAAAAGTATTACCTTGCATCCCTAGATCTTCTGTCATCCGTCCGGGTGGCAGACGAACGGAAAAAAGATCTGCTTTACTTGTCGGAGAGCCTGATGTGCCGGGAAAAATAAAATTGAGGTTAAGGAAGAAATGCCCTATCGACGATTACCGAATACAGACAATGCGCGTATCAAAGCACTGCGGACAGCCGTGGAGAGTGCTGCTGCTACGGACTTTCAGCAATTACCCGTTTCGATGAATGTGCTGACCGAAGCAAAGCATGTTGTGGCACGCTTTGAGCGTTTGTGTGAACGGTATCAGCAGCTGTATGAGGTGCAGGTGAAAGCCAATAAACAGTTTCTCACAAAAGTGAAGAATGCCCGTATGTATCTCTCTCATTTTGTGCAGGTGTTGTATCTGTCGGTGATGCGTGCGGAGATCAGAGAGGATCAGCTGACTGATTACGGTCTTGAAGGTGAGAACATGATTGTTCCCGATTTAACGACCCACGAACAGATCCTTGCCTGGGGCGAGAAGATTATTGAGGGCGAGAATGCCCGTATCTCCCGGGGTGGAGTCCCGATCTACAATCCTTCCATTGCGAAGGTCAATGTGATGTACGTGCTGTTTAAAGAGGGGTATCAGACCCAACTGTTGCACAAGAAGGCTACCACCCGTGTACTCGGCGAAGTGGCCGAATACCGGGTGACGGTGGATCGTGTGATCCACGATCTCTGGGAAGAGGTGGAGAAAAGCCACATGCATCTTCCTGCGGAACAACGTTTGTCCCAAAACCGTCAGTACGGTGTCGTATACTATTTCAGGAAGGGAGAGACGGCGGAGTGAAACTGATCGATACGCATGCCCATCTTTTTGCAGAAGAGTTTTCCACCGATCTCTCCGAAGTCGTTTCACGGGCAAAAGCATGTGGTGTTGAAAAGGTGTTGTTGCCCAACATCGATGAGACCACCATCGTTGAGCTGAAAAATGCGACTCTTCAGTTTCCCGGATTCTTTTACCCGATGATGGGACTGCATCCCACCAGCGTTACGAAAGAGTGGCGGCAGCAGCTTGCCCGCATTGATGAAGAACTGCAAAGCGATCGCTATGTCGCGGTGGGTGAGATCGGAATGGATCTCTATTGGGACGCTTCTCTTTGTGCCGAACAGGGGATGGCATTTGAGGAACAGCTGAAATGGAGCATCGAACGGGATCTGCCGGTGGCTATCCACTTCAGAAAGGCCACCCGGGAGGTACTCCACTGCATTGAAAGGGTCGGCAGTGAGCGGCTGAGAGGGGTCTTCCACAGTTTTGGGGGATCGAAAGAAGAGCTGCAAAGGATCCTGGGGCTGAAACACTTCATGGTCGGTATCAACGGTGTGGTCACCTTTAAAAATGCAGGCCTGGCCGAAACTCTTCTGGACTGCCCCAGGGAGAGGGTAATCCTCGAAACCGATGCCCCTTATCTGGCACCCGTACCTGTTCGCGGTAAAAGGAATGAATCGGCCTATCTCCCTTTTGTCGTGAAGAAGCTGGCAGAGATCTGGGAGATCAGTGAAGAGCAGGTGGCCATGCTTACTACCCGGAATGCGATGCTCCTTTTCAACCGGATCCCTTCCGGGGGCCCCGCAGGAGTGTCCGGAAATTGACAGATAAATAGCTTTTTATTCAAATTAATCATCATCGTTGTAGCATATAACCGATAAATTCAGTAATTTTGCCACCCAAATGGGATGTGAATAAAATATTTTTTGTAATTTGCACCCGTTTTTGGAAAAGACTCCATAGGGAGAGATGCTCGAGTGGTTGAAGAGGCACGCCTGGAAAGCGTGTATACGCCAAAAGTGTATCGCGGGTTCGAATCCCGCTCTCTCCGCCGTATATTATGTAAAGAAGAAACAAGTTATTCATCCGACTCTTGCACGCAAAAACCAACAAAATAATACGTAAACCAACAAACAAGTAAAGATCATTAATCAAAAATTTGAACACACAATGAAAAAGTTATTTGCAATTTTAGCAATCTTCGGAATGATGTCTGTAGGATTGTCATCGGTTCTTATGGCTCAGGAAACCACCCCCGCTGAACAAACAGAAGAAGTTGCTTCCGCACCTGTTGAAACAGCTTCTGCAGCAGTTGAGGAAACCGGGAACGGTGGCTTTCATCAGGCACTCAAGGTGAAATTCATTGAAGGGGGTGCCAGCTTTATGAGCTTAATCATGATTGCTTTGATTCTCGGTCTGGCCTTCAGCCTGGAAAGAATTATCTATCTCAGCCTGGCTGATGTGGATCCCGATGTATTTCTTGGAAAAGTGGGAGATGCATTAGACAGGGGGGACGTAGAGGCAGCCAAGGACATCGCCCGCACGACCAGAGGCCCCGTGGCTTCCATTGTCTACCAGGGATTGCTTCGTCTGGACCAGGGTGCTGATGTGGTGGAACGCTCCATCGTTTCTTACGGCGGTGTACAGTCAGGCCTTTTGGAAAGAAACCTTTCCTGGATCACCCTCTTTATCGCTATTGCTCCTTCTCTCGGATTCTTGGGAACGGTTGTAGGTATGGTGCAGGCTTTCGACGACATCCAGAGAGCCGGTGATATGAGCCCGACGATCGTTGCCGGCGGTATGAAGGTAGCTTTGATCACCACGGTGGGTGGTTTGATTGTGGCACTGATCCTGCAGGTGATTTACAACTACATCCTCAGCAAGATGGAAGGGATCCTCAACAAGATGGAAGATGCCTCCATTACTTTCTTGGATCAGGTGATCAAATACAACGTTAAATACAAAAACCTGTAAGCAATATGGCTGTAACAAAAATACACAGAACCTCCAAAACCGCTCTCATCACAGGTGTGCTGATATCCATTGCGGTGATGGCGTTGTTTTACCTGGGAGGGCAGGTACCGGCGCATGAGAAGATTGCCGCCGACATGAGTCAGCCGAAATTCACTGACATGGTTTTGTACTGGTCTTATATTCTCTTTGCGATCACCATCGTGGTGTTGCTTCTCTTTGCGATTGCGAACTTTTTCAGACAACTGAAGGAAAGTCCGAAGAAAGCTTTAGGCGGCTTTCTGGCTCTGGTGGGTATTGCACTCCTACTGCTGGTAACCTATTTTATCGGTGACGGTACGTTGCTGAATATCCCCGGATATGATGGCCCGGATAATAGGCCGGCTACCTTGAAACTGACCGATATGTGGCTTTACAGCGCCTATATCATGCTCGCTCTTACGTTTCTTGCGATTATCGTGTTGCCCCTCTTCAAAAGAAAAGGGTAACCGGCACGAATTACATTAAAGAAAAGAAAAGAAAGGTTAATTTATGGCAAAAACAAGCAGAAAAGTTCCGGCCCTCAACGCAAGTTCCATGGCGGACATTTCTTTCCTGTTGCTGACCTTCTTCCTACTGGTATCGAATATGGACGTCGATTCCGGTTTGGCACGCCGTTTACCGCCACCGCCGCAGACCGAGGAGCAAACCTCGGTGGATGTGCAGCGCAGAAACCTGCTGGTAGTACTGGTGAATGCCGGGAATGAGACCATGGTGCAGAACCAGCACGGAAGTGAATGGTATGCCACGGCGGAAGAGTTGCGCGGGTCCGGCAGTAAGGTAGCTTTGAAAGATAAGGTGAAGGAGTTTGTCCTGAACACCTCTAATAGCGCAGACCTGCCTGAACTGACGGAGGAGGATTTCGGCGCACCGATAGGTATTGTACCGGTAACGGCACAGCACGTTATTTCTATCCAGAACGACGCGACAACCAGCTATAAGACCTATATCGCCGTGCAGAATGAGGTGGTAAGGGCTTACAATGAGCTGAGAGAGGAAGGGGCCAGAAAATATTTCAACACCTCATACGAGGAGCTGACGAAAGAACAGCAGGATCAGATCAATGAGCTCTATCCGCAACGTATTTCTGAGGCAGAACCCAAAAACTACGGAGGACAATAATATGGGAAAATTTAATAAGGGTGCCAAAAAAGAGATGCCTGCATTGAACTCTTCGTCTATGCCCGATATTGTATTCGCTATTCTGTTCTTCTTTATGGTGACCACCACTATGCGTTCGGAGACGCTGATGGTGCGGATGAAACTGCCCACGGCTTCCGAAGTGCAGAAACTGGAGAAGAAGTCGTTGGTGACCTACATCAATATCGGTCCCCCGATGGAAGTCCGTCTGGGTACAGGAACGCAGATGCAGTTGAACGACCGGTTTGCGCAGGTATCGGAGATTCAGGATTACATTGCACAGGAAAAAGCAAGTATGAATGAAGCCGATCAGCCGCTGATGACGGTATCGATCAAGGCAGATGAAGATACGCGTATGCAGTACATCACCGATGTGAAGCAGGCGTTGCGTCAGGCGTATGCGCTGAAGATCAGTTATTCGGCCCGTCAGGGACAAAACTGATCCGTAACGATCTCTTAAAAAAACCGAATCACTGGTGTGGTTCGGTTTTTTTGCGTGTTTCCGCTTCGGATCAGTGCGCTGTTTTTCTGTTGCTGGCCCACTTCATCACATTGGCGGGCGGGCGTCCTGCCAGCAACTCCTGTTTCATAAAATCCATATAGGGGGCTACATGAGTGAAGTATTTATTGTAGCCGCTGCAGAGATAGTTCAGTCCCTTATTACCATACTTGTCGCGGATAAACCGGTCTTTAGGACACCCTCCGTAACAGGCGAATAGGAATTCACATTCGCGACACTGTTGCGGCAAGGTGTCGAACTTATTGTTCCCGAAGGTCAGCTGTCGTTCCGAATACATCAGTGAGGCAAGCGGTGTGCTATAAATGTTTCCCAGCCGGTATGCGGGGAAGACGAAATGATCGCAGGAGTAGACATCGCCGTTGAACTCCATCACCCCTGCATGGCCGCATGTCTTTGCCATGGTACAGACTCCCGGCTGCTCACCCACCCAGTTGGCCAGGGTGGAGTCGAAGAGCTGAATGAAGATTTTTCCCACATCCTCTTTGATCCATTCATCGAACAGTTTGCACAGAAATGTTCCCCATTTATCTGCCGGCACTGTGAAGGGTGCCAGCTCTACCTCACTCTCCTCTTCTTCGGGCATGGCCAGTTTGAGGGGAGAGTCAGTTTTGCGGATCCGCTCAACGATAGGGGCGAATTGCAGGTACTGACATTCTATCTCCTTGAAGAAGTGATAAAACTCCAGCGGGTGATCCACGTTATAGTCGTTCACCACCGCCATGCAGTTATATTCAACATGATGCTTTTTTAGCAGCTCAATGCCTCGCATGACCCGGACGAAAGAGGGACGCCCCATCTGGTCGCGGCGGTAACGATCATGAAATTTTTGCGGCCCGTCGACGGATATGCCTACTAAAAAATTGTTTTCCCTGAAAAACCGGCACCAATCATCATTCAGTAAGGTTCCGTTGGTCTGGATGGAGTTGTCGATCTGCCTGCCGGCGGCATATTTTTTTTGAAGTTTTATCGCTTTCTGATAGAAAGAGAGGGGACGCATCAGTGGCTCTCCCCCGTGCCAGGTGAACATCACCTGCGGCTGCGTCTGTGACTCGATGTATTGTTGCGTGAACCGTTCGAGAAGCTCATCGCTCATCACCTGGTTGCTGTTACGGTTGTAGAGGTTCGCTTTTTCCAGATAGAAACAATAGTCGCAGCGCAGATTGCATTTTGAGCCTACTGGCTTTAACATTACGTACATCGGCTTGGCAAAAGGGGCAAATATAGACATATCGATTTATGTTGATGATGCAAAGATAAACAAATCAAAATAGTTATCGGTTTAATGCAGGAAAATACAGATGCTTGTGCGGTGTGCAGTTGCTGTCGTGATGGGCAAAAAAGGCCACAAAAAAAGGGTAAGCTACCTATATCGCGCCGCTACAACCAAATACCCTTGCTTCGGTCAAGATCTGGGGGATTCAATGGGAGCTGGCCGTATAGGACTTACCCTGCCGCAAAGATACATCTTTTTATTTAGATACAAAAGAATGAAATTGATTTTTGCGATTCGCCCCCTTTATTTATCTTTGTAGGAAACTAAACTTTAACAAGGAAAAAATCAACTCAAAAGATGATCGTCATGGATATAGTAGACCGGTTTATCAAATATGCCCGTATGGATACGCAGTCGGATGAGAACAGCACACAGACACCGAGTACACAGAAGCAGTTTATCCTTGCCAAAGAGGTAGAAAAAGAAGCCTTAGAAATGGGACTTACCGATGTGAGCCTCGACAACAATTGTTACCTGATGGCCACCCTGCCGGCCAACACGAAAAAGGAGGTGCCGGTGATCGGTTTCATTGCCCATTTCGATACCAGCCCTGACATGAGCGGCGAGAATGTGACCCCCCGCATTGTGAAAGCATATGACGGAAAGGATATTGTGCTCAACGAAGCCAGAGAGGTGATTCTCTCACCGGCTGATTTTCCCGAGCTGCTGCAGCATGTAGGAGAGGATCTGATCGTCACCGATGGCAACACGTTATTGGGTGCCGATGACAAAGCCGGCATTGCGGAAATCATGTCGGCCATGCAGTACCTGATTGATCATCCGGAGATTGAACATGGGAAGATCCGTATCGCTTTCACGCCCGATGAAGAGATCGGCCGTGGGGCGGATAAGTTCGATGTGGCCAGGTTCGGGGCAAAATGGGCTTACACGATGGATGGCAGCGAGGTGGGCGAGCTGGAGTATGAGAACTTCAATGCTGCCTCCGCCAAGGTTGCGATCCGCGGCCGCAATGTCCATCCGGGATATGCTAAGGGGAAGATGATCAACGCGCTTCACGTGGCCCATGAACTGGTTGCGATGTTGCCCGAAAAGGAACGACCGGAATATACCGAGGGGTATGAGGGCTTCTTTCATCTGATCGCCACCAACGGTACGGTGGATGAAGCGATGATCTCGTTTATCATTCGCGATCACAACCGGGCAAAGTTCGAGGCACGCAAGCAGCTGATGGCTCAGGTGGTGGATCTTCTGAACAAGCGATATGATAACCGTCTGACGCTGGAGCTCAGGGACCAGTATTACAATATGAGGGAGAAGGTGGAGCCGGTGATGCATCTCATCGACTATGCTTCGCGTGCCATGGAAGCGGCGGGGGTGAAGCCCAATATCAAACCGATCCGCGGCGGAACTGACGGAGCCCGTCTCTCATTCATGGGACTTCCCTGTCCCAATATCTTCGCCGGGGGGATGAACTTCCACGGCCGATATGAGTTCCTGCCCATCCCGTCGCTGAGGAAGGCTTCCGAAGTGATCGTCGGGATTGCCGGGTTGGTCGCCAAAGAGGCATAAACGAATCATAACAGATAACAACATTCCTATGAAGACAACTCCTTTTACGGACCTGCATGTTGCCCTGGGTGCAAAAATGCATGCATTTGCCGGTTACAACATGCCCATTGAGTATACCGGTATCATTGACGAACATCTCACGGTGGTGAACGCCGTGGGGGTTTTTGATGTGTCGCATATGGGCGAGTTCTGGGTGAAAGGACCGCAGGCACTGCCCTTTCTGCAACGGATCGCCAGCAACGATGCCTCCCGGCTGCAGCCGGGAAAGGCACAGTATAGCTGTTTCGTGAACGAACGGGGCGGCATCGTGGACGATTTCATCGTGTATCATTATGAACCGGAGAAATACCTGTTGGTGGTCAATGCGGCAAATATCGAGAAAGATTGGAACTGGTGTGTTAAGCATAACACTGTGGGGGCCGAGTTGGAAAATGCCTCTGATCATATGGCTCAGCTGGCTGTGCAGGGACCCTGTGCGCTGGAGACCCTGCAAAAGCTCACTGCCGTTGATCTGTCTGCCATACCCTATTATTCTTTTGTGACCGCCTGTTTTGCCGGCGTGGAAAATGTGATTCTCTCCAATACCGGATATACCGGTGCGGGAGGTTTCGAACTCTATTTCTACCCTGAACAGGGGCGGCAGATATGGGATGCTGTGTTTGAGGCGGGCGAACCTTTTGGCATCCGCCCCGTGGGGTTGGGTGCACGCGATACGTTGCGCCTGGAGATGGGGTTCTGCCTTTATGGCAACGACTTGGATGACAGCACCACCCCTCTGCAGGCAGGACTGGGCTGGATCACCCGGTTCACCGAGAACAAACCGTTCATCGGGCGTGAAGCCCTGGAAAAAGAGAAGGCGGAAGGGGTCGCCCGTAAGCTCTGTTGCTTTGAACTGACCGAGAAGGGGATTCCCCGTCAGGGGTATGAGATCCTGGACAGCGAGGAGCAGCACATCGGCACCGTCACCTCGGGTACCCTCTCTCCTGTACTGAAAACAGGCATAGGAATGGGATACCTCAAGCCGGAGTATGCCAGCCCCGGCACGGAGATCTTCATCCGTGTGCGAAACAGGAAGCTGAAGGCACAGGTAGTGAAACCGCCTTTCAGAAAATAATGAGGCGATTCTTGCCGTTGTTTCACGAATAACTCCTATTTTTGTGGCCAGGTCCTTCGGGTATCAGGCCACACTCATCCGTACAGCCGCTTCTCTATGGTAAAAAAAGCGAAGATAGCCCAGAATATTTTTTTCCTGCTCGGTGCCCTCGCACTGGGCTTTATGATATATAAAACAGGGATCGACAATATCCTGAATGACATCCGGCAGACTGGCTGGTGGTTTGTGCCCATTATCGGCCTTTGGGTAGTAGTGTATCTGCTCAATGCCTATTCGTTTTATATCATCATGCAAGATGGAAGCGAAGAGACAAAACAAATCGGGTTCCTGCGTCTGTTCAAATTGGTGATCAGCGGCTTCGCCATCAACTATATCACCCCTTTCGGGCTGATGGGCGGCGAACCCTACAAGATCATCGAACTGCAGTCCACTGTCGGCATCCAGAAAGCCACCTCTTCGGTGTTGCTCTCTACGATGATGCACATTGTCTCCCATTTCATTTTCTGGATGGTCTCTATCCCTTTGCTGCTCTTTTTGGTGCCGGTACTCTCCAAAGTGGTGGAGCTGGGAATCATCTTTTCTTCCGCTCTTTCCTTTTTGCTGCTTTTCTGGGCGTACAGGGTCTATACGCGGGGTGGGGTGGACAGGGCGCTGATGCTGGGAAGCCGGCTCCCTTTTGTCGGAAAGAGCCTGACAGCCTGCCGGAAACAGCACCAGGAGAAGATTGACCAGATGGATGCCCTGATTGCCGATCTTTACCGCAACCGAAAGAAGGATTTTATGGCTTCCCTTTCCCTGGAGCTCTTCTCCCGATTCTTCATTTGTCTGGAGGTGATCCTGATGATGCAGGCCGTCGGGATGCCGATAACCTACGGCAAGAGTGTGTTGATCGAGTCGATACAGTCGCTGGTTGCCAACCTTCTTTTCTTTATGCCGATGCAGATGGGTTCCCGCGAGGGGGGGATCGTGATCGTCTTCGGGATCCTGTCGCTGCCGCTCTCCTTCGGCGTTTTTGTGAGTCTCTGTAAACGCATCCGTGAGCTCTTCTGGACGCTGGTGGGCGTCCTGCTGATCAAGGTGCGGCACGATTGAGTGGTGCCGTTGCTTAGCTGTAGATCTCTTTCTTCCCTGCCAGCAGGGTGTTGCGCATCAGCGAGACAATGGTCATGGGCCCTACGCCGCCCGGTACAGGGGTGATCCAGGAACATTTTGGCGCTACCTCATCGAACGCCACATCGCCGGTCAGCTTAAAGCCCGACTTGGTCTTGTCGCTGGGCACCCGCGTGGTGCCCACGTCGATCACCACCGCCCCTTCTTTCACCATATCTCCTTTCACAAAGTGTGGCACGCCGAGTGCAGCGATGAGGATGTCGGCCTGCAGGCAGATCTTTTTGATGTCCTTCGTGCGGCTGTGGCAGACGGTCACGGTGCAGTCGCCCGGATAGCCTTTCTGCATCATCAGCATGGCGACCGGCTTGCCCACGATGTTGCTGCGTCCCAGCACCACACAGTGCTTTCCGCGGGTCTCAATATCGTACCGTTTCAGTAGCTCCACGATGCCTGCCGGTGTGGCGGAAAGGAAACCGGGCAGACCGAGCGACATCCGTCCTACGTTGATCGGATGAAAACCGTCCACATCCTTGCGATAGTCTATTGCTTCAGTGATCCGTTCCTCCCGGATATGCTTCGGCAGCGGTAGCTGTACGATAAACCCGTCGATGTCAGGGTCGTTGTTAAGTCGTTCCACGCAGGCCAACAGCTCTTGCTCGGTCACATCCTCCTCATAGCGGATCAGGGTGGAGTGAAAGCCCACCTCTTCGCAACTGCGCACCTTGTTGGCTACATAGGTCTCGCTGCCGCCGTCATGACCCACCAGCACCGCCGCCAGATGGGGTGTTTTGTTCCCGGCAGCCTTGATTTGTGTCACCTCTTCCGCAATCTCTCTCTTGATCTCTGCGGCTATCGCCTTTCCATCGATTAGTCTCATTTTTTATAGTTTTCAGATATTAGCTATCAGCAGTCAGCTATCAGTTATCAGCATATTGAACATTATCTTCTTCGCAGGTTGCGCATCGCTTGCTTGCCGCCTCCCGATGTCATTATCCGCATCATCTTGCGGGTTTCGTCGAACTGCTTGATCAGCTTGTTTACCTCCTGCACGTTGGTGCCACTGCCTTTCGCGATGCGGGCACGACGGCTGCCGTTCAGGATCTCGGGGTTGGAACGCTCTGCCGGGGTCATCGACCGGATGATCGCCTCGATTCCCTTAAAGGCATCGTCGTCGATATCGAGGTCCTTGATCTGTTTGCCCACGCCGGGGATCATCGATGCCAGATCCTTCAGGTTCCCCATCTTCTTGATCTGCTGGATCTGGGCGATGAAATCATTGAAGTCGAACTGGTTCTTGGCGATCTTCTTCTGCAGGCGGCGTGCCTCCTCTTCGTCATACTGCTCCTGTGCCTTCTCCACCAGTGAGACGATGTCTCCCATTCCCAGGATACGGTCGGCCATACGCTCGGGGTGGAAGACATCGATGGCGTCGAGCTTCTCACCTGTACCGACGAACTTGATCGGCTTGTCGACCACCGAGCGGATGGAGAGTGCTGCTCCGCCGCGGGTATCGCCATCGAGCTTGGTGAGTACCACTCCGTTGAAGTTCAGCCGTTGGTTGAACTCTTTCGCCGTGTTGACGGCATCCTGACCGGTCATGGCATCCACCACGAAGAGGATCTCCTGCGGGTTGACCGCCTTTTTGATCGACTCTATCTCCTGCATCATCTGCTCATCGATGGCCAAACGACCGGCTGTGTCGATGATCACCAGGTCCTTGCCGTGCTGACGGGCATGTTGGATGGCGTTCTGTGCGATCTTCACCGGATTTTTGTTCTCTTCCTCTGCATAGACCGAGACGCCGATCTGCTCCCCAAGCACCTTCAGCTGTTCGATGGCAGCGGGACGGTAGACGTCGCCGGCTACCAGCAACGGCTGTTTGCCTTTCTTGCTCTTCAGCATGTTGGCCAGCTTGCCGGAGAAGGTGGTCTTTCCCGACCCCTGCAACCCCGACATCAGGATGACGGCCGGTGTGCCCTTGATGTTGATGTCGACCGCTGTACCGCCCATCAGGGCAGCTAGTTCATCGTGTACGATCTTCACCATCATCTGCTCGGGTTTCACCGCATTGAGTACATCCTGTCCCATTGCCTTCTGCTTCACCGTCTCGGTAAACTCCTTCGCGGTTCTGTAGTTCACGTCGGCATCGAGCAGGGAGCGACGCACCTCCTTTAGGGTCTCGGCCACATTGATCTCGGTGATCTTGCCTTCTCCCTTCAATATCTTAAACGACCTCTCCAGTCTCTCACTTAAATTTTCAAACATAGTTCCTTACAGCGTTTTGTGATTGGATGACAAAGATAATGAAAAAAGACGGTGAAGGGAATAAGGTTCAACGGAAATGGTTACTTTTGTGCCATAGATTGGAACGTTTTCCGCGATCGTGCGGTGCCTCTCTGTTTATCGCTGGTACAATGGCGGAGGAGAACGGTTGTGGAAATAACAATAAAACCATGCAAGTGAAATCACTCAATAAGTATCTTTATCTCTCTGTTGCAGCGGCGGTAGTGACGATCCTGCTGAAGTGTTACGCTTACATCGTGACCGGATCGATGGGGTTGCTATCGGATGCCTTGGAGTCGTTCGTGAACCTCTTCGCAGCTGTTTTTGCGCTGATCATGCTTCGTCTTTCTCAGAAACCGGCGGATAAAGGTCATGAATTCGGACACGAAAAAGCGGAATATTTTTCCAGCGCTGCTGAAGGCGCTCTCATCCTTGTGGCTGCTTTCAGTATTATCTGGTCCGCAGTGCCACGGATCATACATCCTGCACCTCTTGAAAACATCCATATCGGTTTGTTTTTTTCAATGGTGGCATCGGTGGTGAATCTGGTGGTGGGGATCCTGCTGATCAGAAATGGCCGGAAAAGAAGATCGTTTGTGCTCGAAGCCGACGGCAAACATCTGATAACCGATGTGTGGACAACTGCGGGGGTGATTGTGGGGATCGGGATGGTGAAAATTACCGGATGGCTCCTGATAGACCCGATCATCGCCATACTGGTGGCAGTCAACATCATCTATACGGGGTATACACTGATCAGCCGCTCTGCCAGCGGCCTGATGGATGCCACGATCCCCGAGGAAGACTTACAAAAAATCAGGAACTATCTGGGTTCATTGCAAGTGAAAGAGATAGAGTATCACTCACTGCTGACCCGTGTGGCGGGGCAGCGTAAATTTATTTCACTGCACCTGCTTGTTCCCGGCGAATGGACCGTGAAGCAGGGACATGACTGGGCCGATAAAGTGGAAGAGACAATTATCGGCCTGTTCGATGAGCCGGTAACTGTCTCCACACATATCGAGCCGGTTGATGATCCGGCATCCATGGAAGATATCGGTATTGACCGCGTTATGCCACAGCACTACCCATAAGGAACGCTGCTGCGAGCGATACAATGGCATAAAGCTCCGGGAACACCGCAAGAATCAGCGTATTGCTGAAAGCATCATGCCCCTGGCCGATGGAAACTACTCCGTTGGCACAGACCTGTCCCTGACGGATGGACGATAACAATCCCACAAAACCGAGTGCCAGGCCGGAGGCCAGTGTGGCCATGGCCTGAAGGAGCGTAATTTCGGGAGTCAGAATATTGAAAATATTCTGAAACATGAAATAACCGGCAAAGCCATACAGACCTTGCGTGCCCGGGAGGGCCGTCAACACCAGAAAATTTCCGAACTTACCGTCTACCTTCTTTGCCGCACCAATGGCAGCATTCCCTACAATGGTCACACCATAGGCACTGCCGATGCCGGCCAGTGCGATCATTACCGCGATGCCTGTATAGGCAATTAATAAATTTGTTTCCATTTATTCAATTTTTTAGTTTATTGTTTGATTGATCTGTTGATTTGATTATCGGAAAGGAGTATATTTTTTCCCGCCGCCGGAGAATTCAGCATTTTTGTAAAACTCCACGAAGGTGAGACGCACCGGATGCACGATAGCTCCCAGCACATTCATAAAGATATTGATGGCATGTCCGATCAGAAAAATCAGGATCGCCACGATGGGGCCGGCGATGGCGTTGTCGGGACTCATTCCGACGGCCAGGCTGTTGAAGACGCTGGCCAGGATACCTCCCGATAAACCGAGCGCAAAGAGCCGTACATACGACAACACATCTCCCAGCAAGCCGGTTGCCATGTTGTAGGTATCCCACAGGCCAAGACCCAGATTGACCAATGGATTCTTACCGGGTGAGTTGAAGAAGAAGATCAGGATGGCCGCCAGTCCCATTATAATGGAATGGAGCGTTCCCCCCATCGGCAGGAATGCCGGTAAGAGGTAGGCGATGATGAAGCTGGTCAGCAACAAGATCCATCCAATGGTGGAGAGAGCATGGATTGCTCCGAACTGTTTGATACGGTTGAATACCTTCAGGCACATCCCGAAAAGGATCTGAATGACCCCCAGCACCAGTGACAGGATGAACATCTGATTGTTGTTGAAGAACACGTTCTCTTTCAGTGCCTGTGAAACGGGGTTGTCGAGGGTGTAGACCGCAAAGCCGAAGAATCCGCCCGTGAGCAGTCCGGCGACCATGGTGGAGGCACCCAGTACCTGCACCAGCGATAGGATGGCTTTCAATCCTGTAGCCGGTTTCTTTCTTTGCAACATCTTTACCAGCGTGGCCATGACCAGCAGGAACATGCCGTAACCCATATCTCCCAGCGACAAGCCGAAAAACAGCATGTAAAACGGTGCGAAATAGGGCGTGAGATCGATCTCATTGTATTTGGGCAACATGTATAACTCGGCAATCGGCTCAAACAGTCGGGAAAACCGGTTGTTTTTGAACTGGATGGGTACATCATCTTCCGGTAACGGATCGGTCGCTTCGAAATAGACATCCATTGATTCCAGGTAGGAGACGATCTCCTGTTCGTTTTGTACAGGAGCCCAGCCTTGCAGGAGCATCAGCTTCTCATCGGCGAGAGGGGTCGCGCTGTGTGCTACCCGGGTGAAGACGATGCGTGCGCCCACATCCTTCAGGGCTGCCTCTACCGAGGGGAGGTCGTCTGACAACCGTTGCAGTGCTTCGTCCTGTAGTTTGATCTTTTCCTCTAACGAAAGAATCAGCTGATCGAGCGAGGAGAGGGATATGTCGGGCAGTTTGATCTCTTCAATATCCAACAGATCCGCAATGTGGTCGATGCGGGTCACCGTTACAAAATAGGTTTTCGATGATTCCTTCTTTACAATGACCGCATCGTACATTGTTTCCCATGTCGGATCAAACTTGTTCTCCGGAACGATAAAGAAGTCCATATGATAGCCTTCCTGTTCCAGCCGATGGATGCTTTCAGGATCAAAATTACCCCAGGGCAGTAGCAACTCTCTCTCCTTTTTGCTTACCTGCAGCTGCTGGTTGAGGGAGGTTCGTCTGAGTTGAATTTGTTCGATCTCTGCAGGGATTTGTTTCCCCCGCATCACATCCGGTTCATGAAAAGGACGGTTTGCTTTCTTGTCGATACTTCTCTTCAGCACCTTTTCTGCCTCTTTAAGACGCTTCGTTTCAGCAATGAATTGCTGTAGCTCCTCTTCGTTCACCTCGGTTCTGTCCTGCTCCGCTACATGGATCATCCCCAATTCACGCAGGTTGTGAAGAAAACGCTCATAATCCTTGTGGAAAGCCAGAAAGGTGAATTTCTTCATTTTCGCTACCATATGCCTTCTCCCTCCTTTCTTCTCTGTTCCTGGTGGGTGCGCATGATCTTCTGCGACGACTTGGAGAGGTTCTCCTCATCTTCGAGATAACGCTTGATTTTCAATATCGCTTCCTGATATCCCGGTATCTGCACCTTCTCGAACAGATTCACTTTCTGTGTGGTTTTTTTTCTGGCGTACTCGAGCCGGTTTTGTTTGATTTCGTAAAAATCGCGGCGGATACCCAATTCGGCCAGTTCCTCAAGGGTCTTCACACCGTCGAGAAACCATTTGGGACGGTTGAACAGGCTGAACGGCCTGATCTCGAAATCAACCCCGTCGAGCATTGGAATCACCACGCCGGCAATTTTTTTCTTCGACAGGTGCACATCTTTTACACGGATCAAACTTGCATCGAACTCTACCCAAAGGCCCATCATTTTTCCATAGGATTGTAGCCGGGACTCAAGTTCTTGTTCCAGTACCTCTATCTCAGCTTTGGCTCTCTTTACTTCCATACGCAGAGCCGTCTCCTTGTTCTGCAACGTAGGAAGCGCCCGTTCACGCACATGCAGTTGTTTCTCCAACTGCTGGCGGGAAGTTTTATTGTATTGAAATCTGATTGCCATGCTTTATCTCCAGTACTTATCCACCAGTTCTTTTTTCATATTTACCTCGGCCGGCTTAAAATGGACCGAGAGCAGCTCCCATGTTTTGTCAAGCATCTCTTCGGTATCGAGATTCACGTCGATGGCGAGGAGTTTATCTGAATAGTCTTTAGCAAACGATAGCGTACGCTGGTCGTAATCGGTCAGGTCGAACCCGTTCTCCAGCTTGGTCTTCGCGTTGGCGGCGTCGGCATAGAGCCGCACCGCAGCGTTCATCACCTGCGGGTGGTCTTCGCGTGTTTTTTTGCCCTGCACCAATTGTTTCAATCGGGACAGAGAACGGAACGGGTCCACAATCACCTTGCCTACATCACTGTCACGCCGCAGGAAGAGCTGCCCCTCGGTGATGTATCCGGTATTGTCGGGCACAGCGTGGGTGATATCGCCTCCCGAGAGGGTGGTGACTGCCACGATGGTGATGGATCCGCCTGAAGGAAATTGGGCCGCTTTCTCGTAGATCTTTGCCAGATCGGAATACAATGATCCGGGCATGGAGTCTTTCGAAGGAATCTGGTCCATACGGTTCGACACGATCGAGAGCGCGTCGGCATAGGAGGTCATATCTGTGAGCAGCACCAGTACCTTTTCGTTTTTGTCGACCGCGAAATATTCGGCTGCCGTCAGGGCCATATCGGGTACCAGCAGCCGTTCCACGGCAGGGTCCTCGGTGGTGTTCATAAATGAAATGATCCGGTCCAGTGCGCCGGCATTGCTGAAGACGTTCTTGAAATAGAGATAATCGTCGTTGGTCATCCCCATACCGCCCAGAATGATCTTGTCGGTTTTGGCGCGCAGTGCTACCGTGGCCATTACCTGGTTGAACGGCTGATCGGGGTCGGCAAAGAAGGGTATTTTTTGACCCGACACCAGTGTATTGTTCAGGTCAATACCCGAAATGCCGGTAGCGATCAGGTCGGAGGGTTGTTTTCTTCTCACCGGGTTGACCGAGGGGCCGCCGATGGGGCGTTCTTCGCCTTCCGGTACAGGGCCCCCGTCAATCGGGTCGCCATAGGCGTTAAAGAAGCGGCCGGCCAGCTGTTCCCCCACTTTCAGCGAGGGTGCTTTGCCCATAAAAATACTTCCGCATTGGTGGGGATCCCTTCTGTTCCCTCAAAGATCTGTAAGGTTACCTCATCGCCCAGGATCTTTACCACCTGAGCCAGTCTCCCTTCCACGGTTGCCAGTTCATCGTAGCCCACATTCGTTGCTTTGATCGAACAGGTTGCCTTTGTGATCTGGGTGATATGTGTATAGATTTTTTGAAATGCTCTTGCCATATTGTATCGATTTACCGATTTGCGATTTTACTGATTTACCGATTGGATGATTTACCGATTGGATGATTCACCGATTGGATGATTCACCGATTGCATCGTCGAATCACCGAATCATACTATGCTCTTTTCAGAAACCAGTTTCTTCAACTGCTCTTCATATGCATTGAACGACTCCGAACGGAACTCGGCATAATTCATCTGTCGGCCCACGTTGATCAGTTCCTTGAAAAAAGCGGCTACCTGGTTAAAATTGTCAAACTCGAATTCGGTGCGGCAGATCGCGGTCACCAGGTCGAGGATATGCTGCTGCCGCTCAATTGGGGTGACGGCATCGATCTCATCGAAAGCATCCTGCTGCAGGACAATGAAATCGATCAGCTCCGATTTCCAGAAGGTGATGTGGTACTCTACCGGCACACCGTCATCGCCCAGGATATTGATCTGCTCGGCGATTTCCTTACCGCGCAGCAGGCGGGTCTTGATCTCATTCACCTTCTCTGTCCAGTCGCTCGCGATGTGCGTGGAGATATATGCTTCAAACTCAGGATATTCAATATATTTTGAGTAGGAGTCAATCGGGTTGATGGCGGGATACCTTTTTTTGTCGGCGCGATCCTGCTCTAATGCGTAGAAACAGCGGGCCACCTTCTTGGTGTTCTCGGTCACCGGCTCTTTCAGGTTTCCTCCCGCAGGTGATACCGTACCGATAAAGGTGATGGAGCCCTCTGCACCGTTGTGGAGGATCACATGTCCCGCGCGGCCGTAGAAGTTGGAGATGATGGCCGAGAGGTCCATCGGGAAGGCATCGGGCCCGGGGAGCTCCTCCATGCGGTTGCTCATCTCACGCAGCGCCTGCGCCCAGCGCGAGGTGGAGTCGGCCATCAGCAGCACTTTGAGCCCCATGGAACGATAATATTCGCCGATAGTCATCGCCGTATATACCGATGCTTCACGTGCCGCCACGGGCATGTTGGAGGTGTTGGCCACGATGATGGTACGCTCCATCAGCTTGCGGCCGGTGTGCGGATCGATCAGTTCCGGGAACTCGGAGAAGATCTCCACCACCTCGTTGGCACGCTCTCCGCAGGCGGCAATGATCACGATATCGGCTTCCGCCTGCTTGGAGATGGCATGTTGTAAAACGGTTTTTCCCGTTCCGAAGGCACCGGGAATAAATCCCGTACCGCCCTCTACGATGGGATTTAACGTATCAATGGCACGTACCCCTGTCTCCAGCAGTTTGTAGGGCCTGGGCTTTTCGCGGTAAGCGGTGAGAGGTATCTTAACCGGCCATCGCTGTACCATATTGACTTCTGTCTCCTTTCCCTCCTGATCTTCCAGGACGGCAATCGTCCGGTAAATATTGTAATTGCCCTCGCCGGCAATACTTTTTATCTTGTAAACGCCCTTCATCACGAAAGGAACCATGATCTTGTGGGGTTGGAAGTTTTCATCCACTTCACCCAGCCATGATCCGCCGGTAACCTGATCACCGGCTTGCGCCAGCGGCTGAAAATGCCACAGCTTCTCTTCATCGAGCGGGAAGGTATAGTCGCCGCGTTTCAGGAAGATCCCTTCCATCTTGTCGAGATCGTTTTCCAGCCCGTCGAGGTTGCGCTGCAACAGTCCCGGTCCCAGCACCACTTCCAGCATGTGTCCCTGAAATTCAACCTCTGCTCCCACCATTAGTCCCCGGGTACTCTCGAATACCTGCAGATAGACATTCTTCCCGATCACCTTGATCACTTCCGACATCAGTTGCGTGTTGTCGAGATGGATATAGGCTATTTCATTCTGAGCAACAGGGCCGCTCACCTCCACAATGACAAGATTGGAGATGATCCCTTTTACTGTTCCTTTTGTTAACATATATGATTGTTTATTTGTATCGATGTTACAGATCCTCCGGTAGTTGTGTCTCTTTTTTCAGATGGGTAATCAGCTCGCGGAACACGCGCTCACCCTCTTCTGCGTTCAGATGCACCCAGCGTTCCAGGATCTGAAGCTTACAGAGATAGGCGAAGAGGTATTCAATATTGAAATAGTCGAACACACTTTTTTCTTCAAGCCAGTCCCAGCGGAATTTATCGAGTTTGCGTTCACGCTCGTAGAGGTCTGTCTCTTCCGAAAGGTGCTGTATCGTCTCAAAATAGGTCAATTCCTGAGCAAGGCCAAAATCGCGTGCGCCGGCGTTTTCTCTGATGATTTGTGCCACCCGGTTACTGCCGACGATCACTTTCGTCACTTCCATTCCGTACTTACGGGCAAAGATCGCAGAAAGAATATTGCCGATATTGAGATTGAGCTCAAACCATTCCGATATCAGGCTGTTCTTTACCTCTATCCCGTAGTCCATGTAGAGCGAGGTAATGAGGTCTTCCCATAGCCGGCCGCTTTGCTGACCTTCATCGCTCAGCCAGGTGCGGGTAAATGCTGCAAAGTAGGAGGGAATCTGCCTGTTTTTTGGGGGGAGATCTTCTTTCACCTTCCCGATAAAATCGGCCAGCTCTTCCCGGGAGAATGTTCCCGAGAGGTTCCACTCTGTATCTTTGCTTTTCAGGAAATTGCAAAGGTTGTCGTTGTCGAATTTCAGAAAATATTTGTTCAACAGCTGTTTATCATCCTTTTGCAACACCTCGTCGAGCATCAGCTTGAACTCCTCCACCGTGAAGGGGAGCTTCATGCTGTCGAATGAGAAATCGGGCAATCCCGCGATAAAATAATAATATTGATTTTTGAAGAGCATACGCAATGGAAAAGGAATGACAGCATCTGTGTGATGCTAAAAAAGAAGTTTTTGTATCTGTGGACGGAGAAACTCCCTGAAGTATGCGATGAACTCTTCTTCACCAAACTTCACTTTATAGGATCCATCTTCCGGAGATAAGGTGAACCCTGTTTCTATCCCGTTCACGGATTCAATTTGCAATCCCTCATCCAGTAGCTGTTTGGCGTTGGAAGCAAGATAGGACTCGAGGGCTTCAGCATCCGGGACGCCTATGGTTAACTTCTCCCCCTTTGCCCAGTTTGTTACCAGCTCCACAATCAGTTTCTGCATAAATACTTTATCGGACAGAGCTGCCTGTACATTCATTGTGGCGAGCCTGCTTGTCACCAGATTGGTGATTTCCGTTTTTAACGCTTCGGAGGACTGGGCAGCGAATAGCTTGAGCTCGGCTTCTGTGTGACTTTTCAATGAGGCACATTCTTTATCAGCCGTAGCCAGCATCTCTTCGGCTTTCGCCCGTCCCTCTTCCAGGATCTGTTTTTCCTTTGCCCTGGCTTCCGCAACGATCCGCTCAGCTTCTTCTCTCCCTTTTTCCACCCCTTCGGTGTACAGTTTTGAGGTGAGTTCCTGAATTTTATCCATATGGTAATATAATGTTTTTTAAAGTCCCAAAAGTCGATATTCCAACTTGTTGGCCATGGATTATCGCCACTACGCTAAAAATAGTATAGTTAGTGTACAAACTTACAAAAAAAAATGTGTAATGACTGCTTATTCTTTCAAAAAATACTGAATTGCTTTTTTACATGCTCCAGGCTGCATTTTTGAGGGAAGAGTGTTTGTTTTTACTGTTTTTTTTGGCACAATTTTTGTTCTGCACAAGGCTATGAACCGAAAAATCTTCAGGCTTGCCCTTCCCAATATCATCACGAATGTCACTGTACCCCTGCTGGGAATGATCGATATTGCCATTGCGGGGCGACTCGGATCGGCAGTTTATATCGGTGCGATTGCTCTGGGAGCCAATATCTTCAATATGATTTACTGGAATTTCGGGTTCCTGCGGATGAGTTCCAGCGGCTTTGCTTCTCAGGCATACGGGGCACGGGATCTGGGGGAGGTGATGCATGTGCTGATCCGCTCTCTGATGATCGGACTGGCTATCGGCACCATAATTCTGCTGTTGCAATACCCCCTGGGAGAGTTTGCCTTTTCCTTTATTCATTCGGGCCCCGAGTCGGTGCATTATGTGGAGCGCTATTTCCGGATCGTGGTGTGGGGAGCACCTGCCGTGCTGGGGATGTATGCCTTTAAGGGATGGTTTATCGGGATGCAGAACGCGAAGATCCCTATGCTCATTGCCATTTCAAACAATGTGCTGAATATTCTCCTGAGCGTTTTCTTTGTCTTCGCGCTGGAAATGAAGATCGAAGGGATCGCCTTGGGTACGCTGCTCTCTCAGATCATCTCTTTCCTGGTGGCTGCGGCCCTCTGGTGGCGCTATTATCGTCGTCTGCGGTTTTATGTGCGAAAAGAGGCGATCTGGGAGAAGCGGTCGATTCGTCTCTATTTCCGTGTGAATGCCGATGTCTTTGTCCGCACTTTCCTGCTGACAATGGTTACCACCTTCTTTACTTTTGCCTCTTCGGGTATGGGAGAGACCATTCTTGCCGTGAATGCACTGCTGATGCAGTTCTTTATGCTCTTCTCCTATTTCATGGACGGATTTGCCTATGCCGGGGAGGCACTCACCGGCAGGTTTATCGGGGCGGGAAACAGGGATGCGCTGCAACAGATGCTCCGCCGGATCTTTTTCTGGGGCGCAGCGGTGAGCATCGTGGCGATGGTGATCTACACCCTGTTTTCCGAACAGATCCTGCAAGTCCTGACCAACGACCGGACGATCATTGAAGGGGCGGGAGATTTTCTGTTCTGGATCCTGCTGATCCCCCTGACCGGCTTTGCTGCTTTTCTGTGGGATGGTATTTTTATCGGTGCAACGGCATCCGCACAGATGCGGAATGCCATGATCCTCGCTTCGGCTCTTTTTTTTGCCTGCTATTTTATCATGACTCCTCTCTGGGGAAATAACGGCCTTTGGCTGGCTTTTATTCTCTACCTGCTGGCACGGGGGGTGACGCAAACCCTTTGGGCGAAGAGGGCGCTGCACCTGTGACAAGGTGGCATATGCACCGCTTCAATTCTTTGCCACCTAAATAGCAAAACCATGGAAGCTCACTAATGCAGTATCAGGTATAAACGGTGCCTATTTTTAAGACGGATCATTTTGACGATTGTGCAAAAGAGAAGAGGACAATCTGTGTTTATTTGCGCTTTGCTTTGATAATGCGGTAATTTAATTGATGAAACGGTTGAACAGAACGAATAGAATTACTAATTTTGACACTCCTGTTCGAAACCGACAAAATGGATCAAACACATATGAAGAAACAAAGTAAATTTTTTTTTCTGCTGATCATGATGATGAGTATTGGCTTGATGGCGGAAGCCCAGGACTGGGCTAACCTGAACCGTTTCAGGGAAGAGAATGCCAAGCTGTCTATGCCGCGCAGCTGCGAAGACCGGGTTGTTTTTATGGGGAACTCTATCACCCAGGGATGGATCGAGAAAGTACCTGAATTTTTTGCCAACCGCCCTTATATCAACCGGGGTATTAGCGGACAAACCACCCCGCAGATGCTGCTCCGCTTCCGCCAGGATGTGATTCACCTGCGACCCAAAGTGGTGGTCATCCTGGCCGGGGTCAACGATATTGCCGGAAACACCGGCCCTTCTACCCTGGAGATGATTGAGGATAACCTGCATTCCATGACGGAGTTGGCTGAGGCAAACGGTATCCGGGTGGTGCTCTGTTCGGTGCTCCCGGCATACGATTTTCCGTGGCGCCCGGGAATGGAGCCGGCCGGGAAAGTGGTGGAGCTGAACAAACGCATCAAAGCATATGCTTCCACGAAAGGGGCTGTATACTGTGATTTCTTCTCAGCGATGGCGGATGATCGCAACGGTCTGCCGGAGGATCTTTCCGAAGATGGCGTGCATCCTAACAAAGCGGGATACGCGATAATGGCTCCCCTGGTAGAAAAGGCCATTGCGCGTGCCCTGTTGAGGTGAAAGGAAAATCGATCACAAGTTGCAGAGACAGGGAAGGGGCGGATGAGATCCGACCCTTCCCTGTCTCTGTGTGTATCAAGCCGAAAGAATCCTATTCTTTACGGATCGAAAAACCGGCAATCGGTGGTTTCCCGTAAACCGGGTACCGAATAATAGGCAGCCAGGTTCCCTTTGATCATGACCGCTCTCCCGATATTATCGGGGTTGTCCACAATATTGAGACTGTTTTTCAGAGTGGTAGTGGTGAAGTTGACAGGAAGCATATGGGAGACATCGCTCTCCCCGGCGTTTTCTGCCAGCGCTACGTTGGTTTTTACCTGTCCCGTACTGTCTGTGACAAATTTGCTGATGGCTTTGTCGAATGCCCCGACGATGTACCCTTTGACCCATACGCCGGTTTTCCCCTGATGGGTGATTGCCTGAGATACCGTATAGGGATCAGAGACGGATCCTTTAATGGCCGGCGGTGAATCTTCGGTGCGATTGGCGGTGAGGGTGGAAGAGGGCCCGGTGATCCAGTCGGCGACCTCACCGGAAGAGATGACCGCCTTTTCATCGGTGTAGAGCGTGATATGAAAAGTGTAACGGGTGGATGGCGACAACAACCCGATGGAAAGGCTGCCTGAAGGAACATGAAACACCTGGTCATCGCTCAGGGTAAACCAGAAATTGCTTCCGGAGAGATCGGTTCCCGGCAGCAGGATCGCTTCGGCTACGCTCCCTTCTTTGTTTACGGCTGTCGCAATATCCATTGTCGCGCCGGAGGGGGAGAGGGTTCCGTTCACCAGGTTAAAAGAAGCCTCTGTAGGAACATGGGTGAGGATCACCGATAATCCGGTCAGATCGATTTTCCTGTAATGATTGATCAGGAAGACCACCTTGGAAAGCCGGTGTGAGAAGGTGAGCTTCACCTCTGCATTGCCCATGTTTCTTCCCGTGGCATTGTCGGAATACATCAGGTCGAGGGATTCCTGATCCGACTGCACGGTGAGATTCACCGGAAGGGTGTAATTGGTGAGATCTTTTCTATAGGGATAGTACCCGATCAGATCCACATTCGATCCGCTAAACGGAAAGAAGAGCGAATCGGCCGGATTGCCCGGCATAAAGGTGTGAGTGGAGTCATTGTACCGATGTGCCACATTGCTGGCAAGGGCGGATGCATCGAGTGTGGTCCCTGCCTTCTTCATATAAATCCCGATGGCATCTCCCTTTTCCCAGACGGAACCGGAAAGACGCGTTTTTACCCCTTCAATCTCGGCGGTTAGCCGAATACCTTTTCTCACTCGTGCCGGGTTGATCTCTTCTCCCTCGCATGTGAGGAGAAGGAATCCCGTCATCATCAGCATAAATAATTTCCATTTCATAAAGCGCATCAATTATTTGAATAAAACCCATATGGGTGGTTAAAAATATCGGCGCGCGATGGTATAAATGGATTCAGACGAAGAATTGCAAATTCAGGTTTATATTGTTAATAAACAAATGAATTAAGTAAATAAAGCATAAAAATGCCAATCTTCTTTTTCTCCCTGGTCTGTTTCTGCTTCTTTTTTATGATCGTTGCGGATGTGTGATGACGGCCGAACTTTGATTGTCGATGGTTACTGTATAGCCGCTGGGCGTGTGTAACTGATAATCAATCTGATTGTTTGTCCTTTTCCATTCGAACCGGATCACCTCTCCTTCTACCGGGATCGAACCGCTGCATTGTTCCAGGTCGAGATCGGTGAAGCGGATCACTATCTCCCTGTTCAGGTAGTCAATATGGCTGATGCCCAGCACATCGCGATAGAGCACATGCCCGATATAGGATGCAAACCCGTGGTTACAGCTGGCCTGGTTGTGTACATTCTCCCAGAGGGTGCCGGTTCGCTCGGCCATATAGAAGAAGTACTCCTGAATTTCGGAGATCAGTTGTGACTGCAATCCGTACCGTGAGAGGATATCCATTCGCAGATAATTGCCAATAAATGCGTTTGCAATGGCTACAGTGGGATATGTCGTTGCTACGTTACGGTGCGGCCCAAATTCGGTGACTATTTTTTCCCATAATTCGGGATGCGTATCGGGCGTTGCGATATTGAAAAAGAAGGCATAGTACTGGCATACCTCGGTGATTTGATCGGTTGCCCGCAGCACCCCTTCTTCCCTGACCGCATTGTCCACAAAGAATGTGCCATTGAAAGACTGTTTTTGAATCTCACTGCGGATGTGGTCTGATTTCTTTTGCCACTCCTCATTGCCATAGAGATTGGCAGCGCTCTCCAATGCGGCACTGTAAAGCATGTTGGTGGGGTAGTTCACATCCTGTACCAGGCTGTTGGCTTTGGACCATTCCACAAAGATCCAGCTCTCCAGTTTTTCCAGCAACCCCTCCTCATTTTCAAACTTTGCAAAATAACCCAGCAGATCGGTGATCCGGGTTTTCAGATCGGATACCAGTTGTCTGTCGCCTCCCCGACGGGCATAATCATCGACCTGAATAATAAACCAGAGGGACCAGTTGGGGATGAACACGCCGTCGTTGTGATCGGCAGGATAGCACATGGGGATCATACCCTCCGGCAGGAATTCGAATTTCTCCGGCAGTGCATAGTTCTCATAAAAATTATGGGCCACTTTTGAATACCCGGTGAATTCTTTCTCCATGATCGCAGAGAAATAGCTGTCACACAGCCAGCCGGCACGCTCCCGTGAGGGACAATCCATAAAGATATCCAGGGCATTTTGCCGGTAGGTCTGTTTGGCCGCATCATAGATCCGATTCAATTGCTCGTTGCTGCAGGAGAAGGATGCATCGGGATGATCGGGAGCTGCAAACTCCCTCAGGTAGATATCTTCCACCTTGCAGGCACCTTTGGTGACCATGATCTTCAAAAACTTCAGGGAGTAAGGTTCAAACGATTCGATGGCGTATGTTCCCGGTTGTAGCTCATAAACGACCTGGTTATTGACATCGGCCATCCGTTTCTTGCTCAGTACGTCATCCTCTGTCAGCATCTCATCGAAATGCAGCCAGATCTCGGTGGGCTCGGTACAACGGATCCCGGCTCCGATAAATCCGGTCTGGTTGGTGCCGAAATCGAGAATGGCAAATTCGTTCGTTTTCAATTCAACGGCTGTGGAAGCGTCATAGGAACTGTTCAGCGGTTCTTTCGTGACGGTCTGCAGCTCCTGGATACGTTGCGAGGGCACTGCCTCCAGTTCTGCTTCAGGGTAACCCTTGAATTGTTCGCTGATGTTTACCAGTGACCGGTCTTTGTAGTACTGATCGGGAATCTTTCTGGTAAAAGTGCCTCTGGAATACAGCTGTACCGGTGCAAGCCGGGCAAAGTCCGGCTGATCCACCCCTCGCGGCAACAGGTTCACCGGGGGGGATTGCACCAAGGTGACCCGGTCGATCTCACCATTTTTATCTGCCCGCCACCGGTCGTATCCTTCCTCTAACCGGTAATATTCGGTAAAGGGTCGCTGGAAACTGTATCGCTCCACTTTCTGCAATCGTTCCCTGATTTCGAATGCTTCGAAATGGCCCTTGTCACCTGTAAACAGTACCACATTGCCATTCACCTCTGTTTCTGCCTGCAGGAAAGAAGGCTGGTCGGTGGTGTAATAGCTGTTTACGTTGTAGCCGGCCACTTCGATTGCCACGATGTTCTCTCCTTCCCGCACACGATCGGAGAGGTCATACTGATCCACCCGGAAAGAACCGTGACCGGCACGTGCCGGCCCCGAACCCACAAACTCACCGTTGAGGTAGGCCCGGTAAACGGTAGATGCTGCGATACGCAAGTGTGTCTCTGAAAGAGCGGAGGTAGTAAAAACGCCCCGGAAACCCAGTGTGAGATTCATCTCTTTCTCGCGGCCTTCTGCCCAGACGGGTTGCGATTGAGTCATCAGCTGATGCCGGTTGTTTGCAGATGCCTGCCCCTTTTGGCAGCTTTCTAAAGAGAGAACCGTCATCCATAGCAGAGCAAAGGCGAAAATGTTACCAATGATGTGCTTACCCGAATCGTATTTAAGTTTTGTCATAGGTCAATATTTATGTACCACTCTGATCAGACAGATCATGTAGATCCAACAGATGGCAAGAATTACAATGGCGGAAAACTGGTTTCCGAAAAAGTCTGAAACGACACCCAACAGGGGGGGGATAATTGCCCCGCCCGACACTCCTACGATCAGCAAAGAAGAGATTTCATCTGCCCTGTCAGGAAGCAGTTTCATCGATAATGCAAAGATAATTGAAAAAAGGTTGGCATAGCCTATTCCAAACACAATCAGCGCAGCTATTATGCCGGAAACGGAGTGGAAAAACAACATCCCTGTTAATCCCAGAAAAGCAATCAGTACACTATACCTGAAAAAAGTGCGTTCAGAATGCTTCATCAACCACAAGCCCCCGATAAAAGCCCCGATTGTGCGCACAAAGAAATAGACACTGTTGCCTAAGATTGCTTGATGAAGGGCTATGTCGGTTTTTTCTATCAGATATTTTGGCAGCGTGGTATTGACCCCGACATCTACTCCCACCAGAACCACGATCCCGACAAAAAAGGCCAATATCTTTTTATTCTTCAACAGGGATAAAGTGGTCAGGAAAGAGAGCTGTTCCCCCGTTTTCTTATTCCCTTCGTCGATGGATGTGCCCCATAACCATATTGCGGAGATGAGGGTGACCATCGCGTAGACCGGAAAAATATATTTCCATTCGAAGAATGCAGATGCAAGCCAGGAGACAATGATTGGCCCCGAAAGAGAGGATATTGCCTTGATAAACTGTCCCAATGTGAGGGTCCCGGTTATTTTTTCTTTTGAAACAACATTCGTCACCAAAGGATTTAAAGCGACCTGAATCAGGGTGTTCCCTATTCCGATCAATCCGAAGGCAATCAGTGTTGTGGAAAAACTATAGGATATGACCGGGATCAGTAAGCCTGCAAAAGTAAACGCAAAACTGATCTGGACTGTATTTTTCCGTCCTATCCGGCACATTAAATGGCCTGTGGGGATGGATAACACAAAAAACCAAAAGAAGCAGGAAAGAGAGATTAAATTCACTAAGGAATCGGTGAGCGCCAGGTCACTTTTCACATAATTGATGGCAATCCCGATTAAATCGACAAATCCCATAATGAAAAAGCCGGACATTACCGGCAACAGTTTCCTCATTGAAAGAGGCGTACCGGTCTCTTGATTGTTACCTGCGGTCATCTGTTTGGTTATTTAGAGAATATTCAATGGATTGGATCAGCATATGAATCACCTTGATGTGTATTTCCTGAATTCTGTCGGAGAAGTCAGACAGGGGCGTACAGATGGCAATATCTGATTTTGCCCGAAGTGCATTGTCACTCTCGCAGGTAAGCCCCACAACGGTTATGTTCTTTTTTCTTGCAGCATCTGCTGCCCGCATAATATTTGTAGAGTTTCCACTGGTGCTGATGGCCAGGAGCACATCGCCTTGCCGGCCGACACCTTCCACATACCTGGCGTAAATATCATTAAAGGAGAAATCATTCCCCACACAGGTTATATAGGCCGGATCATTGATGGCGATTGCCGGCAGGGGCGCTCTGTTTTTTCTGTATCTTCCTGTCAATTCTTCCGCGAAATGGGTTGCATCACACAATGAGCCGCCATTTCCGCAACTGATGATTTTATTCCCGTTTTGTAAAGCCGTAGCCATTGTCGATGCTGCGCGTTCAATCGAGTCGATCGTGTCGGGATGACTGATGAATGTTTGCAGCATCAGGAGTGCTTCGTCAAGGCTGCTTTCGATCATTTTTTTCATTGCTTTGGTTGTATATTTGATGCGATGGATACTGCTGCGTAATCGCCAATACTCTCACCCAGTTCAGCGGGTTTAATCCGGCATACCTTATGGGCCGGGACTAAAGCCTCTTTTGCAATTACCTTCTCCATGATCGGATAGAAAAGAGGCACGTTTCTGGCATAGATGCTCCCCAGTACTATACATTCGGGATTCAGGATATCGATCAGGATGGAAAGTCCCCTTCCTAAATAGTCAGCCGAAGTCGTAATAATTTCCAATGCCAGGGGGTCGCCTTGTTGTGCATTATCAGCTACCATCTTTGCCGAAACCTGATCAATCATATCCCGGGAGCACCATGGTACGGATTTTCCCATTTGGTATTTTTCCATCAGGGCCATTTTTGCCAGCTGGGCAATTCCTCCTCCGCTTGCAAATCCTTCGAAGGAGCCGGCTTTTCCATAGCCGACAGGGCCAAAGTCAGATAACCGGATATGTCCCACCTCACCGGCATTGTCATTTGTGCCGCTATAGAGCTGTCCGTTCAGAATGATGCCGGCACCTAACCCGGTGCCGAAAGTCAGGAAGATCATGTTCTTTGTTCCCCTGCCTGCCCCAAATTGCCATTCAGCCAAAGCCGATGCGTTGGCATCGTTTTGAATGGCACAAGGGATATGGAATCGCTCCCGGATCATTTTGACCAGGTGAATATTCTCCCATCCCGGTAAATTCGGCGGAGACATGATGATGCCCTCTTCGCTGTTCAGCGGGCCGCCGCAACTGATGCCAATGGCATGGGTATTCTGTTGTCCCAGCTGATGTTCTTTCATCAACTTTTGCAGATGAAGCAAGATATGGTCGATTGTTTCATCCGGAGTTGTTGTTTGAAATGCTTTTTTCGCGACAATATGAATGTTCCCGGAAGTTTCCTTGGCGTAAATAACCGCTGTTTTTGTGCCTCCTATATCAATTCCCAATAAATTTTTTTCCATTTTCGAATTGTTGAATCATTGATGATCACCCGTTTCTCCTTTGATATCCGTCATCTCAAATTCCAGTTTTCCGCCGTTTTTGATTTCTTCATAGGTGATTTTAAAAGAGGAGAGCGGTTTCCCGTTTAATTTTGCCGACCGGATGTACTTGTGGGTGTCGGATAGATGATTCGCTTTCATTTCGAAAGTTTTATCATTTGGTAAATGAAGGGTTATCTCATGAAATTGCGGAGCCCCGATCAAATACTCCCCAGAAGCGGGATTCACCGGATAAAAACCGATGGCAGAGAAGATATACCAGGCAGACATCTGTCCGCAGTCATCGTTTCCGCTTAACCCATCGCGTGTGGGAAGATAAAACCTGTCAAAGATCTGTCGGATAATTTCCTGTGTTTTATAAGGATGATCGGTATAATTATACAGATAGGAGATATGGTGGCTGGGCTCATTTCCATGCGCATACTGGCCGATCATGCCGGTCACATCTTCATGGAAACCTCCTCCCAGCGAGCGTACATCTAAAAAGAAAAGCGAATCGAGCTTTTTCTCAAAATCATCTTTGCTCCCCATCAGGTGTAATAACGCAGGCACATCGTGTTGCAGATGCCAGGTATACTGCCAGGCATTCCCTTCGGTATAATCACCTCCGCTGGTGGAAGCATGCGATAGTAAGAAGGAATCGAAAGGTGTACGCCACTTCCCGTTTGAATTTCTTCCCCTCATCATTTTTGTGGCGGGATCAAAAAGGTTTTTGAAATTGTCGGAACGTTTTTTGAAAAAAGCCTCTTTTTCCGGATCATTGACCAGTGCGGCCATCAATGCAGCACAATAATCATCGTAACAATGTTCCAGTGTCCGCGATACCGACTCTACCGGCAGCAGGTCGAACGGATAATAGCCATATTGGTCATACATCTCCCAGTCGGATTTCGGATGGGAGGTGGTTAGCGACTGAAAAATGGCTTCTGCTGCAAGGTCTCTATTTTCTGTAAGGGCCTTTTTCAGATAGGCCTCGGCCACCACCGGCACTGCGTGATTGCCAATCATACACCACGTTTCGTTCTGCCCGTATTCGTTGGTGCATAAAACGCCTCGCTGACGATAGAGATCGAGCATCGACTGCACAAATCCGGCATTCTTGTCCGGATACATCAGCAGATAGAACGGATGGGTTGCACGGTATGTATCCCACAATGAGAAGTTGGTATAACGTTCTTCCTTGTCCTCTATCAATGTACCGTCCGGCAATCGGTAGCTCCCGTCTGTATCGGTGATGATATTGGGCATCAACAGGGTATGGTATAATGCGGTATAGAACGAAATTTTCTGTCCTTCATCCCGGGGAACCACCTTGATTCGGTGAAGATAGCGGTTCCATACGGTTGAGGCTTCCGCTTTCACTTTCTCAAAATCCCATCCTGCAATTTCCTTCTCCATATTTCTCCGGGCACCATCGGTACTTACCGTTGACAGGGCAACCTTTATCATGAGCGGCTCATCTTGCTCCGTTGAGAACCGAAGGAAAAATTTTGCGTTTTTCCCCTCAATCTGTTTCTTGTCGAAGATGACATCCTCTGCAAAGGAGAACACCTCTTTCACCGGTTTGGAGAAAACCGCATAGAAATACCAGGTGTGATCGGCAACAAATCCGGTTGATCTCCTTTTCCCGATCACGGTTGTATCATTCAGCAAACGGAGGTACGTTTCAACAGGCTGGTCATTGATTCCATGCTCCATGTCGATCACTAAACCGGCCTCTTCCGAGGCAGGGAAGGTATACCGGTGGAATCCGGTTCTTTCGGTTGCCGTTAACTCCACCTTGATGTGAGAATCATCTAAGAGCACTTTATAATAGCCGGGATGAGCCTCTTCAGAATCATGTGAAAAGCCCGAACGATACCCGGTTGAGGGGTCGTCTTTCTCGCCTCGCGAGAAGGTCACATCCCCTGTTACCGGCATAAACATGATATCACCCATATCCGGGCAACCGGTACCGCTCAGATGGGTATGAGAAAAGCCGATGATGGATGAATCGCCGGCATAATATCCGGAGCAATGTTCCCACTGGTCGGTGCCGGTATCCGGTCCCACTTGTACCATTCCAAAAGGCAGTTGTGCAGCCGGGTGGGTATGCCCCACATACGCTGTCCCGATAAACGGATCGGCATATTGTGTTAAATCAGTCTTTGTATGGTGTGGTCCCTGTTGTGAACAGGAAATGCATAACAGGATCCACAGGAAGGTTAAGATAGATGGTTTCATACTCAATTCAGTTACGTGAGGTTGAGTCTCTGTAGAAATGTCCCCATTGGCACCTTGCGGATACAAGGCAGTCCAAATGGGGCCATGACAGTGCTCATCCTGCATGGATCATTCTAATTTGTCGCCCAGAAACAGTTTGCCGTTCTGATCAATCAGTTTATAAATGACGGCATGTTCCGTATCGCCAGAGTTGGGAGAGTGGAAAGCGATCCGCAGGATCCCTTCAAGATCCTCAAAGATCATTGCATGTCCACCGCTGAAATTGTTCAGTGTATTTGTTTCGTGAATCCACGGGCCTTCTATCTTCCCGGATTGGGAACGTGCTACGCCAATGGCATAGTGATTGTTTTTGCTGGTACCCGACCAGATCATCAGCAACTCATTGTTTTTGGCCCTATACAGAAAAGGAGCATCCGTGATATAGGCACCTTCACTGTTGATCGACTTTGTCCAGGGCGCATCACTGGCCGAAAACAGGATGATGGGATCTCCGACGGTCTTGGTGAGATCTTTCGTGACTTTTTGTGCCAGGATACGCCCGTCGGTCACCTGCAACCATTCGTGGCAGTATACGATCCATGGCTGATCCTCTTCGTCTATCCACAATGCAGCATCCAGAGCCATTTTGTCGATAGGTGTGAGCGGGCCATTGATCAGGGGGATAAAATTCTTATCGGGTGTAGCGGATGTCAGTACCGACGTCCCCCGATTTCCTTCCCTGTCGCTGAAGGTGACGAACAGGTAATACTTTCCGTTATATGCATACTCGTCGGGTGCCCAATAATCTTTTACACCCCAAAAATTATCGGAAGCAGTAAAACTGTAACCTTCATTTTTCCAATTTTTCAAATCTTTACTCGATAAGCATTGCAGATTTTTATACGTATATGGATTATAGTGCAGGTAGTACGTTTTTGTGTGATGATCTACAAAGATAAATGGGTCTCTTATTTTGATCGAATTTAATTGAACAGGGTATTTATTTTCTTCTTCATCGGTCAAATGATCTTTCGGGTCATTACCGTTGTTGCACCCTGAACATGAAAAGATTAATCCTGATAACAGGATCAATGCGCATACAATGCAGTTGTGTCTGATCTTCATATGATTAAAACTATTCCGTTAATGTGATGGTACCTATTTTATAGCGTTTCTTTCCGTCATCATTGTGATAAGGCAGTTCCAGTACAGGGGTGCCGTCAAGTTGTCCTACCGAGATATAGACATCATATACCCCCGGCTTGCAGCTCCTGAAAAATGGTCCTTTCGGATCATCCATCTGTTTGGCAACAATAAATTCGGAGGTGACTTTGCTGACAGGGGCCTTTCCTGCTTCGGCAGGGGGCATCGATTTTACATTAAAACCAGCTTCTACCATCACCGATACAATACCCCCCTGATCGTCTTTTAAGGTGAAGCAGGGATAGCCGCCCGGGTAACAGGGCGCAACTCCTACATTTTGCCAGTTCCATTGCACCAGGAACGATTCATTTTTTTGAATGCTCTTCTGGTAAGCAATCGATTGTGCGTGAATGCGATACCCCATGCGCCGGTTGATCTTGTCAATGACATCACGATTCTCTTCCAGCAGCACCCGGGGCCATGAATGGATGGACATATAGGAAGCATGGTACTCTTCGATAGACTGCAGCAGCAGATCTTTATCCCAACAGCCTCTTTTTTTTGCTCCGTTGTAATGTTCATGTTCCAGGATCACCGGCATGGTTGGCCAGAATAGTTGGGCCATCTCACTATGGAACCAGTGCTTAGGCGCTTTTTGTACCAATATACTGTCGTCGCGCATCGTTACTCCCCTGGAAAAGGCATAATCTGAGATCGCGAATCGGCTGCCCGGTTCAGAGTCACCCACAAAATCATCGGAGATACACAATCTGGTTTTTTTAAAGTGTTTACAATAGATATCGATGATTTTTTTTTGGGTTTCGATATCCCAGGTTTTACCATGTACCGGTGAGGTAATGACTGTATGGCCTTCTCCCCACATACCAAAATGGCCGATATCCACAAATGCGATATTGGGATTGCCGTCGTAGCGTTCGGCCATCACCCGTACAAACTCATCTACTTTTTCGAGAAAAACAGGATCTGAGTAGTCCGGTTCAAAGTAATCGTATGCCTGGTATTTCTTTGCCCCGGCGTCGAATACATATTGGGGCGTGGCCTGAGTCATCCAGTTTTCGGTAGCCGTAATGCGGATAGCCACCTTTTTACCCTTATCTGTCCAGCGTTGTGCGGGTGTATCCAGGATCTCCCAGGTATATCTGCCTTCTTCTGGTTGAACAGCTACCCAGGGTACCCGGAGATAGACCGTGCTGACCCCGGGGAAATCATCCAACGTATCCCATGCCTCCAGTTTAGACCCATAGTGAGCCAAGACATTGGAATAGAAGTGCATGGTCCAACCCATATCCGGATTGACCAGTGCACCTCCATGATCTTTCGGATAAACGGTATAGATCTCCCTGGCCTTAAACAGGTTCTGGGCCAAGGCCTGCCTGTGAAAAGACAACACAAAAAGAAGAAATGCAAAAAATAATATGTTGATTTTATGTTGTGTAATACTTGTCATATTCAATCTGTTAAACGGTGTCGTACGGGTTACCGGCCGCTTATGAAGCCGGTAGGTAAACACTCTCCGGGAACCTCACAGGGTAGCTTTCGGCCCAGCAAGGGTTACTGATCGCTTCTGAATGAGCCGGCGGGTAACCCATAGGCATTAAACAGAGATCCCTTTACATAGTTTCGAAAACCGTATCTGACATATCTGGGTTTTTCAACCTCTTCTGAAGAGACTTCCAGTTTATTCCAAAAATTGGTAACGACCGCTTTTGCCGGAACGAAGTTTTTATCTTCTCCTGCTATTTCAAAGCCTTCCAACTCAACAAACATAGGGTAGAGCCCGTGTTCTGCATTTTTGAAGTGTACGATCAGTTTATCTTCCAGCATTTCGATCTCTCCCAGAACAGGCCCGTCGCAAGGAATCTTTTGATACTGGTAAGTTTTGTGTAATGCCTGATAAGCTAACCGTTTGCCTACGATCTCTTTGTTGGCAGGATGGATGCATTGTAACTCGCCGGCATCCAAGGTCACTGCCATACCTGTATTGGGTACAGCCTCTAAGCACTTCATTTGCGCTTCCCGTAAGAAAGCACTCTCCCTCTTCATGGGATCATCATACTGGAAAGGTGCAATCTGCACGAAGTAGAAAGGGAGTTCTTCCCCTCCGGCAAACAAATCTCTCCATTCTGATACAAGATCGGAAAAAAGGGAGGTATAGTGCTGGTAGGTTGGGATATTGCTTTCGCCCTGATACCAGATAAAACCCTTTACCGTGTAATTGGCAAGAGGCAACAGCATCCCATTGTAAAGCAATGTCGGAATCTGTTGCGGCACGTGTGGATGGATCTCAATATGGGAGAGATCCAGATGAGGATACTTTTGCAACTGGTCTTTGCTCATCCAGGTTTCTATGGAAGAGCCTCCCCAGCTGAAGTGAACAATCCCGATTGGTATGTTCAGCACGTCCTGTAATGTTTTCGCGAAAAAATAACCGATCGCGCTAAAGTCGCCAGTCGTTGATACCGATGCCTGCTCCCACTGACCGGCAACATCCTCCTGCGCTGTGAGCGCAGGAGTTTGTGTTGCCGTGTATACATGGATAGAAGGGTATTTTTGCGATTCGACAATGGCATCGAGAGCATTTTCCACCGGCTGGCCGGTGAAGCCTTTCACAGGCATCTCTGTGTTCGATTGTCCCGAGCAGACCCACACATCTCCCAGAAGGATGTTTTGCAATACTTTCTTTTCCTTCTTCGACTCAATGGTGACGGTGTAGGGACCACCGGCTTCGGTGGTCTCTACAAACATTTCCCATTTTCCATCTTTGTCGACGGATACGATATACTCCTTTTCATTCCAACCGGTTGTGATTTTCAGGGTGCTGTTGGTGTCCCCTTTGCCCCATATACGAGCTTGGGAATTGCGTTGAAGCACCATGTTGTCACTGATGACCGATGGCAGGCGGATACCGGCGTACGTGAACGATAGGAAGCCTGCAAGGAGGATGGCCAAAAGAATTGTTTTTTTCATTGTTTTTTCTCTTTTGTTACTTTATTTCCAACCGGGATTTTGGAAATCAATCCCTGTCAGGTTTTTCAATCTGATCACCTCATCGCCGGGTATCGGGAACACCATATAGCGTTCATTGTTGGCAACCCGTTTATTATCCACCACAAAGCGGGTATATACCGGCTTTTGGTTGACCATGTTACACGACATGCCTGTTACGACGCGGTCTGTTTTGTCCAGAATATTCCAACGACGCACATCGAAGAAACGGTGCTCTTCAAAAGCCAGCTCAACGCGACGCTCGTTACGGACACGCTCCCTGAACGCATCTTTGCTGATACCCTGGGGAATCGCCTTCATGTTCACACGACTTCTTACCTGGTTGACCAGGTTGATTGCTTCTGTGGGAGCGATCGCAGTGGTGGATGCTTCATTGATGGCCTCTGCCGCATTTAAATAGAGTTCAGCTAAACGAAATAGTTTAAAGTAACCATCTTTATTCGCATTCTTATTGGAATCAAAATGTGAATATTTCCTGAGATAATAACCGGTACGGGTGTGCATGGAACTGCCTGATTTCAGTTCGCAATTTCCTCCGGGATAGGTCCATACGAAGCTGTTGGGATTATTCAGATTGAATCGCGCCCCATTATAATAGATGGAAGCCTTCAGACGAGGGTCTCTGTTTTCATACGGTTTGCTTTCATCATATCGTGTTGCCTCGGGATTGATGATGGGACGTAAATGATCCTCATCGGAATATCCTAAAATAGGACGCACACCGTCAATCGTTTCGTAGGAGTCAATCAACTCTTGCGAAGGACTGATCCCTGCTTTTTCTACCCCGTTGATGATAGGCAACCCGTGGTATTTGAAAATCTGTAAGCGTCCGCCGGTCTGGTAGATCGTCTCTCTGTCCGTTCCGCCGGTCACTTCCATGGGAGTATAGAAGTATACGTCGTATGCTGAGTGCCCGAACTGTGCCCCTGGGTAGCTGCGGAACAATGAATAGCCATGTGAAGTACAGGCATTCAACGACTCTTTGGTGATTGTGGCTGCATCTTGCCAGGTAATGGTTCCGTCGTTCCATTTGGGACTGGCTGCATAGAGAGCCGCTTGCGAACGAATAGCGTGTATCACTGCTTTGGAAAAACGGCCTTTGTCGTTTTCCACATTACCCGGTCGCCAGGTCAGTTCCTGGTCGGATGCTTTGAGGGCTTCATTGCAATCGCTGATGATCTGTTTGGCACATTCGGCAAACGAATTCTTTTTCAGCTTGGAATAGTCAAATTCTTTGGAGGAAGGCTCCAGAATAATAGGAACCCCGCCTTGCCTTTTGATCAACTGCAGATAGTAGAAAGCTCTTAGAGCATACGCCTGGGCTTTCCAGCTTTTACGGTCGATTGGGCTGCTGATCACCGCGTCATCGATATTACTTAAAAATACGTTACAGTAATTGATGGCTGTCCAATAATGATTCCAGGTTACATAGCCGTTTTCAATAGGATTGTAATAGGGGGTCAGCTGGCCTGTAAACCATTTTGAAGCGCTGCCGTGAAGGACATCGTTGGTGTCATAGCTCTCATCGGTAAATGCTGCCAATAAAGTAGCACCCGGATACTCGGTGCCATAAGGCCGGATATATGCGTAACAACGGTTCAGGTAAGCAGCTGTCTTCTTATCGTTTTGGAAGATCTCTTCAAAAGGGATTCTTCCATCTTCAAATCGTTCGATATCTACGCATGATGAAGCACCAAACAGCAGACATCCGGACAATAATATAGTTGTAATTTTAGATCTCATACGATTTAATTTTAGAATACAATATTTAACCCAAGATTATACGTTCTGTAATGAGGATAGTTGTTCAAGGTTGTTGACTCGGGGTCCAGATCCTTGAACTTGCGATCGTTCAATGTAAGCAGGTTGGTACCGTTCAAATAGAATCGAATCTTATCGGTATGTAGTTTTTGGCAAAAGTCTGCCGGCAATGTGTATCCTAATTCAAGATTTTTTAATCTGAAATAGTTATTGCTTAAGATAAAGAAGCTGTTTGCCTGTGTACTCGAACTTTGCTTGGTAGATAATGCGGGGTAGGAGATTTTGTCGCCATTGGCATATGCTTCCGGAGTCCAGGCATTTTTGTGATGCCCGAAAAAGGTCCCATTCCCGTAGAATTCGTATATTCCCATACCATTGAAGTAATTGCTTGCGTGCGATACACCTTGCATCAGTGCATACAGATCGAAGCTTTTATACGCAACGCCTAAATTAAAAGAGTAGGATATTTCGGGCAGCGTATTGTATTGGATAGGGGCCAAATCCTGGTTGTTGATCACTCCGTCGTTGTTCAGATCTTGGTAGATGAAATCCCCTACGCGAGGTTGAATGCCATCATAGACCAAACCGCTTTTCTTGATCTCCTGTTTCGAGTTGAAAAAACCGTTGCCGTTCGAATAATCGATCAGATAGCCAAATTGTTGACCTATTGCATATCCTGTGCTGCGGAACGGATAAGCAAAGTTGCTTTCTGTTCTGTCTACTTCGTGTGCTTCGAGGACTTTGTTGCGGTTAAAGGCAAGTGCACTACCGGCTGTAATATGAAGCTCCTGATTGATATCTTTGTCGTAAAGAAGTTCCAGTTCAAAACCTTTATTCTGCACTTTCCCCGCATTTTCATACGGCAGGCGGTCCGTTGCGATACCATGTAATGCCGGAAGCAGATTATCCTTGATCAGGATATGGTCTGTTCTGTGCAGATAGTAATCGAAATTGATTGTGAATGTATTCAACAGGCCGAGTGACAAACCATAGTTTTGTTGTTTCGATTCTTCCCACTGCAGAAGAGGATTTCCTCTTAACCCTTCATGGATCAATGCACCTGAATATAAGCTTTGGATATATCCGCCACTGCCCAGGCGTATGTCATCTTCATACATGTAACGTCCGCCCGGTATCTGGTCGTTCCCCACTTTGCCATAGGAGGCTTTCACCTGCAGGTACGTCAGCCAATCGCCGAATTGATCTTTCAAAAAATCTTCATTGGATACCACCCAGGCAGCCGAGAGGGTAGGGAAGAAGCCAAAACGGTTGTCGCCTTTGAATTGGTCTGAGCTCATCCAGCTGCCGTCCAATTGGACAAAGTAACGATTGTCATACCCATACTTGCCGTGAAGGCTGAATGCCAGATAATCGTACGGCAGTAACTGATTGCCGCCTCCTTCTCTGATGACGTTTTGTGCAAAGTAGTTGGCGAAGGCATCAATCTTATGAACGGTGTTGAAGGTGCGTTCATAATTTAAGAAACCATTGAAGTTCAGGAAGTAACGGTAGTTTGAGCCTTTGTTTAAAGTGATTTCCGAGTCGATCGATGTGCCATAAGGGATAAATTCCAGTTCATTGGTTTTATCTTCGTTTCTGATATATCGTGCATAGGTCTGATTCCCGAAAATACCGCTTTGCTGTCTGGATTCGTATCCTACCATCCCATTCATTGACAACCCTTTCGTGATGAAATCCAATCCCCAGCGTAAGCCCAGGGCAACATTGATGTTGGTCTCGGTAAATCTCTGATAACCGCTGCGGTTCAGGCTCCCATACACGGAGTTGGTATTCCAGGGAGAAACGATCACCCCGTTGTCGGGTGTCAGCGGGCCATATTCGGTTGCCGGTGTTTTGAAAATGCCGTCAAGGATAGTCCCTGTACCCACGGGAGGGTTATTGGTCCTCTTCACGACCACCATCTGGTTCAGGTAAGCATCCAGGTTGGGCAAGAGGTGAATATCGAGGTTGGTTCTTTCGTTAAACCGTTTCATGTATTTTGAAGGATCGGAATTGTCGGTCCCTTCAATGTTGAACAGGCTGTTCTGATCGATATATCCTGCATGGATGAAATATTTGATCCGATCGCTGCCGCCGGTGATATTCATATTATGACGATGCATAAAAGCAGCGCTTTTCAGATACTGATCATACCAGTTGTTGTCAGGAAACAGCTCCCTGTTGTCGCCGCTTCTATATGAGTCGATTTCTGCATTACTGTATTGAAGCGGGAGATTGTCGTTTTTTAATGCCTGATTTCTCAATGCTGCATATTCCCAGCTATGAAGAGGTTTCGCTTTTACAGTCGGTTGCTGGATCGAGAAATCCGATGAATAGGAGACTTGCGGTTTGCCATACACCCCTCTTTTGGTTGTAATGATAATAGCGCCGGAGCTGGCCTGGAATCCGTAAAGGGCGGTTGCGGCCGCATCCTTTAAAACGGTGATTGATTCAATTGTTTTGGGATCCATCATGTTTAAATCCATCGTGGGAGACACGATGCCGTCAATCACGAAGATAGGGCTA
>Ga0265294_10000513_pt1 | contig 51301 bp, 53 predicted proteins | sample MunlanPumphouse3_FD_192504 | JGI IMG/M metagenome (GOLD analysis project Ga0265294, IMG submission 192504) | Groundwater microbial communities from a municipal landfill in Southern Ontario, Canada - Pumphouse #3 | ecosystem: Environmental > Aquatic > Deep subsurface > Groundwater | place...
AAAAAAAGTCTTGATTTCAAGACTTTAATTTCCAGTTCTTTCTTTTACTTTATATTCTTTAACCATTTTGTCTAGGAAGTTAAGTTTAGCTCTTCTAACATAACCTTTTTTAACAACTGTTATTTTATCAACTAGTGGGCTATTAACTGGGAATGTTCTTTTTACAACAACACTTCCACTTTTTTTTCTGACAGTAAATGTCTCAGAAACTGATCCACCTTTTTTAGATATTACTATTCCTTCAAAAGCTTGGATTCTTTCTTTTTTTCCTTCTTTGATCCAAACATCAACTCTAACAATATCTCCTACTCTAAATTCTGGAGTATCAGGTTTGATTTGTTTAGCATCAATTTTCTTAATTAGTTCATTCATTAAAAACGCATCCTTTCTGCAATATAATCTATTATAATCATTAGTATCTAAGCGGATTACAATGGCTTTTAACAAGCAAAATGATTATAGCATATCATTTTGACATGTTCAAGCCCCTTAATTATTCTGTTATGCCTAATAACCAATCTAAGACATATATTTTTTTGATTCCGTTATATGATATTATTGGCCCTTTATCCATAGTTAATAAATATTTAGGATTATGATCTTTTATTAAATTAGGACTCTTTATTTATCTTTCTAGGGTCTTTTTTTCTACTACTGAATAAGCTACTTGATAGTATTCTTCTCCATATTCTCCTATTGCTACAAAGTCAACAACACTACCATCTACTTTACCTATATATACTTTGTATCCTCTTCTGATAATTCAAAATAAACAACATTTTCTAGCACATGACCTAAGTCTATATCTTTTCTACCAAACAAGTTATATCACATTCCTATATCAGTAGCATAATAATTTTCACCTGTTTTTAATATCTCTTTACCTTTAATATCATATCTTTCACATTTATAAAATAGGAAAGCTTCTGTGAGGGCAGACAAATATTTGTGGGCTGTATGATAAGATATATCTTTCCCATTACTGGTCATAGTTTCTGCAATATTATTAGATGAACTTATATTGCCTCCGTTATCAAACATAAACTTTGATATATTTTGCAGTGTTGCTATATCAGTTATTTTTTTCCTAGTCATAACGTCTTTTATATATATGGAATCGCATACTCCATCTAGAAACTGTTTTACTTCTTGATTAGTTTTTAATCCAGATACATATGGAAGAGAACTTTTATAAACATAATCATTATATAAATCTTCTTTTGTTTTTAAATTAAGTGAAGATTCATCTCTTTCTTCATACCAATCACAATATTCTTTAAAAGAAAATGGAAGCATTTTTATTTCTATATATCTACCGGAAAGAAGTGTTGCAAGCTCTCCTGATAAAAGATAAGCATTTGATCCGGTTATATATAAATCTACATTTTCTTTTATATAAAGACTATCACAAGCTTTTTCAAAATTATTTATTATTTGAACTTCATCTAAAAAAACATAATTTTTTTTATCCGGAACTAATCTTTCTTTAACATATTCATAAAGTTTTTTATAATCAGTTAAAAAATCGAAAATCTATATCTTCTAAATTTATTACAATCTAATACCAGTAACAACTTTTATGATATCTTTATCTTTAGCTGCTATTAAACTATTTAAGTACTCTTTTCTTATTAAATATTTCCCTTTAACATATATATCACCAAACTAATTTTACTATAGTTTATGCTAAAAAAAGTCTTTTTTAGAATTACAACCAAATTATCTTGTTTTGTTCTTTTCTGTATTATAAGTATATGTTTTAAGTCTTTTTTGTAATTCTAAAGCAAGAAATCTAATATTTTTAAAATATAAATCTCTTGCTTCCAAAGATAAATATTTCTCATATTTTTTTAAAATTATACTTCTTTGTTTAGCAAGTTCATCATATAACTTACCAGTTGAAGATTCTTCATCTTCTTCTGAAGTAAGATAAGTTAAAACTTTAATTAAAACAGGATTTAATATTTTAAATACTTCTTTTAGTAATATACTATCTATATATTTTTGATGATTAAGTGATATTTCTTGTTTTTTTAATTTTATTAAGTAAGAATTATTATTAATATTAAAGCCTTCAGCTTTGATATTTGTTTTATCCTTTATTAATACATATTTCATTCTTATTTCCCCCTATATTTCATGTTATTTTTGTGAATAGTTCGTAGGTTATTAATTAAATCTGGTCTTCTTTCCTTAGTTATTCTAAGTTGCTCAGATTCTCTGTATTCAGCTATTTTTTTATGGTCTCCTGATATTAGTACTTCTGGTACTTTTAATCCTCGATAGTTAGCAGGTTTAGTATAGACTGGATAATCTAAAAGATTATCATTAAATGATTCATTATCTAAACTACCAGAATTTATTGCTCCATCAAGAAGCCTAATTACGCTGTCAGCTACTACCATAGCTGGTATTTCTCCTCCTGTTAAAATATAATCGCCAATACTAATTATTTCATCAGCTAAGGATTTTATTCTTTCATCAAATCCTTCATAATGACCACAGATAATAATTAAATGTTTTTTAAGTGATAAATTTCTGGCTTTTTCTTGATTATAAGTATTTCCTGTTGGACACATTATTACGATATATGATTCTTTTGTTTTAATTTTATCTAAACACTCAAAGATTGGTTCACATCTTAAAACCATTCCTGATCCACCACCATATGGTGTATCATCTACTTGTTTATGGTTAAGTGGTGAGTAGTCTCTAAAGTTAATTATTTCTATTTCAACTAAGTTTTTATCAATCACTCTTTTAATAATTGATTCATTTATAAAGCCACTAAACATTTCTGGAAATAAACTAAGTATTGTTATTTTCATAAAGTTCCTCCAAATTATTACCAGTTATTTTTTTATCATTTATATTTATATTAGTAATAAAATTACTTTTTAAAGGTATATAAAATTTATTGTTAATATTTATTAAAGGATTATTTTTATCATTTAATACTTTAGTTACTTTACCTATTAATTCTTCATTATTATAAACATCTAAGTTTATTAAATCCTTTAATAAATATTCATCAGGTTTTAAATTTAAATTTGAATATTTAATATATACTTTATAATTTCGATAGTCTTTTAGTAAATTAATATCTTTTATATTGTCTATTTGAATTAAATATTTATTTTTATGAAATCTAACATTTGTAATGAGATATTTTTCATCATTTAAATATATTTGATTATTTATTTTAAATGCCTTATCAGGCATTTCAAAATCACTTAATACTTTAAGTTCTCCTTTAAGTCCAAAAGCTCCGGTAATTGTTCCAATTAAAATTTTTTCCATAAAGAAAGCCTCTTTCCTTTAGTAAATTGTACTAAATTTAAGAGACTTTGTCTATTTTAACCTTTTAAACAACCGATAGGTACTATTAAAATACCATCTTCAGTTGTAAACGCAGTATCTGAACCAGTAATAACCATTAGTATATCTGGTTCTTTTATTTTTTTATTATTTTTATTTAAATTGTTTTTAATTATTAAATTTCTTAAATTATTAATACCTTCTTCAAGATTATAAGTACTTAATTTTGTTTGAACTAAAGCATGTTTTCCATTATAAAAGTGAAGTACATGATTACACTCTAAACCATAACGATCTCGATAGTGTTTAATATAACCTCCTATTATATTAACATAAACACTTAAATCTCAATAACTAAATTTTCAAAAATAAAACCAAATGTTTTTGGATCAAGAGCTAGTTCCTCGGGTGAGCAATCTACCTGTTTTTGACCTTAGGTTCGGATTCCAAGAAGGTATTTCTTCTATTACATATAATCTTTTAAAAGCCTTAATATACCTCATTACAGTTTGGCGACTTACATCACCATAATAGTACCATCTAGTTTCATAATATCTGATTCACATAAACCGGTTATATATTCTTTTACAACGTTTAATGCTAATTTTCTACTTTTAGTAAGAGAAGATGGCTTTGCTTTCCCATCAACTATCTTTAAGAGATATACTCCCAGTTGAATCTCCACTTTCAAAAAGAGTCATAGTTTTCATTTCTGAAATGAAAATCTTCCTACACCAGAGTGTAAACCGGTTGTAGTTTTCCCGCACCATTTTGGACCTTTTATTACTACAGCGCCAGTTGTCTCTAATTTTTCTTTCAAAACTTTATCAACTATTCTTTTTTTATAATTTTCCATACGTGCTCCTTAAAAAGATAATAACATACTTAACAAAATTGCTCGTTTTCATTTAACACTTTTGCTCTAACTTTTAAGCATATTTTTTAAATTATTTAATAAAATTAGTTAGCAGTACTAAAATGAAAGGAAATGGTTAAGATAAGAGAAAGACAAAATAATTATGGATTACTCGTAGCAATTTTACTAATTATTATTATGGTACTTATCAGTTATATTGCTTACAGCAAAGGACTTGAAAAAAGTGATAATAAAAGTAGTACTACAACTACTATAACTACTACTAAAGAAGTAGAGGTAAAAAAAATCAATAAACTTATTATGTTTAATGATATTTGTGATAAAGATGACTGTAATACGGTGGTTTTTGAAGATGATGATATTAATATAAAGTTAGAATCTAATACCCAAGATGATTTAATTACTCATAACTTAGTATTTACTGGTAAAGTTGATAAAACTATTAATTTAAAAAAATTTGTTAGTTTGAGAATTATAAATAGTAAGTTTTTACTTATTGAAGATATTTTAAATATTGAAACTGAAATTAATACTTTATCTTTATATGATAATAATTTAAATAAGCTTGATAAAACCAAGTTTAATAATACCCTTGAATATTCACTTAATGATTTAGAAATAACTTATTTTACTTATGATGATACTTGCAAGACTGAAGATAGTAAATATTATCTTAAAAACAGCGTTTTAATAAGTGATGATGGCTTTAACATTGTTAATACTAGTAAAGGTCCATTAAAAGAAAAAGGCTTTGTTTGTTAGCCTTTTTCTTTTAATATCTCACCCGCAGTTGTTTTTTTAACTTTCAAAACTTTTTCGATATCATCTCTAGTTGCAGTTTTATTTTTATTTAAATAATTAATAACAAGATCATAATTTTTATTAGAATTTAATTTTGGGATTTTTAATAAGAAACTATTTGGAGCTACTTTTATTTCTGGTTGATTAATTTGTTTCTTATAAAATTCAATGATTCTTGGAATTCCACTACCATAAGCCTCAACCAATCCCAGTCTATGAAGGATGCTTACTAATTTTGGATTTCTAGAAGAAGAACTTCCTAATTTTATATCTTCTATTGTTAAACCTTTAACTAGTCCTCCCAAACTTAAAAACTCAATACTGGTTTTAAATATATGAACTAAAGTACTACCAGGTATTTCATAATTTCTATGTCCAATACAGTTTAATAAACACTCTCTTAGTACCTCATTTGGATAATCTAATTTATCAATTCTTTCAAAGTTAACAATTTTTCCGGCTATCTTATTATTTAATTTTAAATATTTTTCTGCTTCTTCTAACTGTTCTAAGAAACTCGACTTTTGTATCATTAGGATATACCGCCATTTTAATAGTATATGGACACTGATCTGAAAGTAATAAACCTAAATTTGTATACATTTCTTTTTCATTAATCAATCCTAAAGTTTTTTGTTCTCTTCTGCCAAATGATATTTCTTTTTCTTTTTTTATTGTTTGCGATATTAAAAAACTAATATCCGGTTCAATATTATTGTGAATCATATTGCTTATTTCATCAAGTTCTTTTTCGCGCGTAGGCAACTCCACAGATAGTTTCATCATCTTCATAACCAATAATAATAGTTCCACCTTTTGTATTACAAAAAGCAATTATTTCTTTTACTAAACTATCAGTAACTTCTCTTTTAAACTCTAAAGTTTCAGTTTTTTGCATCTTACTTGCATCCTAAAATTATTATATTATTAAAAATTTAAAAAAATAATAGATGCTCCCGAGAAGGTGGACGAGAGCATTGTTTGCTTAAACGTTTTTCGCAAGTTTCTTATTAAATATACTTTGATTTTTAGTTGTTGCAAGAAATGTGAGTAGCTAAATAATTTATAATATTTCTTCTGTCATCTGAAGTTCATAAACATTATCAATAAATAAGTTATCAAAAATATCTTTATAAACTAAGTATTTTTCTTGATCATCTATTAAATAACCTAATACTAGAGAATCTTCTTTGATTTTTTTTATTTTATATATATCATAATAATTAATATTTATACTTTTAAAATCAGTATGAATACAACAATTAGCTATTATATTATTAAGTGATAAATTACTTTTTTTAGTTAAAACTTCACCTACTATAAAGTTTGGTCTATTTTTATTAAACCAATTTATTGATTTAGCAAATTTACTTAAAATTCCAAATGAACCTTGATAATTATCTAGATAAAATGCTAGGATTTTTTCTAGATAATATTTATGACTAGTTGTTCTAATATCTAAAATTATTTCTGTTTCACCATTTATAAGCTTTAGTGTTTCTTCTAATGTTGGAACATGATAAGAACATAAATAATTAAGTTCTTCATAAGTTATCGAATTAATCTTATCTTTTAAGTTCATAAGTCTTGTTAAATCATTATCATAATAAACTATAATAATATTATCTTTAGTAAGATTAACACTTAAAATAATTGAATATTTATTTTTAATAGCTTCTTTAAAGCTTTCTATAGTATTTTCATAAGTTATTTGATTATCATATATACCTTTATTAACAAATAAATTTGTTTTTAAAAAATTCGTATCTTTCACTGCTAGCACTTCCTATAGATATCATATCATGAAAAGTAGATACTTGTATATTAATTTAAAAATGACAAATTTTACAATTTACCATTTTTATTACTATCATTAAAATTTTTTAAAATATTAGTATCAAATTTATAAGTAATATTTTTTTCTTCTCTTTCTTTTTTTAGAGCAAGATTAATAAGTTTAGTAAGAAGTTCTTTATAGCTCATTCCACTAGCGTCCCATAAATAAAATGAAAGAGAGCCAGGAATAGTATTTACTTCATTAACATAAATATTATCAGCATCCAAATCAATCATAAAATCTATTCTAACTATGCTGATGCAGTTTAAAGTTTTAAAGGTTTCTTCAGCATATTTTCTAATGTTTTTTTCAGTTTCTATTGAAATATCAGCGGGAATCTTTCTGCCAAGTGATGCCATACCTTTACCACTATTTTTTGATAAATATTTATCTTCATATGATAAGATATTTTCTTTAGTATTAAGAGGCTCTTCACAAACTGATGACTCACACTCTTCTAAATCCCCTACTACAGAGCAGTTAACTTCTTTTAAATTAGTAATTGCTCTTTCAATAATAACCTCTTTTGCAAAGGTAAATGCAAGATCTAAAGCATCAAGAGCTTCTTCATCTGTTTTAGCAATATTAATACCCACACTTGACCCTAAGTCAATCGGTTTAATAATAACTGGATAAGAGTATTGATCTTTTATTTTCTTTAATATATTTTTGTTATCATCAATATAGTCATAATTATTTATAACAAGTGATTCTAAGACTGGTAGTCCTGCTTCTTTTAACATTGTTTTAGCTGCATATTTATTCATGCAGATTGCCGATGATAAAACACTGCATCCAACAAATGGGATATTTAAAGTTTTTAAATATCCTTGCAGATTACCATCTTCAACATTAGTACCATGGACTATTGGAAAAGCTAAATCAATATAGTCATAATAATTAGTTTTTAGTTTTTTTAAAGGAAAAGAATATAGTTCTATTTTTTCATTATTATTGATCATAATAACTCTAGTGCTTTTATTTAGCAAGTCTTTAATATTTTTATAATGGGATAAACTTCCTATATTTTCTCCAACATACATCTCATTGTTTTTAGTTAAATAAATAGGGACAATATCATATTTATCTTGATCAAAAAAGTTTATGGCTTGAATAGCTGATATAATTGATACTTCATGTTCAACACTTTTGCCTCCAAATATAACTCCTATTTTTAATTTCATTTTATCCTCCCAACCTGGTAATTATCAGGTAAATCATTTTCTATTAATATATATTTATGAAGCTTTACTCCCTGCTTTTTTGCCTCTTCCATGGCTTCTGTAAATTTTTCATAAATTTTAACTTTGGTTAAATCAAATTTAGCATCTTTTAAAGCTTGATAAATATCTTTAGTTTGCACTTTATTAATTAAATAAATATAATCACAAATGCTGGCTGCAAATAAACCAAACTGATAGTTTTCTTGGGCTTGTCTTTTACCCAGTTCAACCATTCCAGGGGTAATTAAAATCTTTAGACCATTAAACTCATTTAATGCTTTTAATGCGCTTTTTGCACCTACTGGATTAGAATTATAAGAGTCATCAATTATACTAAAGTCAGTTCCCGAAATTAAGTTTAAACGATGATCTGCATTTTTTATTTTCTTTATTTCATTTATAATATTTTTGATTGGAACATCAAAGTGATCAGCTATTGTTATAGCCCCATATAAATTTATTAAATTATGTTCACCTAATAAATTTGCTTTTACTTCATAATTTATTTTATCTTTAGTTAAAATAAATTCTGGATAATGAACATTATTTATTTTAAGTTTATTATTTAGACTGTTTTTTAGTCCATAACCAATTACTTTTTGTTTATTAAATGCATAATTATTTATATATTCATTATCTAAATTTAAAAAGGAAGTCCCTTCTGTTTTTAAAAGATTGACTAGTTGCATTTTAGAATTAGTAATATTTTCAATTGATTTAAATGTTTCCAGGTGTTGGGGACCTATAGCTGTTACTACAGCGTAATCTGGATTTATTAGTTTAATAATCTTTTCTATTTGACCTACTCTATCTATTCCTATTTCACAAATAAATACTTCATGAGTGGGTTTTAAATACTCTCTGATTGTTCTAGTAATCCCAAGTCTTGTATTAAAATTGCTGGGAGTAATTAAAGTATTATATTTACTAGATAGCATAGCATCTAAATGATTTTTAGTACTAGTTTTACCATATGAGCCAGTAATTGCTATAATCTTTAAGTTTGGCATCTTTTTTAAAATCTTTTTCGCATCATTTATATAATATAAATTAATTAAATTATTAATAGGAATATTTAAATAGTTAAGAATAATCATATAAATAGTTGAAAGTGAATTAATAATAAATAAAATTACTAAATATTTATTTAGATCTTTAACTAATAAATAAACAATAATTAATAATAAATAGTTAGTTAAATATAACCTTTTAATTCTCCTAGTAAATACTATTTGTTTAATAATATTCTTTTCGATACTTAAATAAATATTAATTATTAAAAAAATTAAAATAATAATTAAGCTAAATTTATTATTTATTATAATTAAATAAATTTGCATAATATTAATTAAGAATATTAATAAGAATTTATATCTATTTTTAATAAGCCATTTAAGCTGAGTATCAGGCATATAATAATTTTGCTGAAATATATGTAAGTTGTATTTTAATAATAGAAAGTTATTGATAAGCCATAAAATTAAATATAACATAATACCTCTCAATCTTTTTTTAGAAATGATTCTAAAACTTTATTTATTAAATATGGATTATCTAAAAATGGAAAATGCCCACTATTTTCTAAATTAACAATCCCTGAATCTTTAATATGCTGCGCCATATATAATGCATCACTATAAGGAACAGCTTCATCTTTTTCTCCCCAAATAATAAGGGTCGGTTTATTAATGCTCGGAAGTAAATCTTTAAGATCTTCATGGATGTGTTTAACTAAGATATCTCTCATCATAGGTGTTGCGCAGCGGTAATCAGTTGAACCAACTTTAGTTTTTATTTTATTTAATAATTTGAGGGATATTTTTTTTACAATCGGAAAAACTATTTTATATATTTTTTGTCTAAATGTTGGTTTTCTATCATGTTTAATTCCTGCCGAACTAATTAAAACTATTTTGTCTATTTTAAAATTTAAATCTTTTCTATTTACTAGTTTAATAATTACTTTACCTCCAAATGAATGACCAATAAGGGATATTTTTTTAATGTCTAAAGTATTAATAAACTGAATTACTAAATCAACATAATCATCAATACTCCAAACATAAGTTGGTTCATCACTTTTTCCAAAACCGGGAAAGTCTAAAGCATAGACTGTCATAAACTGAGATATATAATTAATGTTTTGCTGATATATTTCTTTAGTACATCCCCATCCATGCAAAAATAAGACGTTATCTTTTCCCCGTCCTATTTTTAAATAACTAATATTTAAATCATTAAGTTTTATAAAACTTCGCCTCCATTTAATTTATGCATTAAAATACTAGCTGCTACTGCTGCATTTAAACTTTCACATTTGGGGTTCATTTTTATTTTAATATTTTTGTGGCAAAGTTTTAATATTTCCGGTTTGATTCCATTTGCTTCACTTCCAATAATTAAAGCGTGTTTAGTCTTAAGTATTTCATTACTTTCTTTTTTTAAATCAGTGCTGTAAATTAAATAATTATCTTTTTTTAAAATAGGAATTACTTCTAAGATGTCTTTAATTATTACATTTATATTAAAAAGCATTCCTTCAGTTGCTCTTATTACTTTAGGGTTATAAACATCAACTGTATTAGGGCTTAATATAAGTGTTTCATAGTTAAAGCAGATAGCGGATCTAATAATTGTTCCTAAATTACCGGGGTCACTGATATTATCTAAAATAAGAATATTACCTTTGATTTCGGCGGGGGTTATTTTTTTACAGATTGCTAAAACTTTAGGAGCGCTTGTTAGGTGCGATAATTTTTTTAAAACTTCACTATTAGTAAAAGTTACTTCTCCATAAATATTTGCCTCACCAAAAAGTAAAAATACTTCCACAACTATACCCCTTTTCAAAGCTTCATTAACTAAATGCTTGCCTGGGGCAATAAACATATTCGTCTCATCACGATATTTTTTATCATTTAATTTCGTATACTTTTTTATTTTATCGTTTTGGAGTGATTCAATCATAAATAAATAAGTTCCTTTCTAGCTTTTTTATAATAGGGATAAAATTTTGAAACATAATCCCAGTATTCCTTTGAGTGATTCATATGTTTAAAATGACATAATTCATGAATTATAACATAATCAATTAAATGAATATCTTTAGTAATAAGCACAGTATTTAAGGTAATACTCATACTATTTTTATTACATACTCCCCATTTACTTTTCATCTTCCGCACTTTTAAAGTAAATTCTGGTAAATCAGTAAACTGCTGTCTTATTTGATTTAATCTACTAGTAAATATATTAGGCGCTAGGGTGTAAATATATTCTTGACACTCTTCTTTGGACCTTCCAAATATATTATTATTATCTAGATATGGGCTACTATTTTGATATATATAATTTAAAGAATTGCCTAAAAATTTAATATCATCATCAATTTTATTTATTTGATTTAAGTAAAATTTTTCAATAGTTTTAGTATTTTCTTGTAATAATTTTTCTATTTTACTAGTACTTATTAATTGATTAGCACTTACATGAATTTTCAAATCTTCTTTAACCCGAAAATAAATATTTTTTATTTTCTTCCTAGTTATTATATAAATATATTCTTGGTTATTTAAATATATTTTATTTTCCACTAAAGATTTCATACCAATTTTGAAGTTCCTTTACACTTTTTTCACCAATACTAGTAATAAATGACCAAGTAAGGTTTAAGTTTTTCTTTAAAACTAAAAAATTAGCTTTAGCTTCACTACAAACTAAATCATTATTTTGACATAATTCATATGTTTTGTCTAAATATAAAGAAACAAGTTTACCTTTCATGTTTATGTATTTTGCCTCTAGTTCACTTTTATAATTTGGAAATTTATTATTAATAACATTATCTAATTCAAGAGCAAGTTTTATTACTTTAAGTTTACCTTTATTTGTCAAATCCATAAATTTATAACCGGATATCTCAGTATCATAAAAAATAAAATCTACCACTTTAATAAAATGATTCTTAGCCCTAGTTTTAGAATCAGGATTTGTTTCATAATTGTTAACCGCATTTATATAATTAGAAAAATCACTGATTATTGCTTCTTCTATTTGAACAATATCATTTTCTATAATATTTTCCTCTTCTCCAAAAGATTCAGGTGGCTTGATAATTTCAGTAGTAGTTGCATCAGTTTCTATAGCATTTTTTTTAATTAATTTATGAGATATAGCTTTCATCGTAACTGGGTAAGTTTCTAGCATCATATTAGATGCTTTAATTTCAATAAGATCACCAACATTATATTCTTTATCTAGCTCAATACTAATTAAGTTTGGTAAATCTTCTGATTCAGGAGTAATAATATAGTTAGATTGGTTTACTTCTTTAACAGTTGCTGTAAATATAATCTCTGATTCTAGTTTATAAACATAACATAAAATCAAACCTAATATAAATACTGATAAAAGTGCTAGAATTATTGTAATGATAGTCTTTTTCTCCATTATTTCTCACCTCGATTTGAAAATTTAATAATTATTGGGGTTCCAGTAAAATCAAATGATTCTCTTATTTTGTTTTCTAAATATCTTGCATAACTAAAATGAACTAGTTTTTTATTATTGACTGAAAACTCAAACTTTGGTGGTTTAGTTCCAGCTTGATGGACAAAATATATTTTAAGCCTTTGTGATTTATAACTCGGAGCTGGATGAAGAAGCGCCGCTTCTCTAATGCAGTCATTTAAAACTGAAGTTTTAACTTCTTTAGTAGCTGATGCGTATGCTTTTATAACCTCAGGCATTAAAGTATGAATTCGCTTTTTTTCTAAGGCAGATAAAAATACAATATTTGCATAAGGCATGAACTGAAAGTTATCCCGAATATTTTTAGTCCACTGTTTCATCGCTTTATCTTTATTATCAATTTTATCCCACTTATTAACAACTAGAACAACTGCTTTACCTGCGTCCAGTGCGTAGCCAGCAATATGTTTATCATGTTCAATTATACCTTCTTCAGCATTAATTATGATCGCGCAGACATCTGATCTATCAATTGCTTTTAAGCTTCTTATTAAACTATATTTTTCGATGTTGTAATATATTCTGCCTTTTTTTCGCATCCCAGCCGTATCTATTACTATATAATCATTTTTTTCATAAGAAAAACGAGTATCAACAGCATCTCTAGTTGTTCCTGGTATATCAGAAACAATTACTCTATCTTCATTAAGAAGAGCATTTATTAAAGAACTTTTCCCAACATTTGGTCTACCAATAATACTAAATTTTAAAATAGATTCATCTTCTTTTATTAAATAATCATTAAAATCTTTAGTTATCTCTGTAAGTAATTCTTTTATTCCCCTATTATGTTCGGCCGATACAGGAATATATGCATCAAAACCTAATTCAAAATAATTATATATTTCTTTATCATGAGCCTTATCATCTAGTTTGTTAACAGCAACTATAATTTTTTTATTACTTTTTCTTAAGAGGCTAGCAATCTCTAAATCATTACTAGTAAGTGATGATCTTCCTTCAATTACAAAAACTATTACATCAGATTCATCAATTGCTAGTTCAGCTTGCATTTTAATATTATGACTAAAGTCCGCGTCTGCTAAATCAATCCCTCCGGTATCGATTAAATGAAAACTTTTATCTTCATAATTAACTATTCCATATATTCGATCTCTTGTAATGCCTGCCTCATCATCAATTATTGATCTTTTTTCTTTAATTAAGCGGTTAAATAAACTGGATTTGCCAGTATTAGGCCTACCTATTAAACAGACAGTTTTTCTCATCTATTTCCCTCCATTTTCTATTTAAATTTTAACATAATTTATTATATTCTTTACATTTCTTTTCAAGCAACATAAAATTACAACATCTGTCTTCTACATTTTTAGGTAATTTTTTGTTTTTATAAAGTTTATATAATATCTTTGATTTTGTTAATACATCAGTTCTATTTGCAGTTAAAAATCGTAATTGATTTCTTAATAATTCTATTCTAAACATTTCTTCTTTATTGCTTGTGTTTTTATTTAAATCAAACTCTTGATAATTACCTTTAGCAACTGGAAGCATATTATTAAAATTGATAACCCCATAAATACCATCTTCTATTTTTAATAAATCTATAGTGTTTTTTAATTTTTTGTGTTTTGGCTTTGGGCTAGCAAGTGGAGCAAAATATTCAAACTTTTCAATCATGAACAACACACCAATAAATGGTCGCAATTCTTTTTTACCAGCATTAAAAGGTACTTTATTATCAAAATTTCTTAGATAATCACAATAATCAGAATTAATTTTTACTATTTTAAAGGTTTTATACATTATTAAATCACCACTTATAATTATACAATATTTTTAATAAAAAGAAAAGATTAGAGGTTGCTCTCTAATCTTACTTTTTTAGCTGCCATTTATAGAGCTGGCTTCACTCACTTTTTTAGCTGCCATTTATAGAGCTGGCTTCACTCACTTTTTTAGCTGCCATTTATAGAGCTGGCTTCACTCGCTTTTTTAGAACTACATAGTGTAGCATTAATATTATATGTAATATTAAACAATTAATTATAAAACAATAACTAACTGCATAAATAATATACCACATTTAGAATCCAAATACTATACTTTTAACATGATGAATCTTGATTATCTAAATCCATAGTTGTTTTAAATGATTTATTTTTTTTATTATAAGTTAAATTTATAATATAATTATTTAAGCATTTTTCTGAATCTTTAGGATTTTCAATCTTGCTTTCATTATCATAATCATAGTACTCATCTTCAGCAAGCATTTCTAAAGTTATATAACAAGTTTTTAAATCACCGCTAAGTGAGCAAACACTATCCATTGTCTCAGGGTATTCTAAGCACCCACTACCAGAAAAACAGCTTCGGTTATCTTGCCCCCATAAGACAGCCGATTTTTCAGCAAGAGCAAGTTTATCACTTAGTAATTTATCTTTAATTTTATTACCAATTGTTATTGATGAGGGAACTGATACCGCCATAACTAATCCCAAAACAATAATTACCGCAAGTATTTCTACTAAAGTAAAACCATTTTTATTTTCCATTAGCATCTCCATCATTTAAAGTGCTAGAAATAATTCCATAAATTTCTTCACGGCCTTTTTTAGTAACACTTGAAAAGTATACTAAATTATCTTCATCAACTAAATTTAAACTGTTTTTAACACTTTTAAATGTTTTATTACGATCTTTTGGTTTGATTTTATCATATTTAGTAGCAACTACTGTTACTTTTATATCATAATGTTTTAAATAATTATACATAATTAAATCGTTTTCGGTTGCTTTCATCCGGCCATCAATTATCATAAATACTCTTTTTAAATTAACTCTATTTTTTAAATATTCTTCAATCATTAAGCCAAACTTTTTTTGAGTCGCCTTATCAACTGATGCATAACCATAACCTGGTACATCTACTAAATAAAAATTATCATTACATAAATAAAAGTTTAAAGTTTGAGTTTTACCTGGTTTACTACTGGTTCTAGCATAGTTTTTTCGACCTAATAATGAATTAATAAAACTACTTTTACCAACATTACTTCTACCAACTAATAAAAATTCAGGTTTGTTGTCTTCAGGATACTGGCTAATTCTTACAGCAATTACACTTAAAATCGAATTATCTATTTTCATAAAATCTTCCTTACCTCTGTATTATATATAAATGTGTCAAAAAATGCAAATAAATTGAGTAGCAACTAGAATTTTTGGTTTGTTTATTATATAATTGATAAAGGTGATGGCATGCTCTATCCAGGTAATCTAAAAAAAGAATTTAATAAAAATATTAATTATGCCAATCGAGGTATGAATTTAGAAGCACTTGTAAACGAAGCAAATAAATATTATGAAATAAACGAAATTGCCATTATTTATAAGAAACCTACTCCAGTAACAATAACTAAAGTAACATATGAAAAAAATAAAGTTTTAACTAAAGGTCAACTACAAAGTAAGTCTAGTTTAGATTATGTTGGAGTATATAAAGGTAAATATTTAGATTTTGATGCTAAAAGTACTCGTTCTAAAACAGCATTTCCTCTAAGTAATATTAGTAATCATCAAATTAGACATATTAAAAATATTTTAAAACATAATGGACTTACTTTTTTGATAATAGAAATTAATAATGAAATTTATTTATTTAAAGGAGAATCTTTAATGGAGTTTATAGAAGCAAATGAAAGAAAAAGCATTCCCTATGAATATCTAAAAAATAAAGGAGAAAAAATAGATCTTAAGTATAACCCTACTTTAGACTATTTAAAGATTGTAAATAAACTATATTTTAAAGGAGAAAGATATGAAAAATAAAATAAAAAGCAAAATGGAAAAAGCTAAATCTAAATTCAAGAAAAGTAGTTTAGGAGAAAAGGTTTTAATTATATGTATGCTAGGTCTAATTGCGATAGTGTTTTTAGCCATAGTTTTCTTTATGTACATTGTAATAAGCGCCCCTAATTTTACTGAGGAAGGCTTATATGCATCGGATGCCTCAATTATTTATTATGCAGATGGCGAGGAAATGGCTAGAGTTGGTGATAAAAACCGGGAAAAAGTTTCTTATGATGAACTTCCAGAAGTTTTTATTGACGCACTTTTAGCAACAGAAGATTCTAGATTTATGGAACATAGTGGAATAGACTTAGCTAGATTTTTAAAAGCATCTGTTAGTCAAGTTTTAGGAAACAGCGAGGCAGGTGGTGCATCAACTTTAACAATGCAAGTTGTGAAGCAAACATTTACTGATGATATCGCAAGTGGTATTAAAGGAATAATTCGTAAATTTACTGATATTTATATGGCAGTCTTTAAAATTGAAAAAAAATATACTAAAGAACAAATAATTGAATTTTATGTTAATATTCCCTATTTAGGAGCAGGTACTTATGGAATTGAACAAGCTGCTCAAGCATATTTCGGGAAAAATATTGGCGAAGTTTCTTTAACGGAAGCAGCTGTTATTGCTGGACTATTTCAAGCACCAGATGCTTTTGATCCATTTAGTCATCCGGAAAAAGCCGAAAACAGACGTAACCAAGTATTAAATTTAATGAGTAAACATGGTTATATTACTGATGAAGAATATGAAATAGCTAAAAATATTTCCGTTGAATCACTTTTAATTAAAGCTGAATCATCAGCAATGCGTAACCAAGGAATGATTGATACAATAATTGCTGAGGTTAGAGAAAGAACTAAGCAAGATCCTTATTTAGTAGCTATGAAAATCAATTCAACCTTTATTAAAGAAAAGCAAGAAGTTATTAATAATATTAATGATGGCACCAGCTATAATTGGCCAAATGAAATGATTCAAACAGGAATTGCCGTCATTGATGTTGAAACCGGTAGTATTGTGGCTGTTGGGGCAGGACGTAATAAACAATCTAAACTAAGTTGGAACTTTGCGACCCAGACTGAAAGACATCCTGGTTCTACTGCCAAACCTTTATTTGACTATGGTCCTGCAATCGAGTATTTAAACTGGGGAACTGGGCAAATGGCAATTGATGATGTTCATGGCTATAGTGGCGGTGGCAACGTTAAAAACTGGGATGGTGGTTATAAAGGTATAATGACGATTAAAACTGCTTTAGCGGCCTCAAGAAATACAACAGCCCTGCAAACATTCCAAGCAATTCCTAATAAACAAATAAATGAATTTGTTACTGGTCTTAACTTACATCCTGAATATGATTCTAATGATTTTATTAATGAGTCACATAGTATCGGAGGTTATACTGGTGAAAGTCCCCTTGATATAGCCGCTGCTTATGCTACTTTTGCTAGAGGAGGAATTTATATTGAACCTCATTCATTTACTAAAGTAGAATTTGTTGATACTGGAGAAGTTTATACGGTTACTCCTGAAAAAAGAACGGTAATGAAAGATTCAACCGCTTACATGATAAATATGATATTAAGATTTGCTGTTACTAATGGTGATATCGGAGCTGGTTCAAAAAGTGGCACAGACGTTGCTAGTAAAACTGGAACATCTAGTGTTGATAGAGCCCATATTAAATCTCTTGGTTTAAAAGGTGATGTTATTGGAGACTCATGGCAAATAGTATATTCACCTGATTATGTTTGTACAACTTGGATTGGCTACAAAGATATTGCCACCAAAGAGTATTATTTGACTAACTCGGTTGGATCTGGGGCAAGAAGAGTCGTTTCAAGACTTCTAACTGCTGGTATTTTAGAGACTAATTCAAGATTTAAACAACCATCAAGTGTTGTAACTGCAACTATTGAACTGGAAACAAATCCTTTAAAGCTTGCTAGTGAATATACACCTGCTAAGTTAAAGAGTGTTGAATATTTTAGAAAAGGCACTGCTCCATCTGAAGTCTCATTTCGCTTTTCTAAACTAGAAAATCCAACAAATCTAAAAATTGAAAACAGTGGAGGCACTACAACTTTAAACTGGTCAGGAATCCCTACTCCAGATGCAATAAGTTCTTTATATTTAACTGATTATTTTAATGAAGGATATGGAAAAAGGGCTACTAAATATTTGAATAGACGTTACGAATACAACATTGCAAACATTGGCTCAATCGGCTATCAAGTCTATTTAAATACCGGCACTGCCACAACTGACTTGGGTTGGACATCAAATACAACTTTTAAATATACTGGCACGATACCTGTGGGATCGAAGTTTATTGTTAAATCAAGCTACTCAATATTTAAAGCAAATATGAGCAATGGTGTTGAAGTTCAAGCTACAGCTAATGTCCCCGAAGCTGAAACTACAGGATGGCAAGCAAGTTTGCAAGGAGGAAGTTGCTTAACAGTTAAAGAATTTACTGATCGTCTTAATAATAGTAATTTAGTTAAAGTTACAGAAAACGGCATTGATATTACAAATAGTGATTATATTACTATTACAAACTCTTGTGAAGACAGCCTAAATATGCAGATTAATTGTCGCTCTTTAGGTGATGAAGAATATAATATAACCCATATTATAACTAACAAGCAAGTAGGTTCATCTAAAACTTTAACTCGTCAAGTTAAAGAAAATTGTTAATTTAATTGATTATCCACTTTAAACTATGTTATACTTAATCAGTACTTCAAATCTAAAGGAGTATAAATGCAAAGGAGGAAAACTAATGAACGGTACAGTAAAATTTTTCAATACTGAAAAAGGTTTTGGTTTTATCGAAAATGATGAAACAGGAAATGATGTTTTTGTGCATATATCTGCTTTAAATGACGGTCTAAAAGAACTTCAAAAAGGACAAAAAGTATCTTTTGAAATCGAAACTAATCCCGAAAGTAATGCAAAAAATAATAAAGATAGAGCAAAAAACGTTTCTGTATTATAAGTTAAAATAAATTATAATTTAACTTTAAAAGACTATTAACAGTTTAATAGTCTTTTTATTTTAAATCATCTTTTTTACAATCTTTCTTTAAAGGACAGTTTTCACATTCTGGTTTTATACTCTTACAATAATATCTACCAAATAATAAAATTTGTTCACCTACTTTATTCCACTTGACTTTGGGAATCAAATTCATCAAACTTCTTTCAACTTCAATAGGTGTAGCGCCTATTTTAGCAAGACCTAGCCGTTTAGATACTCTTTCAACATGAGTATCAACTGGAATACATGGAACATTATATAAATTTTTTAAAACCACATTAGCCGTTTTTCTACCTACTCCAGGTAAACTTTCTAAATATTTGCGATTATTTGGAACAATCCCACCATAATTATTTACTAAAGATTTAGCTATACTTTTTAAATAGAATGCTTTTTTATTAAAACTTCCTACACTTTTAATAATTGACTTAAGTTCATCAAAATCAATATCAGCTAATTCTTGTAGTGTATACTTAGAAAATAAAACTTTCGTTACCATATTTACTCTTTTATCAGTAGACTGAGCACTTAACATAGTTGCTATTAAAAGTTCATAATTTTTTGTATAATCTAGTTCACATTTAGGATTTGGAATTAAAGTATCTAATACTTCATATATCTTATTCATCATCTAACCAGTTATAATCAAATAAAGGTTCTACATCTTTTTTGATTGATTTTTTTAAATGATTATCCACATCATCACCAGTTTTTAAACCTTTTTTTCCCCACTCATAAATAATTTTGTCGATATATCGCAAATTACTTACGCCATTAAATGTTGCTTCTTTTAAAGCTTTAATAATAAGTTCTTCAGAAGTGCCAGATTTAAGCCAAGCATTAATTATTTCAAATTCAATTGGGCTTAAAGTTCTGCCAAACTCTTTTTCAAATATTGTAAAAATATTTTCAACATTTTTTGCTTGAATATTAGTATTTATTTCACTAACCATTGCTCTATAAACTCTGCTTAAATCAATTACTTCTTTAATTTTACCAGTTTCTTCTTTTACAACGTTAACCGAAATTAATTTTTTAGATGTTAGTAATGAGAAAGCTTCCATAATTTTTACATCAGATAAATATGTAACTTCTTTAATTTGATTTATGTTAAAATCAGGTTTACCTAAATTAATAAAATGAATTAAAACAAGTAATTCTGCTAAAGAAAAATCATAATCTACTGCAACTTTAAATAATTGTTTTTTAAAACAATAATCTTTTTCTTTTACTAATTTCTCTAATACAGCATTACTCATGTTATCACTTCCATTTATTTAATATATATTTTTTTAAAATTGCATTATTATTTTTTAATTCTCCATTAATTACTTTGTTTGTTAAATCTTCATAAATTATTTTTAATTGTTTTGAAGGCTCAATATTTAATATATTTAAAATTTCCTTAGCGCTTATTTTTAAATCTCTTAAATTTTTTATTGGTAAGTTAGCATATTGTATTGTAAGCTTTTTTCGCTCATATCCCATTATTTCACCAGCAACTGTTAAAACATATAAATCATTTTCATATAAGGTTCGTTTATCAATCTTATCTTTTTTAATAATCTTTCTTACTTTATTTATAACATCTAAGCTACTTTTTGTAAAAGGATACCTTTCATCAAAATCAATCTGAGCCCAAATACCAAGTATATCTGGTACTACTTTAACATAATCATAATTTATTCCTAAAGATTCAAGTAAATCTAATTCTTTTAATAATTTTAATCCCACCCCACTTTTCTTAGAAGAAAATATCCGGTTTAATTCTTCTTTTCTTCTAGTAAAACTAAGAGTCTCCAAAAGAGGTTTATTATTTTTAATAAAATTAAGGATTGGAGGATCAATACTAAAATCTAATACAACTGAAAATCTAATTGCTCTTAAAATACGCAATGGGTCTTCAGTTAACTTTTGTTCTAAAGACCCGATTACTTTAATTGTTTTATTATTAATATCTTCTCTACCACCAAGAATATCTATAATTTGCCCTTTGGAATTCATACATAAAGAATTAATTGTAAAATCCCGACGATTAATATCAGTAATTAAATTATTAACATATTCTACTTGCTGTGGTTTACGGTTTTTATATTTAGATTCACTACGATATGTGGTAATATCAAAATGATATTTACCATCTTTTAAAGAAAATGAACCATATTCATGTTTAGCTTTCACTTTGAAAATTTTAACAATATCTTTAGGAAGAGCATTTGTACATATATCAATATCAGTTGATTCAGTACCAAGAATGTGGTCGCGTACATAGCCACCTACAATATATGCTTCAAATCCATTTTCTTCGATTTTTTTTAAAATTTTTCGTAGTTTATTATTCATATAGCACCCTTCATAATTATAGCACTAAATAATTAGTTTGTGAACTAACATCTAGTACCTCTTTTACTCATACTAATAGCCAATCCTATAGCTCTGCCGAACAATCATTATTTAAAATTACTTAAATATTTTTTGCATTACATATTGAACGTCATAATCAAAAATATCTGGTTGTATATCAATTCCATCTTTAAGAATTCCATCCTCATCATAAATATCTGGACTATTCTGACTCATAGTCAAACCAACATCATATCCTTCCATATATCCTTTCATGCATTCAAAAGTAAATTCTCTAGATTCCATTAATTTGTAACTATAAATTGCTATATTTTCTACATCACTAGCCAAATCAGCATACCCATCAGCAAAACCTAAATCTCTTAAATAATTTATATCATAAACAATATCAGAATAATTTCTTTTTGGAAATATCTTTTCCATGATTCCACCTCCATAAACATTCTACCATATATCAGATTTAATTACTTCCTTGAAATATAAGTAGAATTATACAAGGTACAATAAATTTATAACACATTTTAAGCCTGCTTAAAATGTGCCATAAATTTCTAGATATTATAGCTAAATAATTAGTTTGTGAACTAACATCTAGTACCTCTTTTACTCATACTAATAGCTGAGCCTATAGCTTTACCAATATTAAAAACGGTTGTAATAAGCTTGGCAATAGCGTTAAGAAGCGTTCCTGATATTGAAGCACCACCATAAAGATTAGTTAATTCATTATTTGTTAAGATCATTTTAATTACACTTTAGTGGTCTTAAGTATCCATCAATTATTCCAGCTATAAAGGTAATTGCTCCGCCAATTAAGCCAATAAGTGACCACGATACTGCTCCGCCATCTATGCTAAGCATTTCTTCATTTGTTAACATATTTTTTCCTTTCTAGCACTTAAATTAATTACTTGGTCATACTTTATTTTATCATCATAATGACTAATACAAATTACTGTTTTATTATGATAATACTTAAATATATTAGTTAAAATAATAGCTCTAGTATTTTTATCTATTTCATTTAATGATTCATCTAGAAGAAGTAAATCAAAATTTTGATAAAGAGCTCTAGCTAAAATAATCTTTTGTCTTTCTCCCCCACTAATATTGGTTAAAGACTTTATTTCTAGATTATAGCCAGTTTCCTTACTTTTAATAAAATTGTCTAAAGTAGTAATCTTTATAATTTTATTAAACTTTTCTTCATTATACTTTTCATCTAATATAATATTATTTAAAATAGTGGCTGAAAACAATTGACTATTTTGATGAATATAACTTATTCTTGTTGGCTTTATAACCTTGCCCTCATAATCAATTATGCTTCCATAAATAATATCTAGAATTGTACTTTTACCGGAACCATTATCACCTTGAATTAAAATTTTATTCCCCGACTTTATTTGTAAATTAAAGTCTTTAAGAATAACATTAATATTATTGAAACTATAACTAATATCTTTTAAAGTTAAATTATTATTACTTGCTAAATAATAATTTTGTTTATTTAACTCAATATCATAAATACTTTTAATCCTTTTAATAACATCTTTAAAATACATTAAACTTGGCATTAAGTTTATATAATATTTAAGTGTCTCTAAATAATAACTATATATAGTTAAATATAATAATAAATATGAGATATCTAAATTTATTTGATAATAGTAAATTATAATAATTATAATTGATATCTCTTCTAAAATGTTACTAACTAAATTAAATAAATTAATTTTTTTATTAACAGTAAGCTCACTATCTGCTGCAAGGCTTATCTTAGATTTTAATTCTTTTTTAAAAAAAGATATATCATTAGTTTTAACAGTTTTAATATTATTTAAATATTCAATAATTGTATCTACTTTATTATTCTCACCTTCAATATTTAACATAATATCTTGATATAGTTTTTTATTAATTTTTATTAAAACAAAGGAAATAATAAAAGTAATTGTGATTAAAATTAGCGTAAGTTTAAATTCAAATATAATTAAAATTATCATTCCTATAATAAAGATTAAAGTATTAATAAAAACATCTAAAATTGTTTTAGAAAATAAATTTTTTACTGCATCTAAATCATTAATACGATTTATAAAGTCACCTGTTTTTTTAAGTTGCAAATATTTTAAAGGAAGATTAAAAATCTGTTTTAAATAATTATTTAATAAACTTATATTAATTTTTTTATTAAGATGAGACATCATATTATTTTTAATATAAGTTATTATTATTTTACTTAAAGCTAAAATTATTACTAAATAAATGAGTTTCTGCGTTTTTAATAAAACTGGATTAAAACCTGTTGCAAGTGATAATATTACAACTATTAAACCTAAGATAAATAAAAACATGATAGCTTTTAAATTATCTTGGTATGTTTTAATTATATGTTCTTTAAATAAATTGTTCTTTTCATACTTCATTAGCTTCCCAGCTGGAATTAGCTCTAAAACATGACCAGTGAATATTTTTTTAAAGTCATCTTTTCTCATTTTAACAAGTCCACTTGCTGGATCCATTAAAGTAACTATTTCTAATATTTTATATATAGTTACAAAATGATAGCGATCATTTATCTTAACCCTAGCAATGCATGGTAATCTTAAATCATTTAATTCAAATGTTTTAATACCTCTAGCAGTAAAACCGTATTTTTCGCTAGCTAACTTCAAATAATAAAGATTAGTTCCAGCATCAGTTGTTAAAGAGTCGGTTTTAATTACTTCAAGTGGGACATATCCATCATAATATTTAAGGACCGATAAAAGCGCGCAAGGTCCGCAATCGGATGGATCTTCTTGTTTAATAATAATTCTTTTCATTAATACTCCCTTCACTACTATTCGTTGTAAGAAGAAAGTATATTTCCTTTTTTATTTTAACTTATTATTTGTATGTGCTAACATTATATTTATACTAGGTGATAAAATATAGATAATTATTAAGAATCCGAACTTCAAATAAAATACTGTTTTTTAAAACAACTCTTCCATTAATATTATTTTTTCAGTTCAGAATAATCCCACCAACACCTTTTAAATAAAAGTTCCATTATATGACTTGTAATATACATAAACTTTAATATTAAATCTATATCAATTATTTCACCTCATTAATTATATATTAAATTAATTAAAAAGGAAATATACTTTCTTCTTACAACAAATACTTATGAGAGATAAAACTCTCAAGATGAGACATAAAGGAGGTTACTATGTTTGCAATATTCATGAAAATTGTTATTTATGCGATAAGTTTATTTCTATAATTTGTAATAATTAAATAAAACATCAATATAATATACAAAGAAAGAGGATTTAAGATGATTAATAAGCAAAATTTATGGTTTTTAACCTTGTTTAGTATTATTTTAGTACTATCAGTATATTATATAGCCCTACCAGGCGATAAACTTTCTAATCTAATTAATGAAGGCGAAACTATCAGTGATACTGTTAACACTGATATTACCGATAGTGATATTTTAGTTAGTTTAAGAGTTGAAAATGACGAGGCAGTTTTAAAAGAAATGACTGATCTCCAGCAAACACTGCTTGATGCTGCCGCATCAGCTGAAGTAAAAAATAATGCCTATGAAAAACTTTTAAGTATTAATTTAAATAAAGGTAAAGAAAGTACTTTAGAATCTTTAGTTTTAAAAAATCATAATTTAAAAAGTTTTATTAAAATCAAGGATGATAAAATAAATGTCATTATTTCATCAAAAGATAGTTCATATGAGAGCGCTAATGAGATTATTAGGACTATTCAAGCTGAGTTTGATGAGAAGATGTACATAACTGTTAAATATCAATAATAGGCTTTAAAACTCACTTAATCTAGGTTTTTTCATAAACTATTTATGAAGGGACTATGAAAGTGAGGGAAACATTTGTGAAAAGTATACTAACTCTTAGAGAAAAAGAAGTTTTTGAACTTTTAGTTTTAAATAAAACAACTAAAGAAATCAGTGAGTTTTTAGGCATCAGTGAAAAAACAGTCAGAAACCATATTTCCAATGTCATGCAAAAATTAAACGTCAAAGGAAGAGCTGGAGCAATAGTCGAATTATTAAAATTAGGTGAATTAACATTATAAAAGTTGCTAAATGCGACTTTTTTTTATTTTAAAATCATATATTTAATTGAGGTGCTTATATGCTAACAAGAGGTTTACTTAAAAAAGGATTTCTGATTTTTTCTTCCCTTTTTATTCTTTTTATACTTTATTTATTTCCTACTAAAGAAAATACCCAGATTAATGAAAATGAAAATATAATTCCCGAAACTTCTATTTATTTAATAGATAATCATAATTATGTATCTAGAGTAAGTGTTGCAATTAATAATAAAGACCAAGAAACAAAGATAAAAGAAATAATAAATTATTTAACAATTGACAGTCCAAGTTCAAGTTATATAAAAGAAGGATTTAATCCTATTATTCCTAAAAATACTAAACTTTTATCTGTCCAAATAGACGAAAATTTAGTAAAAGTTAATTTTAGTAAAGAATTTTTAAATATAAGTGCTGAACTAGAAGATAAAATGATTAGTTCAATAATTTATTCACTAACTAGTTTAGATAATATTAATAAGGTAAGTATTTATATAGAAGATAGTCTATTAATTGCAATGCCTCATTCAAAAATTAGTCTTTCGCCTACTTTAGATAGGAGCTATGGCATCAATAAAGTATATGATTTAACTGAAGTAAAAGGTACAACAAAAACAACTGTTTATTATTTAAGTAGATATAAAGATTACTATTATTATGTTCCTGTTACCATGGTAAATAACTCAAATAAAGACAAAATTGAAATAATAATTGAAGAATTAACTAGTAAAGCAATATATCAAACTAATTTAATAAGTTATTTAAATGATGCAAAAAAAATCAGTTATGAAATAACTGATGAATATGTACTAATAAAATTAAATAGCGAGCTTTATCATGATTTAAATGAAAGTAATTTAATTGAATCGGTTATTTATTCAATTAACTACTCTATAAAAGAAAATTATAATATTAAAAGTGTTATGTATATGATTGATGAGATAATAATTAAAAATTATTTCATTTAAAGTTTTTCGAGTAAGTAATATTTATTTTAAATAATCTTTATCTAGAAGGAATTTTATTATATTAATATGGATTATACCATTTTGACTATAATCTATTTCATCCATAGTAATAACATATTTGGGATAATTATCTGGAACTGTTTTAAATGCCCCAAATTCTCTTTCAATTACTGCATCACTAGATAAATAATCTGATACTTGAAAATATGATATCTCCCCAAAATTATTGACAATAAAATCTATCTCTCCTTTTTCTGTTTTCCCTATGTAAACATCATAACCTCTTGAAATAAGTTCATTATAAATTATATTTTCTAATCTACCACCTTCTCTTTTTTCAATTTGTGATTTTTTTAATTGTAAAAATCCTAGGTCAATCATATAATATTTTTCTAATGTCGACATTACTTTTTTACCTCTAATGTCATAACGATTAACTTTATTAAAAATTAATGATCCCGATATATAATCAACATAATTTAGAACTGTATCTACAGTAGTATTTATTTTTTCTCCTTTTAAATAATTAGCAATTGAATTTGATGATACAATACTGCCTATGTTTTCCATCATAGATTGGGTTATTCTATCTAATAAATTCATATCTTTAATATTATTACGTTCTACAATATCTTTTAAAACAATTGTATTATATAAATCTTTTAGATATAATTTTCTTTCTAAAACGCTATCAGTATTGTAAATTTGTGGCATTCCTCCCCAAATGAGATATACTTCAAATAATTCTTTAATGCTTTTTTTATTTTTATCATCTGCATTTTTATTATGTAATTCTATAAATTCAGAAAATGTAAAAGGCGTCATTTTTATACTAATATATCTACCAGCTAAATGAGTAGCAAGTTCACTAGAAAGAAGTTTACTATTAGAACCAGTAATAAATATGCTAACATTTAGTGTTGCTCGAAAAGAATTTATTACTCTTTCAAAATCATTTACATTTTGAATCTCGTCAAAAAACAAATAATGTTTCTCTTGGTCAATTATTTTACTTTTAACATATTCATTAAATTTTTTAGGATCAGTATAATCAATATAATCATAATTTTCAAAATTCATGTAAATTATATGATTATCTTTAATTCCTTTTTTTGTCAGCTCCTCTATTATTTGGATAAGTAATACTGATTTCCCGCAACGTCTTACTCCGATAATGACTTTTATTAAGTCGCTTTCATAAGACTCTCTTAACTTTTTTAAATATAATTCTCTTTTTATCATATTTATCACACTCCAATATTATTATAGCAATCATTATTAACTTTGTAAAGTTTATCAGTTTACACTCGAAAAAAAACGATAATTCATTTTTTTTTCGAGTGTAATACAAATCATTATTTATAAGTCTTTTTTATTTTAGTTTGAGTAACAGTCATTTACGTTTCCTTTTACCATATATTGCTACAATTCTAGTCATACATCTTTGCGTTTAAAATTCCCTTTGTTTGATTGGCAAATTTAAATATTTAGTCACATCGTTCTTTTTTTACTCTAAGACACTTTGTTTATTAAATCTTAGAAAATTTCATTTTAATTAAATTATCATTGCATCCATAGATTAAGAATATCAGTTTTCTATTCATAATTTAGTTATAATAGGAATTTATCACGGATTAACAACATACGTATTATATTTGATTTACAAATCGATTTTCAAATTATTCTTTACCTAATAACCAATCTAATACATTTATTTGTTTTATTCCGTTATGGGAAACTTTTGGAACAATATCCATAGTTAATAAATATTTTGGATTGTGATCTTTTATAGAATCAACATGTTCAATCAAATATGGGGGCTTTTAGCATATCTAAAACTCTTTCGTTATGTGGCGATTCAACAGTTTCTAAATAATTACTAACTTTTTTAGTATTGCCAGTTAGTCTTTCAATAAGTTTAGTTGCAATTTGATGATCTAAAACAATACTTGATCAGTTATTTTCAATTGCTTTTTTAGTATACCAGAGTCTTTCTTCTTTGGTTTTTAATTTATCTAAAAGCATTCTATTTGAATGCCACGATAATTCTCCCACACCCTGTGGGAATATTTCATTTTCGTTATATTCAGTTAGTGTTTTTTAATGATTAATAGATATTTAGGTCTTTATCTTCATTTCCCCGATTTCAAAACCACCAAATTTTTGAGTTTTCATAGATACCTCCCACATATACACAAAAAATACTGTTTATTGAATACTTGAAGAAACAAAACCTTAGTAATCCATTAAATTTAATACCCGTTATAAATCTTTTCATTTTTTCATTTTTTGTTTTCTTTTATATTTACAATATCCTACGAAGTTCTAGGTGGGATTATCCAATCGACAAAAGTAGTTTTTATTCACAAGGATTGTCGAATTATTCTCTTTATCGTATATCGCACAAAAAAGACTAAGGTTTACGACTTTTTAGTCATCTTAGTCTTCAATTTATAATATTTTTGTATCATTAATTATTTTTCTTGGACGCTTTTATGGCCGATTGGGCTGCTGCAAGTTTTGCAATCGGCACTCTATAAGGAGAACAAGATACGTAATTCATTCCTTGGTTATAGCAAAACTCTATGCTTGATGCCTCGCCTGCATGCTCGCCACAAATACCGATTTCTAAGTTTGGATTAGCTTCTTTTCCTTTAGCTATAGCTATTTCAACTAATGCTCCCACTCCGCTAACATCTAATCTAGCAAATGGGTCAAATTCAAATATTTGTTTTTTATAGTAGTCACTTAAGAATTTACTTGCATCATCTCTTGAAAAGCCGTATGTCATTTGAGTTAAATCATTAGTTCCAAATGAGAAGAAGTCAGCATGCTTAGCTATTTCACCAGCTAAGATGCAAGCTCTTGGAAGCTCGATCATCGTTCCAACTAGATAATCAAGTTTAATTCCCGAATCTTTGATTAAATTATTTGCAACTTCTCTAACTACTTCGGTTATATATTTAAGTTCGTTCTTATCTCCAATTAGAGGAATCATAATTTCTGGTTTAACTATTTTGCCCTCTTTAGCAACATTAATTGCAGCTTTTATTACCGCTTTAGTTTGCATTTTAGCGATTTCTGGATATGTAATAGCTAGACGACAGCCTCGATGACCCATCATTGGATTAAATTCTTTTAAATCTTCTATTTTACTTTTTATAACATCTATTGATACATTTAAATCACTCGCTATTTTTTCTATTTCTTTTAATTCTTTTGGTAAAAATTCATGAAGAGGCGGATCAAGATAACGAATGATAACTGGGTATGGTGCCATTTCTCTAAATATACCTTCAAAATCATCTTGTTGGTAAGGAAGTATTTGTGCTAAAGCTTTTTCTCGATCTTCTTCTGTTTGAGATAAAATCATTTTTCTAAATGTTTCAATCCTTGTTTCTTCAAAGAACATATGCTCTGTGCGACATAAACCAATACCGGTTGCCCCAAATTCTTTAGCAATTTTTGCTTCATTTGGCGAGTCTGCATTAGTTCTAATCTCTAAGTCTCTTACCTCATCTACCCACGACATAAACGTTTTAAAATCACCACTTATTGTAGTTTCTACTGTTTCTAAACGTCCCTTATAAACATGTCCAGTGGTTCCATCTAAACTTATAAAATCACCTTCATTAAAAACTTCGCCTGTTTTTGTTTTTAATGTTTTTGATGGCTCATCAATAGCTAAATCATCACAGCCACATACAGCGCATGTTCCCATACCCCTAGCAACTACTGCTGCATGACTTGTCATTCCGCCTCTAATAGTTAAAATACCTTCCGCAATATTCATTCCTTCAATATCCTCAGGACTAGTTTCTAGTCTTGCTAATATAATCTCTTTTTCTCCTTTTTCAATGGCTTTAACTGCATCGCCGGCGGTAAAATATATTTTACCAGTTGCTGCACCAGGAGAAGCCGCAAGACCGGTACCAATGATTTTTCCAATTTTTAATGCATCTGGTGAAAAGCTAGGATGTAATAGGGCATCAAGTTGATTTGGATCAACTTTCATAATTGCTTCTTCTTTAGTAATTTTTCCTTCATTATATAAATCAATTGCAATTTTTATTGCAGCCATAGCGGTTCTTTTACCACTCCGTGTTTGAAGCATATATAGTTTGCCATTTTCAATTGTAAACTCCATATCTTGCATATCTCTATAGTGATCTTCTAATTTTTTTGCATGTTGCGAAAATTCTTTATAAACTTCTGGCATAAGACTTGCAAGTGAGCTAATTGGTTCTGGGGTTCTAATACCAGCTACTACATCTTCGCCTTGAGAATTCATTAAATATTCTCCATAAAGCTTATTTTCTCCAGTAGCTGGATTTCTTGTAAAGGCAACACCCGATCCTGAAGTATCGCCCATATTTCCATATACCATTTCTTGAATATTTACTGCCGTTCCCCAAAGGTAAGGAATATTATTTAAACGGCGATAAACATTTGCTCGCTCATTATTCCAGCTTCTAAAGACCGCTTTAATTGCTTCCATTAATTGAACACTTGGATCAGTTGGAAAGCTAGTCCCAGCTACTTTTAAATAGTTCTCTTTGTATTTATTTACTACTTTTTTCATATCTTGAGTGATTAAATCTTGATCAGTTAATGCTTTCTTTTCGCATTTAATATCCTCAAATACTTTTTCAAAAGAAGCCTTTGAATATCCCATTACAACATCAGCAAACATTTGAATAAATCTTCGGTATGAATCATAAGCAAACCAGGGATTATTAGTAAGATTAGCCAGTCCTATTGTAACTTCATCATTAATACCTAAGTTTAAAACTGTATCCATCATTCCTGGCATACTTGCTCTTGACCCACTTCTAACTGATACTAAAAGAGGATTATCAGGATTACCAAATTCTTTACCTGTTATTTTCTCTAACTTTTTAATATATTCTAAAATTTCCGATTGGATTTCCTCACTAATTTTCTCACCCGACTCGTAATAATCAGTACAACACTCGGTTGTAACAGTAAATCCTTGGGGCACTGGAAGCCCAATGCTTGTCATCTCAGCTAAATTAGCACCCTTTCCTCCTAATATATTTCTCATTTCTTTATTACCTTCACTAAAAAGGTAAACATGTTTCTTCATGAATCTTTCTCCTCCTATTTTATTATTATAAATGAATTATAAATATAATTATTATCTATAATTTTATATTTAACTGATATTTGATGTTTAACATCATTAGAGTTATAATCAATGCTTTTATCAGCGCAGCTAGAATCAGTTTCTATCATATCAAGAATTAATCGATCATCTTTAATAAATACTGCATATAAACAATATTTAATATCTTGATACTGAATTTCATATTCATAATAATTATCTTTTAAATATTTACTGAAATTATCTGCATATAAACTAGTTTCAAATATTTGCTGACTATAATTATTAATATCTTCATAAGTTAAAATTAATTCCGGATCTATTAATTTAAAATAAGTATAAATATATTTAAATTTACTTTCTTCAGACTCAAATAAATCTAGATTTTTAATATTATAATTATTATTAAAAGAATTATTAAATGCAATTATTAAATTATCACTTAAACTTTCATTAATAATACTTGGCTCTTCAATTGGCATAACATTATTACTTTCTTCTTGCTTTTTAGTTGTAGTTGTTATTTCCTCACTTTGATTTATTTTAAAAACATATGTCGTAAAATAAATACCAAAAATTATTAAAATAATTAAAACAATTCCCGCCAAAATTAAGCCTAATTTTTTATTATCATCCATATATCCTCACTACTCTATCATATCACAAGTCTTTTATAATTTAGTCAAATATAGATAAACTTGACAACTATTTTTTAGCTCTCGGATGAGCATTTAAATAAACTCTTCTAACTTCTTCATTAGTTAAGTGAGTATAGATGCTCGTCGTATTTAAACTCGAGTGACCTAAAAGATCACCAACACTTTTAATATTGCATCCTTCTTTTAACATTATCGTTGCAAAAGTATGTCTAAAAGTATGGGGTGAAACTTTAGATTTTACTCCAGAAGTCTTTATTATTTTATCAATTATTCCTCTTACTCCCCGATCAGTTAACTTTCCACCTAAATTATTAATAAATAAATAATCGGATATTTTATTTTTTAAAAGTTTACCTCTAGCAAAACTTAAATATTTATCTAAAACTTCGGCAGAATAATTACCAAAAAAAACAATTCTTTCTTTTTTACCTTTACCATAAATTTTAATCTCTTTTGTTTTTAATGAAATATCTGAGAGTTTAATATTTACTAATTCACTTACTCTAATACCCGTTGCAAGTAGAAGCTCTAAAATTAATCTATTGCGCATATTAAGCGGTGTATCTTCTTTTAAACTATCAAGCATTAAAATAAACTCATCATATTTAAAATAATTAGGTAACCTTTTTTCTTCTTTCATGCCTTTTATTAAATCAAAAGTATTATAAGAAATTATTTTAGTTAATACTAAATAGTTATAAAAACTTCTTAAAGTACTTAAATTTCGATTAATACTAGCTGGTTTATATCCACTTTTTTTAAGCATAATTATATACTGACTTATATCTTCATATTTAACTTTTTTATAATCCTTTTTTATATCATTTAAAAACTTTTCATACTTATTTAAATCTATTTCATAGTTGGTTTCTGTATGATTTGAATATTTTTTTTCTAAAGAAATATAATCTAAGAATTCATATATAATATCTTTCATACTTTAAGTATATCACAAAAAAAGAACATCGGTAAATGCTCTTTTTAAGGTAAGATTATAAATCTAAAACTTCAACCTCAGGAGTAGGAGGGGTTTTAGGCATAGCTGGTTTTGATGGTGCTATTTTTTTAGGAGTTGCACCTGGAGTTTTAGTAGGTTCTTTTTTAGCTGGAGTTTTGCTTGATTTAGCTTTGTTCTTTTTCTTTTTATTGTTTGACTTAATTATAATAACAATAATAAGTAAAACTAAAATTAAAGCTCCAGCAATTATAATATATAATCTATATTCTTCAAATATATTTTGTTTTACCGAAATATGAAAATCATAATTTATAATCGTGCCATCTTCGGCAGTAACTTCAATTTTAATAATACTACCATCACTTAAGTCAGTATTACCAATAACCTCATAACTAGCATATTCACTTTTTGGAACTGCAGTAACAGATATTTCTGTAGTCTTAGAATCAATTTCTATTTTATAATTAAAAGTATTTGGTGAAAAATCAACTTTATATGGCGCAAAAGAAACACTTTTTAAAGTTGCATCTGTTGATAACTCACGAATTACTTCACCTTCATTTAACCTTTTAACTTTAATTGTATAAACTGATGATTCTCCTTCATTGTTTGTTAATGTAATAATTATTTCATTTTCTCCAACTTCAAGTGTAGTTTCTTCAGGAATAGCAACAGAAATATCTTCTGAAGCAGCCTCGGCTGTAATTAGTAAATTTTCAACTTCATAAAGAACCGTTAAATCATAAGTAAATTTAAATTTACTAAAACTTATATCTTGACCTTCAATATTTAATGTTTTAAGATGAAGACTTTCTCCACTAGTCTTAGTTCCATCATTCGTATTTGGTTTAGTAGTAGTTATTGGTTTAGTAGTGGCATCACCAATACTTACCTCTACATTTAATGTATTTTGTGTTTTTTCCGCACCTTTTAATATATATTTAATGTTTGATAAATTCAGTTTAAAAATAGTATTGGTTTTTATCGTATTTGGAACATGAATAAAAGAAGTTGCTACATCTTTGCCACCTGTGGATTTAAATTTTAAATCAGTTTTAATTGAATCACTCGTAAAACCAGTTCCTGGATTAGAACCAAAATATACTCCTCTAGAATCAACATTAAGCGTCCCCTCAAAATATGTAATATTATCATCTGACTTAATATTACAAATAATATCATTTCCTGGTTTAACTAATTCACTACAATCAAAGCTTATTAAAGCTTTAACTTTAATTGGAAAAAATAAAATGGATATTAACAATAAATATTTTAAATATTTCATCTAGTACCTCTCTATTCTATATTAATTCTAACATAGAGAATAGAAAAAAACAATTCTAAATAAAGAATTGTTCACCAGGATTAATAACTTTAACATTTTTTAATTTAATAAGTTCTGCTTCTATTTCATCAGGAAAATGAACTGGGATATAATTTATTTGATAAGTTTTAGCTAGTTCTTTAAATCTACTTAAATCTAAATGTTCCCCTTTTTTATCATTAACATTAATTAATATATAATTTACTTTTTTTAACATATATGTAAGCCCTGGGCACATTTCAGTATCCCCCGTGATACCTAAAGCTTTATCTTTTGTTTTAAAAATATAACCATAATTAAATTTAACTTCTCCATGAACTAGCTTTATTGAACTTAAATATAAATCATCCTCTACCATATTATTTTGAACTGTTTGGGCATCAAGAAATGTTATATCAAGATTTGCTATATATTTATTAAGTCGATTATAAAAAGCTAGTTTAGTTAATTTTTCTAAACTTTTCTTTAAATCTTTTGGACCAATTATTATTAATTTTTCCTCTCGTTTTCTAGCATATTCATTAAGAATTATAAAAGGTAAATCAAAATAATGATCACCATGTAGATGAGTTATAACAATAACTTTAATCTCATCTAAGTTTTTATTTAGCTTTTTTAATTCTTTAAGCATCCCAGGTGGAGTATCAATTAAAATTTTATCATTAATCAAAAATGAAGCATTAAAATTATTACTTGTAATATTACCATTACCTATTACTTGAACTTTCATTTATATCACCAACAACATTATACTATTTATTGCTAAAAAGAAAAAGAGGCTTTTAGCACATTTTTAAAAGCTCAGCTTTCTGACTAGAATCTATTAGTCTAAATTTCTCCTTTGTATCTAAGACCTTTTTGGTTATAATATTGCCATCTATTGATTTTAATTGTCCGACATTTGAGGACAACTGACTACCTTCTTCTTTTAATCTGTTTTTTAAAACACTCCAATATGTTCTTGGTCTTGGGCTATCTGTCAAAGCCTCAATAACATCTACGATCGAAAAAAAATACTCCTCCTTATCTGCATCCCATATACTTCTAATTTATTTTCTTTTATTTTAATTCGCTTCCTTAATAACACTTTATTTCATTTACAAATATTAAAACGAACAATTTGTTTATTTTTGAAAATTTGGCTTTTAATTATTTGTCGATTTTTCACATAAACAAGGTTGTCAATAATGTGGCTTTTTGCTTAATTATTGTAGATGACTTGCCTGTGAGGATAAAAGCTGGGTTCTCAAATGAGAGTAGATATACATTTGTATATTTAGAATTCCTTTGCTCCAAGGTCAAGTTTTTTTTATTTATTTTCTTATAGTTCATTTTTAATTTATCCAACATTTGTAACTTTTCAATGTTTTCTAATTTATGATGATATTTTATAATTTTTTATTTAGTGTTTGACCCAAAATTGACCATTATATATATTTTCTTAACTAATACTACTAATTAAAGATTCTGAAATATTATCTGATGATAGTATTTCTAAAAAATCAGTATCAGAAACACAAATTACAGATAAATCGGCTCCTCTTAATACTGCTTTTATTGCGGAAGTGTTTCTATCATGAATAATTGGCGCTACAAAGATGCCTATTACATTTCTTGTAGTGTTTTTTTTATGTAATTTTATGTGGTCAGGCACTGAAGACCCTTCAGCACTAAACTGCGTTGATTTTGCTCTGATTGTAGTTAATTCCAATACAAAGTCGATATTACCAATAGTAAATATAATATCAGTAATTCCAATTTTACCACCCGGTGCTGGTACTGGTAATCCATATTTACCAATTTTTCCATTCCATACCACATTATCAATTTTTCCTTCATTCATCAGTATACATAAAAGTTTGAAGAAAAAATATTCATAGTATGCTCCTCTTAACGATTTATCCTCTAACTTATTAACTCCTGTCAATTTGTTAATCACAGTTAAGTAGTTTTTTATCTCAGGGGCAAAATGGGTTGCCGAAGAATGAGAAAGTATTTGATTTTTCATATCTTCAAAAGATTCTTCAGATTCATACATATTTACATCAATTTCAATTATATCAAATTTTCTTTTATCAAATTTAGGGATTATAATTTGTTCGCTCATTACGTTTCCTTCTTCAATTGTAATGATTTGAACTTTATACTCCTCATCAATAAACATTGGATATACTTTTTGCTCATCCTTTTCCATAATGTCACCATCATATAAAATTTCATTTTTAAATAAGTTTATAAAAATAGATTTAGGATTCTTATTAATTATTGTAACATTTACCGGAGGCGATGTTCTAGCCACATTACCAATATATTCTATCCATAAATTAAGATTATTCTCAAAATCAAAAGCCTCAGCATTTTTATATTTATTTATAACGATATTCTCCGCTAGAGCTTTATAGTCATTTTTCAGTTTTATAGAACTAATTGATATGTCACGGTTTGTTGGACTAACATTTGTTTTTTCAATAATTCCAGTCAATACACAAAGAGATTGATAATACTTTGTAGAACCAGCTTGAACCAATGTAATATTACCAATATGAGTTTTCTTAAAGTTTTCAATTAGTTCCTTACGAGATATATTATCTAACTTTCTAAAATTTTTAATTTCATTTACTGCAAGTGGAATTTCCGAATTATCTTTTATTCTAAATACGAATAAAGCAAGTTCTTCAATATCAAGATAATCTAACTCTAACAATAATGCTAAAGTTGCTCTAAACGGAAATACTAAAATATTTTCACAGTCCTTTAATATGATTGGATTTGTAATTTGCAATTTTTCCATTTGACTAAGTACCATATCGGACTCATTTATTAATTTTTCTTTACCATCTACTAAATTAGTTATCTTTTCTAACTGTCCTTTGTGCTTTTCCCACAATTTATATCCAGCTTCAGTTATTTTAATGGTATTTGGAGTTGTTTGTGTATTAATGTATAAAAAACCAAGATACTGAGGAATTGAAGCGGTTAACGTTCTAATTGCTTGAGACGAAATATTTTTCCCATCTCGAGTAGCACCCCAATTTTTCAAATTCACTCCCAAATTATTCTGTTTTCCGGGATTCCAAGAAGAACCATCGAAATTTCTTTCAATAATACCGTCTATCAAACATATAGTTTGATGTAAACTTACTCTTTTGGGAATCAACCAGACCTCTTTACTACGATTTTGTTGCGCCATTATTACTCCCCTTTTCTAAGACAATAACATTATCAAATTGAATTTTACCGCCCTTACCATTTCTAGGAATATTTATATAAGAATTTTTAATTATATACTTAAATTTAGTTAGTAACTTAAATCCATTTGCTAGTGCAATGTCTTCAATAATTTTAGCACTATTAACCTCAATATTTCTTATAGTACTATTTCCAATTACTATAACATATTTTCCTGATAGATTTAACTTTTTGTTTACTTGAACTATATTTTTTTTCATATCACTGAAAAACCTTTTAACAATAAGACCTCTCTTTTTGTCCATCTCTGTAATTAAGTGGTAAACTTCATTTAAATGTTTGCTCTCTTTGAGAATCGACATATCATTAGATTCAATATTTGAATTTAATTTCTCAGTCCCAACATAAAATGCCTTTTTTTTACGAAGAGAGTCTTCTGTAAGTGTGCCTAACCAAAGATTTTCCAATCTCATCGTTCTACCATAATCAAAAGCATTTATATATGGTGGCGATGTAATCGCTAAATCAAAATTATGTTGAGATTTGAATGATAATGCATCCCCCTCTAGCAGTTCAACTGTTCCTGTTTTTTTTACAGTTGATAATTCTTCAGTTGATTTATAATATTTCTCATATACTTTACTAAATTCAAGCAAAGGTTCTACTGGTATTTTAATAATTTTTCTTGAAACATACGGTTTAGGAGAACTATTATCAGCATTTGAGCAATTTTTAATTATTGATACAAATACCACTAAAAAGAAATCACGAATACTATCATTCAATATTTCTCTTATTAGATATAATAATTTAGCAAGAGTAACTGTATTTTCTTCAGAAAACCAATGATTGATATTATCAATAGCTGGTATTATATAATTTATGTCTGAATTTACATTAGTAATAATTCTCTTATATTCAACTCTAACTTGCTTTAAATCACATTTGCTAAATCGAGTTGTCTTTGCTTTGATTATTAATCTAGCAATATCATCAATTTCAGTTCCATAAGAGTCAAATCCCATTACCATTGCTTCTAACAATGTAGTACCACTGCCAGCAAATGGGTCAATAATTTTTGTGTCTTTATCAATTGTATATTTATTGATTGCCCATCTAGGAACCTCCGGAATAAATTTACACGGATATTTAAAATAATTATGTGTATATGAATTAACTGAACTCTGTTCAATGTAATATGTACCATCATAAATTATATCTTTTGGAAGATTTTTAACTTTTATTATATCTTTATCAAACATATCACACTCTCCCTTAAATATTTTTTATATTTAATAGTCAATTCATATTGCTGTGAACTAGGTATAATATATCTATATACATCAATACAATCTACTTTAAATCCAATTGATTTTGCATAATCTGCCAGCAATAAATCCGTAGGAAAAACTACACCACCATAAGCAGAATTTCCAACTACAATACAACAGAATCCACCTGATTCTAACATTTTAAAACTATTAGCAATTGTTTTAAACATATCTTCATAATAATTTTTTAGCATAACAGGAATTCGTTTATCCCAAAGTTTTTTTGAATCCAACTTATCAAGTAATTGCGATAACATTGGAGATTTTTTTAATGGTTCTTCATCTTCATTATCAAGCTCAGCACTCAAATGTGAGCGAACAGACAATTTCCTCAAATTCTTTAAATCACTGTATTCATTAACAAATCCACCAAACCATAACTCTAATTTATATATTTCTGTATAGTCAAAACAATTTGCATATGGAGGTGAATAAATAATTCCACTTATAGAACTCGGCTTAATTATTCCATCTACATATATTGATGAAGTACTATATATTTTGTTTTTAAATTTAATTTTATTATTTAATAAGTCATCTACTATATTGGCATATTCATCACATAAGAATTGATAAACATCATCAATTGTATAATCAATTATTTTTACCTTTTTTTTCAATCCATTACCTGATTTTTTATAATTTGAAAACTTTTCAATTACTGATAACCAGCCTAACATTAATAAATTCTTAATATTTTCATTTATTGATAATAAATTTATATTTTCTTTAATATTCATTAAGTATTTTTCGATTTTATTTTCAAAGACTTTGTTGCTTATTGATAAAGCTGGTAACTTATACTTTACATTTGTTTCTAATGATTTTTTTAATATTGCCGGATATAACTTTTTTAATTCATCAATATCTTTTTTGGAATAGTTAGCCATTTTAACTGAAGACAGAAAAAAGGAGAAAGGATTCACCTCAAATCCTATTGCATTTAATCCTAATTTATTTGCAGCACAAATTGTCGTTCCACTTCCTAAGAATGGATCAAGTATTGTACCTTTTGAGTTCTTATTATATTTATTAATAAGAATTGTTACTAATTCTTCTGAATAACCTTCTTTATATTTATACCATCTATGTATTGGAGCTTTAAGATTAGAGGTATAATTTAATAAACTAGTGTATGTCGCTCTTGTTTTTTTGGGATAGTTTACTTTAAATTTTTTTTCTACTTCGCTATACATCTTTTTTTCTCCTAACCAATTCTCCTAAATACATTATATATTAAATCATTCTTAGCAATTATCTAACTTATTTTTGTAAACTACTTAATTTATCACCAATCATGTCACTATAAAATTTGTAATGGCGGAGAGATTATTCTACCATATTTATGAATAATTTCGTGTTCATATATCTATACTAACATCACTTTTTACGATAAGCTTCTAAAATTCCTTACTTTTAAATAATGAGTATAATACTCAAATATTCTACTTATATTATAGATTAAAAACGAATTTAATTCAACTGGTGCGAATTGTTAATTATTTACAACATTGATAATTGGAAGATTTAAAATATCATCTTTGTCCATAACAAATTAATCAGCTACTTTTCTTGTTATTTCATCATCAATTGATAATGATAATATAAAAAAGAACCTAAAACTCAATTTTTAGTAAGAAGTTGCCCCTTAACATAAAAAAAATTGCTTTATACAAGTAATTTATAAATTGGTAGCGGCGGAGAGATTTGAACTCCCGACCCCCCGGGTATGAACCGGATGCTCTAGCCAACTGAGCTACACCGCCATAAAAGCAAGTAATGAAATTATAACACACTTCTTGCATTAATCAATAACTTTTAAGCTAATCTTGGACTGACTTGTCTTTTCCCCATAAAGGTGCAAATTCTAAACCAGTAAAATCTTCACGGTCATAATTATAAACTTTATAACCTAGACCATAGCATGATTTAACAGATCCATTATCATACTCTGCTGTTTTAGAAAATGTACAAAATAATGGATTATTTTCTGTCTTAACTAAAATAAAGTCTGTAAAACAAATTACTATCCAAGTAATTAATATTGTCCATAAAGTAATATTAATAATTCTTTTTCGACTTTCTGCTTTACTTGTTTCATCCTTTAAATCAAGAAATTCTTCTTCTGTTTCAACCTTTTCTTTACCTTTTACCATAAATACCTCTTTCTTTTATATTAATTAAAACTAATATCATTTTCTTGAATTTTTTTTATTTCAGAAACTGATACTTTTTGATTATTAATTATTTTAGAAATTATTGAATATATAAGTCTGACTCTTTTTTTATCAATATTAGTCATATTGATAAACTTAATACGCAGTGGATATCCACTATTTAAAAATAATGATAACTCTGCGCCACTTCTTGTAAAAATAATTGATATAGTAGATATTGTATTATAAGGTATTGTATATATTTGTTTAGATATCCCTAGAGTACTTGTGTTATCGAATAAAACTATTTTTTTTGTCGTAAATACCCCATAATCTCTAGCTGTTTTATATCCACATAATATATCTTCTTCTTCAAAAATATAATCAGTTACATAACTAGGTAATTCTTCTTTTAACAAAGCTTTAGAAAAATTAAAATACTTAGTTACCTCTTTATATTTTAAATATGCCATATACTTCACTTCCTACAATTTAATTCTACCATAAATATTTAAAATGTACATCAAAAAAGAAGAATTTCGTTTCTTCTTTAATATATTTATTAAATGTCATCTTCTGTTGTTTCAATAACTTCTGGTTCATCTGACTTTATATAAGCTTCTTCAATTATTTCATCATATATAAATAATTCTTCGCCAATTGTTTCAGAGTTTGCTTATTCTACTAAAAAGTCGTCTGTCCATCCTTGTGAAGAGTTATTTCCAAAATTATCTGTTACTGATACATGGGCAGCAAAATTTCCTAATGCAGAACATCCTTCAATATTTTTTAACTCATTTGATGAGTATTCTCTTGACCATTCTGCTTCTTTTGGATTTATAGATGTTAATAGATTAATTGTTGTTCCACCGCAACGAACTCCTGTTGTTCTATTTATTAATTGTATATATACTCTATTTAATTTATTGTTGTCTGTTGCCACTCCACTTACTGTGAATTTTCCATTGACTGGAGTACTTACATTAATAGTAGTTTCTGGATTAGTAAAGTCTAAATAAAAATTATCTGTCCAACCAGCTGAACCTCTATTCCCAAGATTATCGACAACTTCGACATGAGCTGCATAATTACCAGTAGAATAACAATTTGAATCCAATTTCATTTCTGGTAAGTAATATGTTCTTGACCATTTAGCATGCTGTTGAACAGGATCTAGTAAGTGAATTGTTGTTCCACCACAATTAACTCCTGTTGTTCTATTTTTTAATTGAACATAAACTCGATTTAGTTTTTCTTCATCTTCAGCTATTCCTCTTACTGTAAAATTATTTCCATTTGAAATTGGTGTTACTTCTATTGTTGTTTTCGGATTATTAATATCGACTACATTTAATGTTCTAATTACAGAACTTGTATTACTAGCTTTGTCAGTAGCAGTATATTTTATTGTATACATTCCTATCCCTTTTGAAGTATCTAAATCAAATGAATGATTAAATTTATTAGTAGTCATATCAGCAACAAAACTTTGTGTTCCATCTGGATTTGTTATTTCAAATTCGTGACTTATAAGATTAGTTTCAGATTCATCAACTTCACCAGTTATAATAACATTTTTACCAAATGATTTTCCATCTTCTGATGGTGATGAGATTCTTGCTATAGGTGCGGTATTATCTACTTCAAAATATACTGGTGAAGCATCAATATAATTTCCAGCAAGATCAAATACAGAAATTCTTAACTCGTATTCTCCATCTGATAAATTATTAATTTGATATGTTAATTTTTTACTAGTTACACCATTGTATATATGTCCATCAGATTGTTCAAGTTTTATTCGCCCTTTTGTCCAAATAGTATAAGACATTGTTTTCAATCCATATTCATCACTAGCGGTAAAACTAAATGTTTTTGGGTTAAAATAATCTATGATAATATCTGATTCTTCTAATATCGGATTTGTTCTATCAATTGTTACAGTGTGTCCAGAATTAACTGTTGTAGGTATTGTTCCTACATTCCCTGCTAAATCTGTGACTTCTATATTAAAAACTACTAAACCTTCTGGTGTATTTTTTGTTACAACTATTGTACCTTGATAAACATTTTCTCCTGGATTGCTTGAATCTTTTTTTAATACATTTTCAACTTCAATCCCAGCTATCATCATATTAGTTTCGCCTTCTTGAATTTCTTCAGTAGTTCTAAATCTAACTGATACATTGTTTCCTTTTGTTGCATATCTTTGATTTATATCGTTATTTGACCAAATATCTATTACTTCACCACTTGGCAGTTCTTTATCAATAACAAAGTTTATAGTTGTTGTATTACCAAATTTATCTTTAGCAATAACTTCATAATTTCCACTTTCAGTTAAGATTTCACTGTAAGAGAAGTTTTCTTTATTTTTTCCAACTTCAAAATCACTTCTAGTTAAGGATTTTTCAATAGGTCCATTGATTTTTACAGTTTGTAAAAACTTGTCTTGAATATTAAGAACTACATCTTCTTTATAGTATGAATCATTAATTATAGGTTCATCATTATTATAAATTTCGGGATTAGTTTTATCTATTGCTACCCAAATAGTTGTTTCATTATCTGCTTTATCTTTTGCTGTTAATCTATAAGTTGCTTCTTCAGTTAATGTAAATGCCAAATTTTTTTCAATAATAGTCTTGTTAGTATCTTGGTTGTATATTTTAACTTGTGAGAAATTCTTCTCAGTTATTATAATTTGAATATCATCATCATTGTGATATCCAGTCGTTAAATTAAATTCCGGTGTTATTTTATCAACTTCAAAATTAAAATTAGTAGCATGTGTAGTGTTTCCTTCGTTATCACTTACTGTTACTCTCAAAGTATATTCGCCAACTGATAAGTCTTCAAATAAATATTTTACTTTTTCTAAACTATAATATTCTGTAATATTTCTTTGTTCAAATTCATAAACACTACCTTCTATCCATTGACCATCGCCACCTAAATAGTCAGTATTATCATTAATAAATAATGAATAATCTATTCTTTTTAATCCAGATTCTAAATCTGTTGCATAAATATCAAATGATTTTGGATTATACTTACTTACATTTTGGATTTCTACTGTTGGTTTTTTAATATCTTTAAAATTAGCTGTATATGTAGTATCTCCTTCAACTTTAGTTTCATTAGTTAATTCTGCATCCCAACTGTTAAATTCATATCTATCATTTTTTGCAACTGGCATTGGAATAGTTACTCCATTATCTGCTAAACTTAAATTAATAAGTAAATTATCAAATTCCGTTGTACCATCTAATGTTCCACCAGTTCCTGCGACAAATGCTACTGCATAACGTGTTTCAGTTGCATCATCTAGATTATTTTTATTAACATCATCAGCATAAACTGCATTGACTGTTAAATCTGTTGTTACATTATCAAATGAAGTATCCCAGCCAGTAAATATTTTTTTATCTATTTCATCTGGAATTGGTGCGGTTGCTTTTGCACCCTCTTCAATAGTTTGAGTAGATATTACTTTAGTACCTACTAAAAATTCAACTGTATAAGTATTTTTACTTAATGTGTTCGATGGACTTGCAATTGCTTCTGTTGTTCTATAACGTGCATTGACTGTAAAACTAGATGTTACATTAGTAAAACCTCTTGACCAGCCAGTAAATGTATGATTTTCATGTACTGGTGCTGTTGGTGCAGTTGCGTTCATTCCAGTTAAAACTTGAACATCACTAATATTAGCACCAGCAAGAGTATCAAAAAATGTTATGGTATAAGTATTTTCTGCTGAGTCGGCTATTCCATTATTATTAATATCATCTACATACTGAGATGTTACTATTAAGTCTTTCATGATATTTTCAAATTCTGTAACTTTTGTATCACCATTATACCAACCAATAAATAGTAAGTCTTCATGTTCAGGGTCTTTTGGTACTTCTGCCTTTCCTCCTACTTCAATATTTTGCGTGTTTATTTCAGCACTATTAAAGCCATCAATAAACTTCACAATACGCATTGGGGTTGTTCCTTGTTCACCAATGTTTCCAGCATACATTGTCATAAATAAAAGTGCAATTATAAATGCTCCGGCTACAAACAACCTTTTTTTGTTAAACATGTTAATTCCCTCCCTTAAATTTAATTAAACTGTTTAACTTGTTTAATTTATTTAATTATAATATACAAATTTTGAAAATTCAATCTATTTAAGCATTTATCGACTTTTTTTGCCCTTAATATTAATATGCATTTACTTAAAAAATGGGCTAAAAAAAGAATAAATTTTACTTTATTCTTCCAAACTCACTAAAGGGCCAAATTTTTAAAGCAACCTTTCCTTGAATATCACTTTTATCTCTTAATCCAAATTCAGGTGTCCTACTATCTACTGATTCTGATCTATTATCACCTAAAACCAAATATTTGTTTTTGGGAATGACTCCTCCAGGACACTTTTCTAATGAACAAATATCTTCAAAAAGAAAGTTTTTAGTATCAATTTCTGGGGTAATAAAATCCTCACTATAAGGTTTTTCATTAATATATAAAACATTTTCTAAGTATTCTATTCTCTCTCCAGGCAGACCAATTATTCTTTTAACATATGATTTACCTAAGTCATCTTTAACATTTACTATATCATTTCTTTTAGGACTACCTAAATTATAAAACAGTTTAGAAACAACTACAAGATTTCCTTCTTTTAAAGTCGGATGCATAGAATTCCCAGCCACTGGTTGTAATGAGATAATAAAGACAAATATAATTATTATCACTACTAAAATTATAATATATCCAAGGAAATCTCTAAAAAATTCTTTTATCTCTCTAAAGTCCACATTAATCCTCGTTTTTCTTTACATCTTCTGGGACATAGATAATATTCCCATCTTCAAACTCTAATTTAATACTAAATCCCAAAACAAAGTTATATTTATTATAAATAGTTATCATAGTTTGATTTTTAATTGTTTCTTCATAATATTCAGAAAAATCATGTTTAGCAAGTTCTAAAATCTTTGCTTCGAATTCTTCATCTTCTTCTGAAATTCCTCTTGAAAATTTTAAAGTATAAGTCTCATCCCAATCATCATCAACTGGATATATATTAGTAGCATCATTATTAGTTGCTTTTAAATCAGCTAATGAAAAACCTTCTTTAACTATTAATTTAGTAGTTTTAGTTGTTTCATTATTATATTTATCTTTAATTTTTAAAGTAATATCATAAGTGCCTTCGGCTTGATTATATTTTTTTTCTTTATCACTAGCATAAGTTACGAAACATTCTTCAGATAAATCCTCACATGATATTAAAAAATCATTAATATCAAATTCTTCATTAAGACCAACTGTTAATTCTGTTACTTCTACTCTTGGAGCTGTTGTATCTTTAACATATATTTTACCTTTTAATATATTGTTGTTTTTCTTAACTGTAAAACTATATTCACCAATACTGTCAGCCAATCCTTCATTATCTAAATGGACATTTGATACATCTAAAGTATAGCCTTCATACTTACCGCTTTTTATATAATCTTTGATATCTGTAGATACAGCACTACCTAATTCGACTTCAACATTATTTAATTTAATAAAGTCTCTTTTAGCAATATATTTATATATACCAAATAAAACCCCGATAATAAATAATATAAGTAAAATAGTTAAAAAAACTTTTTTAGGATTACTTTCTTCAAAGTAAAAATCATCATCGGCCATCCTAGATCCACCTCGCAAAATAAATATTTCTTGTATAGCCTGTTTCATATGAATCAAAACAGTTAATAATTCCTTCAACTATATCTCTTACAACATCAGTTGTTCTTTTAACTTTAATATTAAGCATACTTCTTTTCATTTCTTTTCGAAAATAATAATCTTCTATATATTTATTTATAACAAAATCTAATTGATTAATCATCTCTAAATCCGACTTTTTATCAATATTTATATTAAATATAAAATCTTTATATATATGAATTAATCTTGCTGATATATAATCATCTTCTATAAAATCAAAATTAATAATTTTATAAAAATTAGGGCAGTGTTTTAAAACAATTTTATTTTTTTTCATCTCACATCTATCCTCACATACCAAGTATAACATAAGGAGAAGAAAAAAAGAATAACATTTAGTTGTATTCTTTAATTATTTTATTTCCGCACCACAATTAGAACAAAATTTACCTGATGTAATTTTTTTACCACATTTTTTGCAAAATTTATCGGTTTTTCCTGTTTTTTTTGTCCCTTTTTGATAGTTTTCAACATAACTTTCTGCTACAGGACCATATGAACTAACAGAGATATCACTAAAGGTTACATTTTTAGAAAATGCTAAAATCGGATAAAAAATAACTGGTAATAGAGTTAAGCCTAGTCCATATAATACTGGATCTTTTTTAAATTTAAGAGCTAGATTGTAATGACAAAAGAATAGACCTACTAAGCTAACAATACTTCCAAGTCCAGATAATAACCCCAAACTAACAATAGGTAAAAATATAGCTCCTAAAACAATAAAGAAAAACCACCATTTTAAACTAGCTATTTCTACTAATACCCACACAGAATAAAATGGAATTAATGCTTCCCAACCTTTTTTACCTGCTTTTTTATAAACAAAACATAGTGATATAAGTAAAAATATAATTACTCCTAAAAATATAATTTTACTTATTATAATGGCTCCTTTAAAAAGACTAAATAAATTAAAATAATCAAAATACATTTAAATCAACTCCTCTTCTTAATTATATTGTTATTTTTATTAGGAAAATGAATTATATTTGAATTAGGTTTTTTCGGTTCATTTTTAAAATTAGTGATAAAGATTTCCGCATTTCTATATCGGAAAGATTCATTAAGTTTAGTACAAAATTTAATAGCATCAGCTATGTACTCTAATTTTACAACTTCTGAATCCTCAAAAGCCGCTATGGCAAAGGAGTTTTTCAATATTGATAATGCTAAATCTGGATTATTTAAATTATCATTATAAGTTCTATATTTTTTATTTGTACATTTAACAATATATTCTAATAATAATTCTTTCTCTTGATTATTAAAATCAAATTTAATTAAAGTAGCATTTTCAATTTTGGAAATTGTTTCAAGCAGAATTTGATAAGTAATTTTATCATTAGGTTCTAATACAACTATTTTTTCAAATCTATTTTTAAATGCTTCATCTCTCATAATATATTCTTCATATTCATCATTAGTTGTTGCCCCAATAACTTTTATTTGTCCGCGATCTAAATATGGCTTAAGCATATTTGCGAAATCAAGTGGTTTCTCAGAACTTCCACCAGCCCCTATAACATTATGAATTTCATCAATAAAAAGAATGATTGATGGATTATCAATTAACTCTTCAATAATCTGTTCTACTCTTTCTTCAAACATACCTTGACAAACACACCCACTTAAAATACTAGATGTGTTTATTTTAACTATTTGCATATCTTGCAAAGCATTTGGAACTTGGTTGTAATAAATCAAATAACTAAGCCCTTCAACTAGTGCTGTCTTACCAACCCTTGCCTCACCTACAATAATAGGTGACTTATCAAGAGTTAAAAGTTTTATCATTAATTCTTTAATTTCATTTTTTCTACCAATAGCTGGATTTGTTAAATGCTTTTTATCAGTTAAGAAATCACCATAAGTCTCTAACATTGATTTAGATACTTTTTCTTTGCTGTCTATTCCTTTAGCCAAAGGAGCATTTTTTTTCTCAGAAGCTGCTTTAATTAATTTTTTTCTCATCAATCGATTAACTATTATAAATGAATTATGTTCATATGCACATTGATATGGATATTTTAACAAATTTGCTTCTTTATAAATCCAGTTTATTACATCTGATTCTAATATATCTATATAAGCTAAGTAATTAACTAATACTTCTGGAAATAACTGATCATTAGAAATTATTATTCCATTATAATTAGGATATCTTTTTAGCTCTTCAATAAGAAACGAAAAAACATCATTATAGACATTTGCATATTGCGAAAGTTTTAAACATTCAATATTTTCTTGATTAAGATTTAAATATTTAAAAACAAAATCAGCAGAGACTTTAGTATTATCCATTATTATTTTAACGTTTGTTTCTATTAATAAGCTAGCTAAAAATAAAGATACACATCTTTTATCGCCTCTATTTAAAAATATTTGCTTAGCATTATTTTCATAATCATAACTATTACATATTATATTTTTATTATCAAGTAAATGAAAAATCTCTATAGCTTTTAATAATATATTTTTAGTTTCCGTAGGTACTTTATTTATAAAAAGATTGAATTTCATAAATCCCCCTTAATTAAGTAAGCTTTCTCTTATTAAAAATTTTAACATTATAATAAGTAACTGTCAATTTTTAAATATTCGAATTTTTTCGTTTGTCCCTTATTTTAGCTTAAACATTTTTTTATTAACTCCTTTTTTTTACTATATTTTATATTATATAAAAAAAACTATTTCGTTTGGCTAGTTTATCAGATAATTGTAGATCACCAGTTATACATGCTCCTTCAGGTACACCAAAATTTTTACGATAATTATAAATAGTATCAACACCAATGTTATTTTTATCAAAAAAATCATGCGTATTGTCTATTATAATATTTTTATACTTTTTTTTAATTTGCTCCAATGTTTCGGTTGAAAACAAACCATAATAATTAACTATATAAACAAACTCATTTTCTGATAGCTCATTTGCATTAATTATTGGATGTAGTTTTTCGTCTACATGGTAGAATTTTACTTCTATATCTTCTTTTAAACATACATCAAGTAATGTTTCACAGAGAAAATACGGTAAATATATTGTACGTATGTTTCTTTCCTTGATTATGTATCTTAAACAATTTCGTCCAGAACTTAAAAGCAAATTAGTTTCATGATACTGATTATAACTAAATCTTTCAAAAATGAAATGGCCCCCTATTTCTTTCATTATCCTATTTCTCTTTTTCTTTTAAATATTCAGCCAATTTATGATAAGCATCTGTATTCCACATTAAACAACGTTCTTCATCTGGATAACATCCTAATGTCTTATCCTTGCCTTCAGGGATGAAAATATAATCCCAACTCCAACCATACTTTCCTGATTTTTCTCTTGCGATTACACCTTTAGTTATTGAAGTAAATACAATTGGATCTTTTCCATACTCACAATATGCAAAAGCTTCAATAAAACAAGCATTTCTATTATCCTCATTTTCTAACAATTTAAGAATTCCATCTTCACCAAGTTTTTCATCTACATAATGAGTATATGGTCCAGGAAATCCCCCTAGTGCTTCTACAAAAAGACCAGTATCATTTTTTAATACACTTTTTTTTAATTTTTCGCTAGCTTCCTTTGCAGAAAATTTAGCAACTTCCTCAACTGTATCTGCTTGTATTTCAGTTGTCGGTATTTTTTCATTTTTAACTTCAAATCCTAGTGGTTCCAGAATTTCTTTCGCACTTAATATTTTTGCCCAATTTCCAGTAACATAAGTAATTTCTTTCATAAATAACTAACATTCCTTTCTCGTACCTCGAACGGCACAAATTGAGATGAAAAAATATCCCAATTTTTAGTTTTCTTTGATATAATAACAAATTGTTATTGGGCATACTACAGAGCATGCGGAGGTGAGTGG
>Ga0265294_10000514_pt1 | contig 51300 bp, 45 predicted proteins | sample MunlanPumphouse3_FD_192504 | JGI IMG/M metagenome (GOLD analysis project Ga0265294, IMG submission 192504) | Groundwater microbial communities from a municipal landfill in Southern Ontario, Canada - Pumphouse #3 | ecosystem: Environmental > Aquatic > Deep subsurface > Groundwater | place...
GGCGAGTACGGTGCAGACCCAAAAGCGACGGCTCATGTCGATGAGTTCTTCATTTTTTTCTTCAACGGCGAATGTAACCGGCTCCAGCGCCATGCCGCATTTGGGGCAGGTGCCGGGATGATCCTGCACCACTTCGGGATGCATGGGGCAGGTGTATTCTGTTTGGGTCGCAGCCGCCGGTATTCCCATGGGCTCCAGCGCCATGCCGCACTTGGGGCAGGTGCCGGGATGATCCTGCACCACTTCGGGATGCATGGGGCAGGTGTATTCTGTTTGGGTCGCAGCTGCCGGTACTCCCATGGGCTCCAGCGCCATGCCGCATTTGGGGCAGGTGCCGGGATGATCCTGTACCACTTCGGGGTGCATGGGGCAGGTGTATTCTGTTTGGGTCGCAGCTGCCGGTATTCCCATGGGCTCCAGCGCCATGCCGCACCTGGGGCAGGTACCGGGATGATCCTGCACCACTTCGGGGTGCATGGGGCAGGTATAGGCCGTTAACCCGCCATGTGTTTCAAGAGGGGGTGAGGTTTCCTTATGCAGGTATTGTTCCGGGCGCTCCTTAAATTTGTTCAGGCAATGTTTGCTGCAGAAATAATAATGTTTGTCTGCATAATGATACTTGTATTCGGAGTCGCTTGAGACCACCATGTTGCAAACAGGATCAATGTGCTGATCTTTTTCTGTATTTCGTTTTGCACTCATGTCTCCACCTCCCTTGTGGCTGACTCATCGCGGTAATAGAATCGCAACGTTACGCCGGGCCAAGGCGACCATGGGTCACCGATAGTCTGCAAGCGCCTGGCCGGCTCCGGTTCTTGTGCCTGCGATCACGACCGATTCAATTTTCACCGGTCATCGCGTCACGGATGACGACTGCCTGATTGTGCTCATGGTCTCTTGCGGAGTACAGCAGGACCAGTTTCCTCTCGCTCGCAATTCTGCGGAGACGGTCGAGCGTATCCGCCTTGCTTCGCATTTCCTCAAGATATCTCGACCGAAACTCGGTCCAGCGTGCCGGATCATGGCCGAACCATTTCCGCAGCCCGGCGCTCGGAGCGAGGTCCTTGCACCACTCATCAAGGGCGAGGGTGTCTTTGCTGATTCCGCGGGGCCATATCCGGTCCACCAGGACGCGATATCCCTGGGTCGCTGTCGTAACATCGTACACACGCACCAGCTCGATATTCATGTCAACCACCTTGCCGAACCGGTTCAATCACCAACCCGGTTTTTTGAGCCCGGCAAATTTACAGGCGCAGGAGTGCGCCGGTGTCCAATTCTAATTCCCCGGGGCAAGACGCCAGATTTCACCGGCGTCGACGGCCACATACAGCGCACCGTCCGGTCCCTGAACGAGCGAGCGCATGCGCTGCGCCGGTATGCCGGAAACGGTGGTACTGCCAGTCGTCATGCCGTCGGCATCCATTTTCAGAATCTCGATGCGCGCACCGCGCAGGAATCCGACCGCCAGCCGGCCATCCCATGCCTGCCACTGCCCGCCGCTGAGAAAGACGCAGGGGCTCATGCCTTCGGACACGCCCCGGTTGTTCCACGAAGGCCGCAGCGCATTCGGAAACCTGGCCAGATCCGTCATCGGGGTCGGCGCGCCGTCCTTTTTGTTGGAAACATAGCCGCAGTAGTTGCTCGCGCAGGAAACGCCGGTCTCCGGCTGGGGATCCCATCCGCCGTTGCCGCCCGGTTCCAGCGGCGTGACCTCATCACTGTGTCCGGGGCCGTGTTCGGACGAAAACGGCCGGCCGTCGCCGGGGCGAAACGCGATGCCCTGCACATTGCGGTGACCATAGGTAAAGATGCGCGGATCACCGCCGGTCGGGGTATGGTTGCCCGGCGCCGCCGCGCCGTCGCGATCGATGCGCAGCACCTTGCCGCCCAGACGGTTGAGATCCTGCGGAAGGGGTCCGTTGTGATTGTCGCCGGTCGTAACATACAGGAACCCGTCAAACGGGCTGAAGCGAATGCGTCCGCCGCTGTGCGCGCCCGCCCATCCCCATCGGTTTGCAGCACGCTTGTAAGCAATTCCGGTGAGGATGTCTCTGCGGTCGTTGACCCGGGTGTAGCCGGCATCCACGGCGAGGCGCACGACTCTGTTCGACCGCTCATTGCCGGAATTCGAGGCCATGTAAACATAAACAAAACGGTTTTCGGCAAAATTTGGATCGACGGCCACGCCCAGCATGCCGCTCTGGCCCTGGCAGAAAAAATCGCCGGCCACGACGGCGGCGCCGGCCGTGCCGAATAAACGATGGACCGTCCCATCGGCGCGGCGCACCGAGAGTCCCCGGCACTTTTCGGTAAAAAACATCGCGCCATCCGGCGCAAATGCCAGGTCCCAGGGTTCGCTCAGTCCGGACAGAAAAACCGTGCGGCTCACCCCTGGCTCGCTGTCGCCGGCAAACGCGGGCGCCGTGCCCGCGGTGATCCGGCCCCGGCTGAAATGGACAACAGCCGCCGCCAGCAAGACCGCAAAGAGCGCTCCCAATACCATTACAGTGGATCGCTTCATAGCTGACCCTCCTTTTCCCGTCCCTGTTGGCGGCGTTGCGTCGCCGGTTGTTTCGGAAGCCCGAGGTCTTATGGATTCATATCAGCACGACGAATCTATTCTGAATTGCTTCGGCATGACCTTTTTATATCACGCTTTAACAGGCTTTGGAATTTGAAAGCCCGTCAGGGCCACTGGCTGCCGGGCTTCCCCCAGTCATACCGGTTGTATATTCCCATCGGAATCTCCGACATGGACGTGTAGGCCAGCCATTCCTCATCTCCGCCAATTTTTTTCAACTCCGGATGAGCGGCCATATGCGTCTGAAACACGCTGGGATCGAAATGAAATTGCGGTTCAGCCGTGTCGGGCAGACCGTCCCGGTCGCTGTCCGCAGCTTTCATCTGTTCCAGAGTCCTGCCGTACCTGAAGTTATGATAGCACTGCCAGTGCACGAATTCATGAATGACGGCCCTGGCAAAGGTGTCGATATGCCTGCTGGTCTCCCAGCCGAGGTGATAGGGCGGTTGAAGGCTTAACACAGGGTAACGATTCTGAAAATCCTGCCCGAGCCTGCCAAGGTCGCATACGTGGATGGTGGCGTGTCCGGCGCCGGGCGTGAACTGGGCGGGGCACGTCGGATCCGCGCACTGGTCATAGGTGCTGCCGCCGTATTCTATGTTGACCATCTGTCCGCGCGGCCTGGCCGCCGGCGTCTGCTTCCAGTAGTAAAACCAGTTGGGATACCTGCCGTCCGGATTGTTTTTGGCGTCGCGCGAATAGAACACCTTGACCTGTCTGGAGTCCTCGGCCCGGCATCCTTCGGCATTGACCACGGCCTGAATCGTTTTGAGTCCGAACTGGCCGTTATCTTCCGGCAATCCTTTATAGGTAACCTTGATTTTTCCGCCCTGAGCCGAAGCGGGTTCCAGAACGCATGTCGATCCCTCGATTTCAGGAATGATCCATTGAACCTGGTCTTCGTACTGTGACGGGTTCACCCTGGCCTCGAATTCCATCTCCAGAACGCCCGGAATGCTGGCGTCAAAAACGAACCGGTCGTCCTGAGGGATAATGTCCAGATTCAGATTCCTTTTTTCAGGCTGGTGAATCCGGCCGACGATGGTGGGGGAACCCGCAACAAACTGAATAGTGGCCGTATCGCCCTCGATCCTGCCAATCCAGACGCCGGTTATATTCAACCCGATGCGACTGCTGTTGACGTCCAGATAGAACTGCCCGCCCGAACAGACATTGGTGAGCACGTTTCCCGCGCAGTGCGCGGAACAGGTCATCCAGTTCCCGTGACCGAAATCCACGCGGTTGACGGTGGCCAACGGCGGGTTTATTTGCCAGGGATAGGCCGTGATCTGGGTAAAACGATCAACCTGCCACTGACCGTCATATCCGGAAGCCTCGCCCTTCTTGTGCATTTCAAGAATTTCGGTATACGTGGAACCGCTCATGATGCTGGACGTGCCCTCCAGACGTACCTGATATCTGGCGCATTGAGCCGACCCCGCATCCGCCGGAGCCGGAAACCAGACCGCCAGGGCAAACAGCAGCCACAAAATTTTTTTCATGATCCCCCATTCTTTGTCGATGCGGTGCGTAACGGCCGGGTTAACAACTTCTGCAACCTTAGAGGGAGGGGAATACGGCCGAAGCAATGGAAAAAAGGCCCGCTTGACACTTCGCCGCCTTATCAGGGGCCCGTCCCCATTTTTTACAGAATAGCTTCAATTCATTCCGAAAATCAACATGAAGCTGCCAAACGGAAAGTCACAAACGCAGGGGCACAGCGCTTCCGCCTGTTTTGAAGCCTCAGGGATTTTTGTCTTCGCTGCGGTCCCTTTCAATCTCTGAAACGGTCTGGAGCTTTTTGATATCGATGCCGCACCGCCGAATGAGGGTGAACGCATCCCAGCCGGATACGCGCGCCCAGTGGTTCATCGAGAGAAACTGCGATCCGTTGTGAAGGAGCTTGCCGAACAGATGCTTCCGGCCGTTTAACCGTTTGGCCTGAACCAGAAAGGTAAAGGCTCCGTGGCCGATAACGGCCAGGGCCGTGTAAGGATCGCTGCCGTATTGCCGGATTGCCGCCTCGAGCCTTTCCAGAAATATCCCCTGCGGCCGGGGAACGGGAACGATGCAATACGGATCCACGGATATTCGGCCATGCCCCTCGAAAAAGGCGGTTTTTTCCTTTTCCGGATAGTAATACCCTTCCGGCGGATCCGTCTTTTCCGCGGGAAGGCTGATGGCGTCTTCACTCCGAATCCAGACGGACTGCAGCCGCCGGTTCAGACGCGCCGCCAGAACCGCCTCGATAAACGCCAGGCGGGAACCGCTCGATCCTTCCTTGTATGCGGCGAGGATTTCACCGGGCACCAGATCCAGAATACCTGAAAGATCGGTTGCCGGAATCCGGATCCACCGTTCGGTGTGGGGATGCTGAATGCGGCAGCCCGCTTGATTCAAGTCGGCCACGGTTTCCAGAAGCATCAATGGTTCCATAAAACCCGTCCGCTGTTTGAAGTTTGGTCCCAGGATGTTCAGCCTTTCCGCCTGAACGGGCCGGCGGATTTTTTTCTGTTTATGAGTCGCGTGTCCGTTGTGTGTTTCTCTTTTGGAGGAAATTGTTTTTCAAATGCTTCGAGTTCGTCATTCCCGATTGTAAAGGACCCGTCCTAAAATTTGTCACGGGCGGAGAACGGAAGCGCATATAAAAATATTACCGTGAGCACCGCTCAAATTCCAGAGCGAATTGAGATCCGGTCTGAAAAACCGGGCTATTTCTCCCCGCAGTATATTTCGAACCAGAATTCACTCGGAACGTGGCCGGTTTCTTCGTCATCGCAACCGGAATCGATGTTCACATGAATATTGCACAGGTGATTCCCTTTTTCGCAAGCAAAGGATGAGCTGCCGTGACCGTCGGCCTGATACGCTGGAACGTATCTCCAGTTATTCATGTAAAACATGCTCTCCATCGTCGCAAACGGATCCGGAACATCTTCCAGACTGCCCTGCCCCTTTAAGCAGAACGTGAAGGATCTTCCCGCTTCCATGCGATCGGGCAGTTTCACAGCAGACGCACCGACCTCTGTCCGGAACGTTTTTGTTGCAATTGAATGCAGTTCGTCAATTAATTTCGGGAATTCTGAATTGCCGGCCGCTTGACCCGCCGAATGCATCAAAACCAGAATGAGGATCAGTAAAATGGGGATTCTTTTCATATCCCGAGTTTCCTTGATCCTTTGAGATCCGTTCCAATCTCGGTCATTTCTTTCGATAAAAATTTCCTCGCCCAAAGCAAGTCCGGTTCGTTTGTGTTTTCTGAATGACCCGGTCTCTTCTTTCAGAAAATCCTGCCGGCACTTGTGAACCCTTGCCGGCAACGGCTCTGCTATAAATCATTCAGCCCTGGCGTTAGCAGCTGGACCGGCACGACATCGCCGCTGCGCAAAGCATCCTTGCCTTCCGGAATGCAGACAAGGCCGCTGGCGCCGGCAATCGCCTGAAGGCGGCTTGTGTTCCGATAAAGCGCAACCGTATAATGGCCGCATCCGTCGGGGGTTATGACGACATCCTTGAATTCCGTCCATGCCGGGTGCCGGCTTTTCAAGTCTTCGACAAGTCTGGCATGCACAATCTGAAGCGGGGACCGGGTTTCGCCGCCCATGCGAAACAGCGCGGGCAAGGCCAGTTGAAGAAAGGCCATCTTATTGCTGGAAGGACCGCCCGGCAGACAGAATACCGGCGTGTTCTTCCATATACCGAAGGCGCTGCCCTTGCCCGGGCCCATGCGAAGGTAGTGGAACAGCTTTTGCCAGCCCAGTGTGTTCAACACCCCGATGACCAGGTCGCGTTCGCTCCCCAGGGCGCCTCCGCTGGTCAGTATGACGTCCGCCTCGGGCAAATGCCCTTGCAGATCCCGAGCGATGGCGTCTTCATTATCCGCCACAATGGAAGTCACGCTGGAAATCCCGAAAAAATCCAGCCAGGCTTTGATGGTAACCATATTGCTGGCATAAAGCTGGCCGGCTTGCAGTTTTTCACCAGGCGCCGCCACCTCGTCGCCGACGCTGACAATCGCCACCCGCGGCCGACGGAAAACCCTTATCCCGGTGATGCCCGCTGCCGCCGCCAGCCCCAGGCGACCGGGCAAAAGCCTTTCTCCTTTCCTGACAATGGTCGCTCCGGCTTCCACCTCGACGCCGGCGCGAAGAATGTTTCGCCCCGCCCCGGCATCCGCTTGAATGAAGACCGCTTCAGGCAATGCTTCCTCGCAGAACTCGATGGAAACCACGGCATCCGTTCCGTCCGGCATCGGCGAGCCGGAGCATACCTTGACCGCAGAGCCGTCTGCTACATGCCCCTCGTATCCGCCGCCGGCAAACGCGGCGCCGACCACCTTCAGGCGCACCGGTTTTCGCCTGTCGGCATAAGCCACATCAGCGGACTTGACGGCAAAGCCGTCCTTGAGCGACACATCCACCAAAGGATAGCTCACCCGCGCCGTCAGGTCGGCGGCGGCAACCCGGCATACGCACCGGTCGAGTGAAAGCGTCTCCTCGCCCACCGGCCGGACGCCGGCTCGAATGATATCGAGAGCTTTCCGGTAGCCGATATATCCGGTTCCTTCATCTATCTCGTTAACCTCGGTCTTCACGGATACCCTTTCAGTTTAAACTATTCCTGATTGCGCGATTCGCCGCCGGCACATCCGGCATCTCTGCGGCAGGCAGTTCCGAAAACATGGCGCCCGCGTGTTGCAAAAGCTGAAACAGAATGACGGTCGTCAACCCCGGCGTCAGGGACGGATCATTTTGCTCCAGTCGCGGCGCATGTGGGTCAGGCTGCCGCCGCGGCAGACGAGGATGATTTCGGCCAGTATCGACAGGGCGATCTCCTGAGGCTGGTTGCGGCCGATTGACAATCCCACCGGGCAATAGAGCCGATCATCGACAATTCCGCCGCGATTCCGGATGTTCTCGATCAGCACGCGGGCCTTGTTCGGACTTCCCACCATGCCGATATACGGAATGTCCCTGTTGGGCAGCAGCGCTTCCAGCACGACCTCGTCATGCTCGTGGCCATAGGTCATGATCACGCAGTAGCTTAAGGCTGAAAGCTCGATATGCGCGAAAATTTCATCAAAGGGACCGCAGATTCGAGCCGCGGCGCCGGGGAAGCGTTCGGGCGTCAGAAACTCCGGCCGGTCGTCATAGACCCGGAAGGGCATTTCCACGGCATCGCACAGCCGCGCCAGGCACTGTCCGATATGGCCGGCGCCGAAGATGACCAGTTCGGGTTCGGGCACAATCGGCTCGATAAAGACGGTCAGCGAGCCGCCGCATGCACCCAGCGGACGATCCCCGGCAACCCACTCATGGCCTTCGTCCAGGGAAATAAAGCGCTGGGTGATGCAGGTCCGCTCCGCAATGGCCTTGAGGGCCAGTTCGATGCACTGCTGCTCGGCCGTGCCTCCTCCCACCGATCCCGCGCTCTGGCCGTTCCTGTTCACCGCCATCTTGGCGCCGGTCTTGCGCGGTGTAAAACCCTGCGCGGCAATGATCGTCACGATCGCGCAGGGAATACCCTTTGACCGCCATTCAACCAGACGTTCAAGCCACATAGCCGCCCCCTCTGTTCAACATCAATACCCGCATTTTCCGTCCGCGTCTCCGTCATCGTCCCGCCCGCACCGGAAAATCAACGGGCCATTTCGAAAAGCCGTTCCCGCATGCCGCCCAGATTTCCGACCATATTGAGGCTTCTAAGAGCCCCGGCCGGGGCGTTCGATATGCTGCCTCCGCCCAGCAGCGCATAGCCCGACATGAGTTCCACATCGTCGATCTGGGTGATGCCCAGCACGTCGATGCCATAATCGAAAAGCGCCGAGCTGGCCGGCACGGTGGGTCCCATGAGAATCCGAAGCCTGGCCGACGGGGTACGCTGAATCACGGCCTCAAGGGTATCGTTGACAACGGTAAGACCGGTCATCAGCACGAGCTCGGCCTTTCTCAGAACTTCGCCGGCATCATCCCAGTGGATATCGCCCGGCCGCGGGAACAACTCCACAATAGTTACCGGATAGCCCTGCTCCCGCCACATCGCCGCCGTCTTGAAATAGCCGATAAAACAGGTCGGCGCGTGAGCGGCGGCGGGCTCGACCAGATCGATGGCGCTCCCGGCAATGACCGCTGCGGGGTCGGGCAGCAGAGACTTGAGGCATGCCATTCCGACGCTGCGCTTGAGGATTTCCCGGCTGGCCAGAAGTTCAAGCGCGGCCGCACGCGCGGGCCGGCCGATCCAGTCCCCCATCCAGGTTCCCATGCCCATGGGATCAATAAAGCCGGGCATGCCGCGAAAAAAGGTTGAAAGCGACCATTTCCCCGCCCTGACCAGGACCCAGTTGGCATAGATGCGGATCTCCTCGATGCACGCCGACGGATCGGCTTCGGCGGCAATGCGCCGGATCATCTCTTCATAGAATCCCATGGATCAGTCCTTTACTCCTTTATGCCGCATCCGGCCTCGAATCCTTTTCAACAGAATGGAATGGACACTCCGGTCCCCTATGGATTTTGGCAGGCATCGTATCACCGCATAGCCATCAAATTAACCGCTTGCGATTTTGAAAAGCGGTTGAACGGGTGGTCTGGGCCTTCCTCTCAAAGTTTTTAAAAACCGTGCCATTTCTTCATCTGTCATTTGCGGCTTCGGCCACCTCCCGGATCTTCTCGTAGACCTCCTTAAGAAGGTGTTGGCTGACAGCATCGCGGAATTGATCCTCATTCATAAATTTCGCTGTAATCTCTTCGTTCTGATCCATTCGGTCTATGAAGAGCCCCTCCAAAGCCTTGCGAAAGACATAGCCGAAGTTTTCCATCGTGTTGGCGAGCGCCGCCTGGCGGAGGTTGCTGTCCGAGACCGCGTCTTCCCGGATCGATTCGAAGAACAACTGGTCACCCGGACGGAAATCCGTTCCGAACCGCTCATTGAGGATGTCAATCAGCTTGGACAGTTCGATCTCGTCTCCTCTTACAGCCCCCGTTCCTACAGATGTGGGGCCTGAAACCTCGTAGCCGGCGCCATGCTCCATCACGATTGACCCTTCGCCGATCTTCTGAAGGCGGTAATACTTCAGAGCCACATCGTCGTTGAAGTTGTAGACCGTACCCCGGTCGCCTCTCGGCAGCTTGGTAAGCAGAAATCGGACGTATGAGTACAGCTTTTCCAAATCGGAGTCCTGGAAGGGGATCACCTGCGACATGAAAGAATAAAGGTTTCTGAAAGCGACCAGCGTCTTCCGGAACTCCTCCCGGGCTTCCTCCTCAAGTCCGTTGTAACGATTCACAGCCGGATCGATGCAGGCGTTCATTCTGGCATGATCCGCGGTTGTCTGGTTCGGCTTGGGTTTGTAGAAGACTTTGCAGAACTCCTCGACCTCGGCCTTGTAGTAGACCTGGTGTCCGTCCAATTTGGCCTGAAGCTCGTAAAGCTGCTGGGGTTCGGCACGCTCACCGATAAGCGTCTGTTCGTAAAAGGGCTGAAAGGCATTGAGAATTTCACCCGGCTCATTCACGAAATCCAGGACAAAGGTATCCTCCTTGCCGGGATGGATGCGGTTAAGACGCGAAAGCGTCTGTACGGCCTGGATGCCGGACAGGCGCTTGTCCACATACATCGTGTGAAGAAGCGGCTGGTCGAATCCGGTCTGGTATTTCTCCGCCACTAGCAGCACCTGATATTCCTCTGTCCCGAACCGTTCAGGCAGCTCCTTTTCCTTGATGTGTTTGCCCTGGGCATCCACGTTCATGCCGGATTCCGTGTATTCTACGCCCGCTGCGTCCGGGTCGATAACCGTCCCGGAAAAGGCCACCAGCGTCTTAATGCCCGTGTAGCCTTTGTCTTTAATGTATTTGTCGAAGGCCTGTTTGTATCTGACCGCGTGCAGGCGGCTGGAGGTCACCACCATGGCCTTGGCCTTGCCGCCGATCTTGTGCATAGTGAAGTGCCGGAAATGCTCGACCATGACCTCGGTCTTCTGCGCGATATTGTGCGGGTGCAGACTCATGAATCGCGCCAGCGCCCGCGCGGCCTTGCGCTTGTCCACCTGCGGGTCATCCTCGATGGATTTGATCAGCCGGTAATATGTCTTGTATGTCGTGTAGTTCTTGAGCACGTCGAGGATGAACCCCTCGTCGATGGCCTGACACATGCTGTAGAGATGAAAGGGTTGTGGCTTGCCATCCCTGTCTGCCGTACCGGCACAGGCAGGCGCGCCAGGAGTGCCGAAGACCTCCAGCGTTTTGTACTTGGGCGTCGCAGTGAAAGCGAAAAAGCTGATATTGGGCTGGCGGCCACGCTTGGCCATGGTCTTGAGGATTTCCTCTTCGTAATCGGGCAACCCTTCCTCCTCGGCCTTCGCCCTAGCCTCTTCCTTGATCGCCGCTCCGGCGAGAACGCCTTTGAGCTCGGTTGCCGTCTCGCCTCCTTGGGAGCTGTGGGCTTCGTCAACAACCACTGCGTACCGGCGCATGGGCAAATCGCCCATCTTCTCGGTAACAAAGGGAAACTTCTGGAGCGTGGTAATCACAATCGGCACACCAGACCCGAGGGCCTCGGCCAACTGGGTCGAGTTGATGTCGATCTTCTGGACCACGCCCTGCTTGTGCTCGAACTGATAGATGGTGTTCTGAAGCTGCTGGTCAAGGACCACCCGGTCGGTAACCACGATGATCGAGTCAAAGACCTTTTCGTCCTTTTCGGTGTAGAGACTTGCGAGCCGATGGGCCAGCCAGGCGATGGAGTTGGATTTGCCGCTGCCGGCGGAGTGTTGGATAAGGTAATTGGTTCCGGTGCCGCGTTCGCGTGCGTCCGCCACAAGCTTCCTCACGCAATCAAGCTGGTGATAGCGGGGAAATATCATGGTTTCTTTCTTGATTCGCTTTCCACCGAGCTTCTTTTCTTCGACCTGCAGATGAATGAACCGCGCAAGAATATCCAGGATACTGTGACGCTCCAGCACCGCTTCCCACAGATACGCGGTCTTGTAACCGCCGGGGTTTTCCGGATTGCCTGCCCCGCCTCCACAGCCCCTGTTGAAAGGCAGAAAGCGCGTGCTCTTGCCTGAAAGTCGCGTGGTCATGTAGACCTCGTCGGTATCCACCGCGAAATGGACAAGCGTGCGCTTCTTGAACTGGAATATCAGGTCTGACGGATCGCGGTCGTTTTTGTACTGTGTGACCGCGTGCCGCCAATTCTGGGCGGTCATTGGGTTCTTGAGCTCCATCGTGGACACGGGAATGCCATTCAAGGCCAAAACGATGTCCAGAGATTTATTGTGATCGTTGGGGCGACCGGCCGGTCGCCCGTACATGAGCTGACGGGTCACCGTGAGTCGATTGGCCGCATAGAGCTTCTGAGTATCCGGGTTCATTCCGCTGGCCGGGGCGAAGTAGGCCACGCGAAACAGCTTTCCAAAGCATTTGAATCCGTGTCGCAGGACGGAGAGACACCCTTCGTGGTCGGAATTGAGCGCCCGGCAGAGGTCGTCCAACAGAGTGTCTTCGGCCTTCTCCTTTTGGAGGTTCAAAAGGTACTCCCATTCCTTGGGCTGAGTCTTCTGAATGTAGGCAATCACGTCGGCGTGGAATAGGCCACGTTCCGAATCGAAGGTCTCCCGGTTGCCTTTCTCATAGCCTCCTGCCGAAGTCAGGTGTTGTTCGATGGCGGTTTCGAATGCGTTCTCAGTATGTTGCCCAGGCATTGTTTCGCCTCCAATCACTCAGCATAAAGTTGGATCCTTTTGAGTAGCATCAAATACACACAAACGTGTTTGTGTTGCAGATTTATCATTTTATGAAACTCAAAAAGGGTTGCGTGTCATTCGTGCAACTCAACGCCCCCTTTCAGTGATTGTGATCAATTCGGGAAAGATCATGATCGCAGCCCGTCTCCCTTTGCCAGGCCGGATATCCCGGATCAACGCCGCCCCCTTGAGGGCATTGATGATCCGCATTGCGCTCTCCTTGGGAATTTGCGATCTGCGGATGAAGTCCGTGCTTTGGAAGATTGGGCGATCGAACAGGGTATCAATCGCCTGAATTCCATATTGAGAACGGATAACCTTTGGGATCTCCTGCTTCATCCGCTCATAGAGACCCAGTATTTCTTTCGTTTTGTCTGTATTGACGATAGCCTGTTCAACAACGGCCGTCAGGAAAAAGTTTATCCATCCGTTCCAGTCATTTCGCCGTGAAATGGCTTGCAACCGTTCATAATAGATATCCCGATGCGCTTCCAGATAGGCGCTCAAATAAAAAACCGGCTTGGACAGCAGTCCCTTTTCAAAGAGAAAGAGCGGCACAAGCATTCGCCCCATGCGGCCATTGCCGTCCAGAAATGGATGGATCAACTCGAATTGCGCCTTCGCCACCGCCAATTGTACCAACCGGTCCTTCTCTTCGTAATGCAGGTATTTCTCCCAATCGTGCATGGCGGGAGCAACACGTTCCGGCGAGGGCGGCACGAAGGAGGCTTCCTCGATTTTGCATCCAGCAGACCCGATGTAATTCTGAATGCGCCGGAACTCGCCAGGCGCCTTGTTCATGCCGCGGACGCTGTGCAATAACGTCTTGTGCAGTTCCTTCAGTAGATTCAAACAAAGCGGCTGTCTCTTGAGACCCTCCACGGCCTGGCCCATTGCCTGACGATAATTGATGATTTCCTGAATGTCCGCTATCTTTGAGGGTTCCAATGCCTCGTCCGGAGCGGCCTCGTATTCGAGCACCTCCTCCATGCTCGCCTGGGTGCCCTCGATCCTTGATGAAAGCACGGCTTCCTGGGTCATCAGCGGCGAAAGCATCACCAACGGATTGACGACACTCTGCACCATGCCGTCGTAACGGGCCAGGGCCGCGTTCGCCTTACCGATAAGCTGGACATGTTCCGCCCAGTTGATGCCATCCAAAGGCAGTTGCACGGGCTCATACGGGTTCATTTTGCGGTTCTCCCTTGGGTCTATCTTGCCTGTCGCCGCTGCTGGCTTCTTTTTGTAAATGCCGGCCGTTATCAAGTAATGTTGCGATGACGGTCTCGAAGGCTTCTTCGGAATAATGTTTCATTGCTCGTCCCATGTTGGGGCGACCGGCCGGTCGCCCGTACTTGTAGGTGAGATATCCGGGTTTTCCCTGTCCATTTCCCATTTCATCGGGTTATTCGCGATGTATTCCCGGATGCGGTTCAATTCATCGTCATTGCGGATAACGTGTTCGTAATAATTGCGTTGCCACAATTTGACACCGGGGGTGTTGCGGATTTCGTTGATGCGCCGCGCCGAAAATGCTTTCAATGCGCGAACAATTTCCGGCAATCCATGTCGTTTGGTGGGTTTTGTAGGGGCGGGTTTGAAACCCGCCCCTACAATGACGACAATTCCATGCACATGGTTGGGCATGACCACGCATTCATCCAATTCAACATGGGAATAATGATTTGGCAAATCATCCCACACCTGTTGAACCATCCGTCCCGCATCGTTCAACGCCATTCGTCTGTCTGCGATCTCGCCGAACAGGCAAAGGCGGTCATGCGTGCAAACGGTAACAAAATAGGCCCCGGCCCGGGAATAATCGTAACCCTGCAAACGGATCGGACGGCGGTTGCGGTAGGGTTTGGCGTGGTGGGATTTTGTAGGGGCGGGTTTGAAACCCGCCCCTACGATTCGAACGTTATTCATGGCAATTCCCCCCTGACATCGATCTTGCCGGTCACCGCCGCGGAAATGAGGGCGGTGCGGTATTCGCGGAGCAATTCAATGGATTGCTCCACCTTCTCGATCAGCGCATCAATCCTCGCCGTCTCCCGATCCAGAAATGAAGCAATGGCGCGTTGCTCATCTGGCGGCGGGACAAGGGCGGGAAGATTGCCGATGAAGTCCCAGTTCGCTCGGGGCATCTTGGCCCCGTAGGTGGACGAGTCAACAACCGAGATGAAGGTTGGATTAAGCACGTAGTCCAGCAGGAACTTCTGCGCCATCGCCATAGGCCTTAGTACAAGTAGTTCGCCTGTGCAAATGCCATCCGAATCGCAAGCGTGCGACTTGGCCAGGTACGGCCGCAGCTTGCCGAAAAGCACATCGCCACGACGATAAAGGTTAGCCTGACCCTCGCTTGTAGCGTTGCCGTTCACGGCGATCCGCTTACCGGTCCAAGACTCGATGTGTTCAAGCCCCGTGTAGGGCAGATCGTTATCGGCACCATCAACCTTCATGTTGACCAGATTAACAGTGTATTTGAGGCGGTGGACCTCCCAATGCCTCGGAATCTCCCCCAGCCATTCAATGCCCGAATCCTTCATCTTGGCGTTTGGGTTGAGCCCTTTGGTGACGGTGTGGCTGATGAGGGCGGAGCGCTTCTCCTGGAGCAATTCGATCTGTCGCCGCTTCTTCTCGATCAGCGCATCAATCCGCACCGTCTCGCGGTCCAGAAAGGCGGCGATGGCGCGTTGCTCATCGAGTGTGCAAAAGGCAAGCCGATTGTTATAGGCGTCTTCGCGTGAGAGTCCTGGAACAGCGGAATCTCTTGAGATAGCATCAAGGCGGAGCCATTGCAGAGAGTAATATAACCACCGCAGATCGGCAACTGTTAGACGTGAATCAACAAAGTAGGTGGTATCGATTGCAAAGCACGGTTTATCCGAGAATGCTACCTTTCCAAACGAGCCCTTCCGACCAATGATCAGACACGGGCACTGTGTGTTTGCCCGATCATGCTGATCAACAACACCGTTTGAGCCATAAACATTGTATGGTCCTGCAACACGATCATCAGCTGCCAATGAGTCGCCGTAACCGAAACGTGCGACCGTTTTCAGGCGACGGATCTCCCAATGTTCCGGGATGTCACCAACCCAGTCCATTCCCGACGGCTTGTAAACCGGGTAGGTCGCTCGTTTGTGTTGTGTTGTTGGCCGGCTCATGACTTGCCCCCTTTGCGAGGCCCTTTTTTCTCGTCTTGATTCCGGCTCTTCGCTGGTTTCTTGTTCTTCGTGGGCTGCTTCTTGCGCCGCGTCTCCAGCATTTTCGCGGACGTCCGCAGGTCCTCGACATACCGGCTCTCGGGATCGGCTTCCGCCGCCAGCCTCCGGCGCTCGGCAAAGGCGTCGTACTGTTCCTGCGCACAGGAGAGAGCGTCTTCGCGGCTGACCGTTCCGGGACCGATGAGCACGGGCAATTCGGTGTCGCGCAGAAACTTGTCGAGGAATGCCTCCCAGTCGCTCATCCGGATGTCCTGCCGCCGTTGGGCGCGGAACTCGGCCTGGTCCAGAAACATCACGGTAATGCGGTTGAGCGTGTCGATCTCCCTGGTGTCGAGGTAGTTCTTGGCCGTGCCCACGTCGCGTTTGATCACCCGGCCGCCTTTCCACGCGGTCAGGCCCATGTTGGATTTGCCAGCGTCCGCTCGCCGCCGGACGATCTCGGCCGCCGTCATGCCGGTGGCAGCATGGTGCATCTTGTTCTGCATGGTGGCAAAAAACCGCTGCGTTTCCTCCTTGCCCTCACGGTAGTCGCAGGCCAGCGCAAAGATCTCCCGGATGCGCTGGTAAACCCGTGCTTCACTGGCACGAATCTCTCGGATGCGGGTAAGTAACTCGTCGAAATAGTCCACCAGCCCGCTGCCGCCCTTGAGCCGTTCGTCATCGAGCGTAAATCCCTTGATCAGGTATTCGCGGAGGTGCTCAGTTGCCCATTGCCGAAACATCACCCCACGCGGCGACCGCACGCGGTAACCGACGGCCAGAATCATGTCGAGGTTGTAGTATTTAACCGGACGCCGGACTTGGCGCTGACCCTCCTGGCGAACTATTAAGTATTCCTTAATAGTTGCTTCGGCGGACAACTCATGTTCCTCCAACACGTTGTGGATATGAATGTTGATATTGGGCACTGAAGTATCGTAAAGTTCCGCCATCATCGCCTGCGTCAACCAGACCGTTTCTCCCTCGAATCTTACAAGGATGCGGTTCACACCATCTTCGGTCTGGTACACGAGCACTTCGCCTTCCGGTTTGTTCTGGCTTTCGCTCATTGGTCATTCTCCTCAAGCGCCAACAAGGTCCCGCAGGAGGGACAGCGGAACCGAAGCCTTTCGGAACCGACTTCTTCGAATCGCAATCCTGTATCAACGCCTAAACTGTCGGGACGGCATGTCAGCAAGAACCCATTCGTGTCGACATCTTCGATAAGCCCGCAATGGGGACAGGAGATGAGTTCACGATCACCAATGAATATTCCCAATCTCTGTGCTTCGGCATGGAGGTCACTAATCCTCTGTGCCAGATGATAAATGGATTTGGGAATTCGCTCCTCGCTCATTCCGTCACCTCAGCGAGCATGTCCGCGATTTCCTTCTCGATCTTCTTGAGATCGGTTTCGATTTCCTCCAGCGGTCTCGGCGGCGTGTACTTGTAGAAATACCGGTTGAAGTTGATCTCGTAGCCGATCTTGGTTTTAGACTCGTCAATCCAGGCATCGGGCACGTGCGGAAGCACCTCGCGTTTCATGTACTCGTCTACATCCTCCTTGAGCGGCACGTTCTCATAGTCGCGCAGATCCGGATCGGGTTCCGGATTGCCCTTGGCGTCGATGCAAACGTCTGCCGTTTCGTCCCGTTCCGCCAGGGCCATTATGATGGCTTTGAGCAATGATGAGTTCGGAATGATGAATGATGAATGTCTGAAAGCGGTTTTCAGTTCATTCAGGAAGTCTTCTCGGTTTTTCCAGATTCTGCCGGTAGGCATGGATTGAAGCACGGTAAGGATTTCCATTTGTCGGCGTTTGCCCTCTTCGATCTCGGCCTGAGCGGCTTTTGTATCCTTGCGCTTCTTGCTGGCGGCCAGGTTGATGAAGGCCGTGGTCTCCTTGAGGCGGGCGATTCGAGTCTCGTCCACAGCGAAGTTAAGCCGCAGGGGACGTTCCACGGTGAGGCGGCGGTAGCCGAAATCCTGGTTGTCGAAAATGCGGACATGATCCGCATCTATTAGATTCCCATAGAGCCGGGCAATCTCGTCGCGCTGATCGTCACAGACCTCGTTCCGCTTATTGCCGAGGGATTTGCGCATCTTCTTGAAGAACTTCGTTCCGTCCACCAGTTGAATCTTGCCCCTGCGGCCTGGTTTTTTCCGGTTGGTGACGATCCACAGGTAGGTGTAGATGCCCGTGTTGTAGAAGAGCTGGTCAGGCAGGGCGACAATGGCCTCCAGCCAATCGTTCTCGATGATCCAGCGGCGGATCTCGCTCTCTCCCGACCCGGCCGCGCCAGTGAACAGCGGCGAACCGTTGAAGACGATTCCAAGGCGGGTGCCGCCCTCCTTCGGGTCCCTGCCTGCGCCGTGCTCGTCGCAACAGGCAGGCTTCATTTTGCTGATCATGTGCATGATAAAAAGAAGGGAGCCGTCATTGATGCGGGGCAGTCCCGCGCCGAAACGTCCTCCGAAGCCCTGTTCCTCATGCTCGCGCTTGATGAAGTCGGCTTCCGGCTTCCACTCCACGCCGAAGGGCGGATTGGCCAGCATGTAATCAAACTTGTGGCGAGGGAAGCGGTCGTCGGTAAAACTGTCGCCAAAGGCGATGTGCTCGATATCCTGGCCCTTTATCATCATGTCAGAGCCGCAGATGGCGTAGGCCTGGGCGTTGTAATCCTGTCCGAAGACCTCCAGGCGGGCGTCGGGATTGAGCTCGCGCACGTAGTCCTCAGCCACGGATAACATGCCGCCCGTACCGCAGGCCGGATCGTATAGGGTCTTGACGATTCCTTTGGTGGTGAGGATGTCACCGTCAGGCATAAAGAGGAGGTTCACCATCAGGCGAATGACCTCACGGGGGGTGAAGTGATCGCCGGCCTCCTCGTTCGATGCCTCATTGAACCTCCGGATCAGCTCCTCGAAGATGTAACCCATCTCGATGTTCGAGACGGCATGCGGGTGCAAGTCGATATCGCAGAACTTGGACACTACTAGATAAAGCCGGTCGGACTTGTCGAGCTTGGCGATGTGTTCCTCGAATCCGAAGTTCTCGATGATCTCCCGTGCACGGCTTGAAAAACCCTTGATATAGTGGGTCAGATTTGCGGCAATGTTGTTCGGGTCGCCTTTGAGCTTTTCAAAGGTGTAACGGCTTGTATTGTAGAAAGGCACGCCCGTGACGCGGCAGAGAATGGGATCGACGTTCTTGACCTTGCCGCCCGAGAGCTTGTTTTGCTGTTCCAGGACCTTGTCTTTGGTAGGCGTAAGAACGCAGTCGAGACGGCGAAGAACGGTCATGGGGAGCATGATGTCCTTGTACTGGTTTGGCCGGTAGGGTCCGCGAATGAGGTCGGCAACCGACCAAATGAAGCTCACTTTTTCGCCGAAATTGTTCATAAAACCTCAACTCCGAATCTTGACTGGCATTAGCGTTTGGCAATCGATCCGGTTCGGAGCGTATAATGTATTGTAACTCTTGGTCATCTTACTAAACTTTCTTTTTTGGTTCCGGTTTTCGACGTCTGAATTCTCCGCTCTCTTGGCGTTCAATTCTTTCATTGTCAAAAACAGTGCTACAATGAAACGGATTGAAAAATTATGTGGCGCGTGAATGGTGAAAAATATTTCCTACACTCCATCTTGTTATGACGTCAAGGGATACATTTTCCGTGGAAGACTATTCTATAAGATCCAGGCACATGATTTCTCATTTCCACATCATCGTCCCGAACCTGTGCCGGCAGTTCCTGCAATGCCAGATCGGTCTCAAGACATCTGCCGAGCAACTGCCCAGGGCAATTTCGCCCCGGTCCTCGGCCTCGAATTGTTCCCTGGACGGATACCCGTATATGATTGAAATGATGTCATTCGAGCCGCATTCCGGACATCGGACGGCGTCTTCTTTCATCGGTCGATCCTCCATGGGGCGTTCAGCGCTTTGGCTTCAAGCAGTTATTCAATAGGCGAGATGTGATCCCGTTCTCCTTATCTGCCGGCCGGAAAGGCTCGTAATTCGGTGCCCGGTAAAACAGCAGGGGGCTGGGAATGAACAACTTGCAAGCTGTCAGGCTTTCGCGCAAATTGCCCGCCTCGAACAAACGGCCCGTGAAATTGTATTTCCTACTTCCCGCGATGCCAGGGCCATCTGCCGGTCAACTCCACTTCCAGGGCAAAGCTCAGGAAAGTACGTACTAGAACCACCAGGGCTAAAACCCCCACCGTCTCGAAGGTCAGCTCGACTGCAACCGTATGAATGATGTCCGCGGCAATGAGAAACTCCAGCCCGATCAGAATGCCCCGGCCAAGCTGCTGACGAAGCTCCAGAAAGATCCGTTCCGTCTCCTCTTTCCTGAGCAGCCGAATTGCGGCATCAAACAATGCGTACAACGCGATCAGGGCGATAATGCCGATTCCGATCGCCTCAATAATCGCCGCGCACCATTCCGCTATGGGTCTTAAGAATTCAGACACATTTCCTCCCTGTTCAGTTTTACCAAGGTGTGCGGCAGCCGCCGGCCGGCTCTCCGCTCCGGGGTCTCGTCCTTACTTGCCCCCTTTGCGACGCCCTTTTCCCCCGTCTTTATTTCGGTTCTTCAGCGGTTTCCTGTTCCTGGCAGGTTGCTTCTTGAGCTCCGTCTCCAGCATTTTCGCGGACATCCTCAGGTCTTCCATATACCGGTTCTCGGCATCAGCTTCCGCCGCCAGCCGCCGCCGCTCGGCAAAGACATCGTATTGCCCCTCCGCCCATTCGAGAGCCGCGTCGCGGCTGACCGATCCGGCATCGGCCAGAACCGGCAGTTCGGTGTCCTGCAAGAACTTGTCTATAAACGCCTCCCAGTTCTGCATGCGGATATCCTGCCGCCGTTGTGCGCGGAACTCGGCCTGATCGAGGAACATCACCGTAATCCGGTTGAGCGTGTCGATTTCCTCAGCGTCAAGATAGTTTTTCGCCGTTCCTACGTCGCGTTTCAGCACCCGGCCGCCTTTCCACGATGTCAATCCCATGTTGGCCCTGGCCGCGTCGGCGCGCTTGCGGACAATCTCGGCGGCAGTGATGCCGGTGGCGGCGTAGTGCATCTTGTTCTGCATGGTGGCAAAAAACCGTTGCGTTTCCTCCTCGCCCTCGCGGTAGTCGCAGGCCAGCGCGAAGATTTCCCGGATGCGCTGGTAGACCCGCGCTTCGCTGGCCCGTATCTCTCGGATGCGGGCAAGCAGTTCATCGAAGTAGTCCACCAGCCCGCTGCCGCCCTTGAGCCGTTCGTCATCGAGCATGAACCCCTTGACGATGTATTCACGAAGGCGGGCCGTGGCCCACTGGCGGAACCGGGTGGCGACGCCGGACTTGATGCGGTAACCAACCGAGATAATGGCATCCAGATTATAAAAGGTGGTCTTGTATTTTTTCCCATCCGCGGCAGTTGTAAAGAATTTCTTTACAACTGAATCTTCAATCAGTTCACCCTCTGAAAAGATTTTTTTCAGATGTTGTCCGATATTCTGTTTGGTGGTTTGAAAAAGTTCGGCCATGAGTTGCTGGGTGAGCCAGACAGTCTCTTCTTGAAGCCGCACCTCAAACCGGGACTCTCCCGAATCAGACTGATAAATCAGTATCTTGGAATCATTAGGTACGGGCAGGTTTCCATTCATTCAAACTTCTCCTCAAATGTCGTATCAGTGATACTACATTTTCTCCTGATTGTCTCGACAGTGTAGAGACTATTGGAACATCGGGAAAGGCATCGGCGCATCGAATCATGTGGCAGATGTTTTTTTCTGAAAACCCTTTTCCATATTCCATCTCCAATTGTCTCGACGCCGTCGGGACAACCGCTTTCCGTATTCCACTCGCGCGCCCCTGGGGACCTCCTGGCCAACGCGTCCTCCGATCCGCCAATAGAGCATGGTCAACCCGGCATTCACCGTGGCGGCCACGGCAGCTCGTGCCTCCTTGATCATGTTTCGAATATCGCTGAGCAACTTGTCTGTGGCGGCCGAGGGAACGGAAGATTTTACCGGTTTGTCATTCATATGGTCGCCCCTTTGGATTAAGGTATGCTGCATCCGCCGGCAGGCTCTCCGCTCCGAGGCCGCATCCTTACTTGTGAATCCGATATTTACATAAGGCAAATTCTCGCCCAAGTCTAAGGTAAATGCAAGCCTCCTGGGCGTCAGCTGGGATTTATTTTGACTCATAAAAAACCAGGAAGTAATATACAGGGTGCGATTTCCAATTAAAGCGCCTCAGAATTGCGGCAGTTGCCGGATATTTTACTCTCAATAACCCTTTGATCCATGATCTTCCGGCCGTAGTTATTCCGCGGCATAAAGAGATGATGACCGCATGACAGGACATCGAAAAACCGAGGTTCAAAAATTTGAAGGGGTTTATGAGAGCGTCTTTAACAGGCTGTTGAAAAACTGCGCCTGAGGCCGCCATTCAGCGTTGCGCGCTCTCTCCAATGCTCACATATGCCTGAATATGCTGAGCTTGTCGTATCACCGCGCGCCTTGACTGACGGCCTGATTCTTGTTTTTCAACACCCTGTTAATGATCTCCGCAGTTTGACGATTTTTTCGCGTATCGGGTCGAACCTGTCTGAAAGCTTGAAATTTTCGGGACGCCATACTAAATTGAAATCGGTATCCCAAACCATGACCGGCACAGGTTAATGAATTTTGGCGGGAGTGTCCGGCCGCGGGTGTTCTGATGCAAGGGATCGAGTTGTTCAGAAAACACGATAGGGCCGGTCGGCCTTCAATGAGGACAATCTCAATGAAGGCATTGAACGCCAACCGGGACCCCAAAATAAAGACAAGCGTAATATCCCGGAAATCCCGATAACGGGCAGTTTCCCAGGGCCTTCATCTAAAACAATACAGGAGTCGAAATGCCGCCGAACATTATTCTGATTTTTCTTGTTTTGCTGTTCCTGTTCGTTGCCTGGCTGATCATCACTTATAACCGCTTCATAAAGTACAGGAACCGGATCGAGGAATCGTGGAGCGGCATTGAGGTCGCGTTGAAGCGCCGGTTTAATTTGATCCCCAATCTGGTTCGATCGGTTGAAGGATACAGCAAGCACGAGGCGGATATTTTTAAGACAAAAAGCGATCATCTGGCTGATTTGAAAGATGTTGCAGATCGTACGCAAGAGGAAAGCCGGATATCAAAATCACTCCGCGGGCTTCTGGCTCTGGCTCAGGCGTATCCGGAGCTTAAAGCCAGTGCGAACTTTATCGAGCTGCAAAACAGTCTGAATGAGACGGAAGAGGATATTCAGCAGGCCAGAAATCGATACAACAGATTCGTGGGCAGATTCAACACGCTGGTTGAATCCTTTCCTGCCGTTTATATCGCCCGAAAAGGTGGATTTGTAAAACAAGCCTATTTTACGCTGGACCTGGCGACCCAGCGGGAATTGCCGGAGGTTGAATTTCCCGCGCCCCGCGTTTCCAGGCAATAAATACAGACTGTCCCCCGAGCCATGCGCAAAACACGCAAGGACCGGGCGGCTTTTCATGTCACAGGCTCATGATCGGTCCCCATGTTCCGTCGCATTCGTTCAACCGCTGCCCGGCGTGAACATTATTCACTCGACGATTCGATACCCGGCCGATTTCAATGACGGTCTTGTATAGGCAAACAGCATTTCGACCGGTTCCGAAAACGGATTGTAAAACCAGTGAACCGCACTGCGGAAAAAAACATCGCGTCCCCCTGTTTCATCTCGACCTCTTTGTCACCCACCCCGCTGATGCCTTTTCCGGAAAATTTTTGCTTTTTGGGACCCGCTTGGTCAGCATACATCTGATTGTCTGTTTTTCAAGCTGAATCGATTCAGTTTTCCACTTTTCAAAACCCGTGCCATACCTTTGGGTAGATTTTGCCGAAAAGTTCGTCCAGCCGGTCCCAGCTCACATATCTACCGAGCCCAATTTTAGGTTGACTTTTCAAAAATCGTAACCTATGACACTCAGTCATGTATGTTTTAGCGGACATATTAAGTTTATAAATTACATACCCTGGCGGCGCATAGGGAATTTGACCGCTATAGCCGTCATATGCCGGGATATTTCACAGGGAAGCGCGCTGATCAATCGAAAGGGAATTCACATGGAAATTGACGCTGAAAAATATGATCGCATCGCCCGTATGGTTTTTTCACCCGTTTACCCGCTTATTGCAGACCAGATCATCGCCCGCACCGGCGTCACCCAGGGGGTCTGTATGGATGTCGGCTGCGGCGGGGGTTATCTGGGCGCAGCGTTGGCCCGGTCCAGCAAATTGTATGTCCACTTTTTCGACCGGTCGGAAGAAATGCTCGCCATCGCCAAACGGACAATTGCGCAAAACAACCTGCAGGAAAGGGCCGACACGCTACAGGGGGATGTCGCGGCCATTGGCCTTCCGGACGGATCCGTGAATCTGGCCGTCAGCCGCGGATCGGTTTTTTTCTGGGAAGATTTGACCCAGGCTTTTCGGGAGATTCACCGGGTGCTGGCCCCCCATGGGTGGGCATATATCGGTGGAGGCTTTGGGTCTCGGGAATTGAAAGAATCCATAGAACGTGAAATGTCATCCCGCAATCAGGAAAACGAGCAATTCCGAAACAAAGGGCGCCGCAATCTGGGACCTGAAACCCGCAGCCGGTTCGAGACGGCGCTGCAAACGGCCGGCATTGATTCCTTTTCCATTCTGCACGGCGACGATATCGGCCTGTGGCTTGTCATGAGGAAATAACCAATGAAAGAACTGAATTGTTGCATCTGCGAATTGCGCTGCCGTCTTGCTGAAGGGCGGACAGGCGCCTGCGGACTTTATGAGTTAAGAGACAGCCAGATCGTGGAGCGGTTTGCGGACCGTTACCTGGTTGCCTGCCCCATTTCCATTGAAACCATGCCCATGCTTCATTTCCATCCAGGCGCCAAATTTTTTCAAATCAGTACGACCGGGTGCAATTTGAACTGCCCGGGCTGCATTTCCACGGTTCTCGTGCGGGAGATGTTTCACGACAGCCGGATCCTTCAATACCTGTCTGCAGAGCAAATCATCGCCCAAACCCTTGAAAACCGATGCGAGGGGATCGTTTTTCTGATGAACGACCCGCTGGCGGCGTTTCCCCGCTTTTTAAAAATTGCACAACTGGCGCACACCAAGGGCCTGAAGATCGGATGCTCATCCAATGCTTATTTTACGGTGGAATCGTTGACGCAACTGCTGCCCTATCTGGATTTTATCAATATCGGCATGAAAGGCTTTTCCGACAAGGCTTATCGGGCTTGCGGCGTGCCGGAAATCCGGCCGGTGCTTCGGAATATGAAAGCCCTGCACGAAGCCGGCGTTCACATCGAAATTTCCTGCATTCTCACCCGGGAAAATCAATCCGAATTAATGGATCTGGCGCATTATATATCCGGCATTTCGCAGCGTATTCCGCTTCAGGTGATGCGATTTCTTCCTTTCGAAACAGCGTCCATCGCGCAGGAACCCTCCATCCGTGAAGCGGAGGGTTTCTGCAAGAACCTTCGGCAAACACTGGACTTTGTTTATCTGTTCAACACGCCGGGAAGCGAGCATCTTCACACCCGTTGTCCCCGGTGCGGGCGCCTCGTTTTGCGCCGTGATTTCTACGGCCCCATGGGCGCCAAGATCCGCCTGCCGGAAAGCCTTGGCTTGCAGGATGCGCGATGCCCGGCCTGCGCCGAAGAATTGCCAATTGTCGGCCTCACGGCACAATCAGGCTATCAGGAGGGAGACTTCGAAGGCGGTTACCCCTTTACCCGCGCTCTGGAAATTGTGGAAGCCATGCTCATCGCAATGGGGGTCACGCGTAAAGAGGCGGTGGTTCGCGCCTGGGAAGATCTCTTTCAAAATGGAGGGCTCAAAAAACTACACCAAAGCATTCAGCATCCCCGGACGTATATCGAAGCGGTCCGCCATTTCGGTGAAAAGGCGGGCGTCGTCGATCGGGCCGAAGCCCTGGCCCATCATCTCGAAGATCGTCTGGCGCCCATTGAAGCCGCAGCGGCTTTGGCAGCCAGGCGGCCAAGGGTCTATTATGCCATGGGCAAACCGTTGTTTTACATCAACGGCGCTCGGCTTGAAAATCAATTGGTTGAAACGGCCGGCGGCGTCAGCGTCAACCGCGAACTGCCTCCCGGCGGCCGACCCGGCCGCACTTTGACTGTTTCCCAGCTCAACCGGCTGAATCCGGAGGTCATATTTATCTCGGCGTTCATTTCCAACTCGGTGGATGACTTCCTGTCCGAGTGCCTGGAACTCGGCGTGGAGGTCGACGCGGTTCAACAAAGGCAAATTTTTGTTCATCCCGCTCCTGGATGGGATTTCGGAAGTCCGCGCTGGATTCTCGGCCTGATGCATATCGCATCGATCCTTCATCCGAATCGCTGCTCATATGATGTCATAGCCGAGGCTCAGGCCTTTTACCAACGCTTTTACGGCATGGATTTTTCCCCGCAGGATGTCAACCGTTCCTTTGCTAAACCTTCTGACAATTGGACCTGGCAAGACAGAAAGGAGTCTTAACCCATGCAGAAATTAATGTTTATCGCTGTGTTATGGCTCGCCTGCATTCAGGCGACTTCAGTATGTGCCCAGACCGAAGACGGCCAGACCCGGAAACTCGAACCCATTGTGATACAGGGCCGATCCGGAAACGAAGCTCCCAACGCTCCTTATCATCTTCCAGAAAGCGCCGAAGCCGCCACATGGTCTATTGACCAGAATAGCATACAAGCCTTAGAACCGCGGGACGTGTTTGATGTGTTGAGTTATGCGCCCGGCGTTCAGCTGTCTTTCCAGGGACGAAAGGGCATGAATTTTATCAGCTCCAGGGGCGGTGGAACCTTCACCGGCGGAAGCAGCTTCGCCGTTCTTATCGACGGGATTTACGTGCCCTGGACCCAGTCCAGCCGCATGCTGGCGAGCTTTCCGGTTGACGCCATTGAGTCCATCAAGGTTGTGCGCGACTCCACCATCCTCACCATGGCGCCCCTGACCGGCCTCGGGTCCAAAGGTGCGGCCGTCCAGGGCGTTATCATAATCAAAACCCGCAAGCCGGATAAAAATGAGAGCGAGGTCAAGGCCAGCTACGGGAACCTGAACCGCTCCAAAATTTTCCTCAATCACGCCGACCGCTTCGATACCGCTTATTACTCTCTGAATTACAACCGGCTGAACGATGACGGCCGCGATGACTGGAACAACGCCAGCAACTCGGATTCCATTTTACTCAAAGGGGGGTATGACAATAATGGTCTGAAGGCCGATGCGTCTTTTTATTATGACTGGGCCTCCCGTGAAATACAACGCGCGACGAGTGTAAGCAAGACCAGTGACTCCAGGTGGGAGTACGACCCCCTGGAAACCTTGATGGCCACAGCCAACGTGGCCAAGCGGTGGAACGCCGGCCAGACCACGTCGTTGGGACTCTATACCAGCAAGGTGGACGCCACGGCAAAATACCGCAGCTATTCAAAGCCCGCCTATTCCGAACATGATCCGGAGGAAAAAGTCATACACGCCGACTTGAGTCACATAATCAACACGGACCGCAACAATTTCCGCATTGGCGGCCAGGCGATTTTCTGGGATTGCCCCCATGGCCAGTTCTATTATGAAAACGTTGAACGGGAAGAAGAACTTTACTCCTCCTATGTGCATGATGAATACTCGCTCAGTGAGGCCTGGAGCATCGACGCGGGCGCCAGGATCGACTACAAGCATATCAGCAAGGGAATCAACAAGTATGACTCCACCGATGCAACGCCAACGGATTTGATCTCAGATAAGTGGGCTGACCCGTATTACAGCGTGGCTGCGGGAACGTCATACAAAATCAATGAAATATGGCAGGCGTCTTTCAGAGCCAACTACGTGGAGCAGGGCGTTGACAGCTTCCTGGTTGCAGCAGATGATAAGACGCTGAACCCGGAAAAGCAGTGGCGTTATGAAGCCGGCGTTATCGCCCGGTTGCACACGTCCTTTCAGGCCGCATTCACCGCTTTCTATTACGACATCGCCGATATGAAGCAGGCTGTAGGCAGCATCAAGGTGGACGATGACGTCATCAGCGTCTACGACAACGCCGATACGGTGCGCAAAGGCATTGAGCTGGACTTCACCGGTTATATTCTAACGCCGGACCTGAACTATGAAGTGAACTATTCTTATCAGCGTTCGAATAATGACATCGACGACGAAGCGATTCCTCATCACATCGCTTCCCTGCGGTTGGGCTATCGAATGATGCCGTTCCAGTGCAACGTGATGTGGCGTTGGGTCAGCGAATACGAATCCAACCAGTTCGCGGTGCAAAACCTGTATTACGAGATCGGTGATTTCTCAAGGCTTGACGCCAATATTTCTTATGACTTTACGGTAGGCAAATCACTGATAAGGGCCACGCTGTTCGGTCAAAATCTGACTGATGAGGAATATGAGACAAGGCTTGGATGGAAGGATGTGGGACTGACTTACGGCGTCGAGTTGGGATTCAAATTTTAACCCGGCGAGCTGGTAGGAAAGCACAATTTTGTTCATTGCGTTCCAGGATGGAATTTCGAGAGCCAACTTCGGATTTACGGCCTGATGGCTTTCGCATCGATCCATCCAGTTGATGCGCTTTAAATCTCAAGATCGAAACCGACGGTTTTTATCGCAATTTTTATGAAACGTCTTTTGACCCGTTCGATGCCAGCCGATCCTTCAGCAGACCCCACCGCCAATGGCGATGGCAGGAATAAGGGATAATTTCATGATCAAAAAATTGCCCAACGATTTTATTCTGGTGTTGATTCTTTCGCTATTCTGGTGCTTCGCTGCGGAGGCCCGCCAGATTACCGACATGGCCGGACGCCAGGTCGAAGTTCCGGATGTGATCCGCAAGGTATATGGAACCTCGCCGCCGGCAACTTACATGATTTACGCCATTGATCCCGCACTGGTGGCCGGGCTCAATTCCCCTTTGAATCAATCCGAAAAGCAATACACGGACCCGCGCCTGCATCAACTGCCCGTGATAGGCGGCTGGTTCGGCCAGGGGCGTACTCCCAACCTGGAAACCATTTTGCAGGTTCAACCCGACATCGCACTGGTATGGATGTGGGAAAAACTTTCGGCACTCAACGAAAAAGCTGAACAGGTTATGAAACCATTGGGAATTCCGGTGGTGTATATCGCGCTGGATTCTCTGGCCGACTATCCGGCCGCGTTTCGCTTTCTTGGTAAGCTGCTGGATCGACAGGAACGCGCCCAAGCCCTTGGTTGCTATGCCGAGCAAACCCTTGAAGAGGCGGCACGGCTGCGCGCCGCTATCCCGAATGATGATCGGGTCTCGGTCTATTATGCCGAAGGCGCCGACGGACTGAGCACCGAATGTCACACTTCCGTGCATGCCGAGCTGATTCTCTTAAGCGGCGGGAAAAACGTACACCAGTGCAGTAACAGCGGCATATGCGGCATGCAGAAAGTATCCATGGAGCAGGTCCTGCAATACGATCCCCATGTGATCGTTTCGCAAGAGGCGCTGTTTTTGAGCAAACTGGTTGCCGATCCCAAATGGAAAAACATCTCTGCCGTCCGGAACGAGCGGATCTACCGGATACCAGGCACACCGTTCAACTGGTTTGACCGCCCGCCCTCTTTCATGAGGCTGCTGGGGCTAAAATGGATGGCCAACCATCTCTATCCCAAGGTATATTCAATAGACCTGGTTGCCGAAACCCAACGGTTCTACCAGCTCTTTCTCAATGTAACCCTGGATGAGGCCGAGGCCCGAAAGCTTTTACCCCCATAAGGCCTCAATTCTGCTGACAATTTCAAGCCTGACGGCCCTGATATCATTGTCTTTGAAACGATGGCGGCAGCGACCGCTCTTTCGAGCGTCCCCGCACAGATTCCGGCGTGCGGCATTGCCGCACCGGAGACTCCTGCCCGTGTATTTAGCGTAAAAGTGCACGTTTGGAAAGCCGGCGGCAAATCCAGGGAGATTGAGCGGATTGCCTGCGACAATCCCGGTTTTCTGTATCGAGCTCATTGATGATGTTTGAAAACATTGATGATCGGCTGCCCGGCGAAGGGCGCTTCACTCGACGATTCGATACCCGGCCGATTTCAATGACGGCCTTGTATAGGCAAACAGCATTTCGACCGGTTCCGAAAACGGATTGTAAAACCAGTGGACCGCGCCTCGCGGGACGAACATCGTGTCCCCCTGTTTCATCTCGACTTCTGTGTCGCCCACCCCGCTGATTCCTTTTCCCGAAAGGATGTAAATCACCTCTTCGGCATCCTGATGCACATGTTTCTTGTGCGATGATGTTCCGGCCTCAAAACGGCAGTAGGCAAAGGTGATATCTTCCGCGCCGACCGTGTCCCTGTCCACCAGCACAATTCGGGTGGCATTGTCCAGGTCTTTGATCGGTTCGTTTCTTCCGTCCTCAAGTCCAAGCACGTATTTCACGACTTATTCCCTTTCGCGTCGCGTTTTTGATCGCCCTGTTTGTGAATTATGGCTCAGGCCGTCAGTTTTTTTGCGATTCGTGCAACGTGTTCTCCCTGGTAACGGGCGCCGTCAAGCTCGTTCTCGCTCGGAAAACGGCTTCCGTCCCCGCCGGCGATGGTGGATGCGCCGTATGGGGAACCGCCGCTGATCTCATCCATGGTCATCTGCCCCTGGAACGCATACGGCAGGCCGACAATGACCATGCCCTGATGCAGCAGGGTAATATGGAAACTGAGGATCGTGGATTCCTGACCGCCGTGCTGGGTGTTCGAACTGGTGATCACGCTTCCCGCCTTTCCGACCAGCGCCCCCTTCACCCACAGCTGCCCCGTCGCATCGAGAAACTGCCGCATCTGGCCGCACATATTGCCAAACCGGGTCGGCGTGCCAAAGATGATCGCATCGGCCTGACCCAGCTCGTCTACGGTGCATACCGGCACACCGGCCTGCCGTTTCTGAGCTTCCAGCGCACCCATCTTTTCCAACACCTCCTCGGGCAGGGTCTCTGGAACCCGGCGGAGTACGGCCTCCACGCCTTCCACCGACCGCGCTCCTTCGGCGGCCGCTTGCGCCAGCCTGTAGACGTGTCCATACATCGAATAGTAAACAACCAGTACCTTCATAAAAACCTCCTTTCTTGAAAAGCCTGGTACAGAACACATGAGCCTGTTAAAATTTTTCAATCTTTTGCTGATTCAGTGCCGGAAACTTTGCTGAAATTTGGAATCAGGAACGGCGTCTCTTGTCTGCATGCTTTATACATCCGGCCAAATCTGACTTAAATGCCGGTTGTTCGGGTTTTAAAAGCAATATTTCTTTTAAAATACTGCAATTATGATAATATTACCATATTGAATACAAGAACCGATCAACAGACCTTGACGGAACAACCCTTCGCGTGCCGGTTGAAAATGAAAAACACGATCGTTCTTCTTTTGAATCAATTTCCGGGAAAAGCCGGCAAGCTTGTCGAAAAAATATAAACGCCGTTCATCCAGACCGTTGAATCCATTCGACCTGGCAGAAAATTCCCAAGAAGTTTCCGGGTGAAACGGCACCGTTTCTTCCACGAGCACAAGACAACTTGTTCAGGAAGCCGCATTGAGATCAGAATGAATCATCGCTGGAGGAACAACGTGCAAAATCTTCCGCAATAATTCGAGGCTCTTCAGGATGACGAAAAACCTGCTTTCATGAAGGAGGTGATGAAATCCATGACGGGGTAACCGCGCAGGCCCATGTATGGCGCATCGCACTGGATTGCGGCGCCATCCGCGCGATCTGAACAATCAAACCTCAGCTTACGAATGTAAGAGAAAAGGCAGATTTATGCTGGAATTAAAGAATGTATATTTCACCGTACCGAAAAGTGAAGAAGACAGAGAGGACCTGCTCAACATCATTGATGGAGTCAATTTCACGTTTGAAGCCGGGAAATTTTACGCGATCACCGGACCCAACGGCAGCGGCAAGACCACGCTGGCAAAACTCATCATGGGCATTTATCCGGTATCGCAAGGAACCATTGTCTATAATGGTCAGGATATCGCGGGCTGGACGATCACCGAGCGGGCCAAAGCGGGAATCGCTTACAGCTTTCAGCATCCCGCGCGGTTCAAAGGCATTACATTCCGAGAGCTGCTGACCGTTGCCACCGGCATCGAGGATGAAAATACACTTCTGGGGATCATGAGACGGGTGGGCATCTGTCCTCTGTCCTTTCTGGATAAGGAAGTGGATGCAAAGCTGTCCGGCGGCGAAATAAAGAAGATGGAGCTGGCGACGACGATTGCCGCCAAGCCCAGTCTGGCGATATACGACGAGCCGGATACGGGAATCGATTTATGGACCATTGGTCCGATGGTGAGTCTGCTGAAAAAAGAAGCGGCCGAAAAGCAGACAACCACCATCGTCGTCAGTCACAATAAAGCCTTTCTGGAGGCCGCGGACATCGTGATTATCATCAACTCGGGCAAGATTGTCTACAGCGGAAACTTGGAAGACGCGCTGCCGCTTCTGGAAGATTTGAGTGTATGCACCTATCGGGACAGCTGTGAAGGAGATCATGATGCTCAATGCTTTAGATAAATCATTGTTAAAAACAGTCGCCGATCTGGAAGGGCTGCCAAAAGGCGCCTACAACATACGGAAAAACGGCAAACTCCTGAGCCGGAAGGTATCGGCCAATATCGATATTGAAACCAATGCCGACAATACGGGCATTGTCGTCACAATTAAACCGGGAACCAAAAACGAATCCGTTCATATTCCCGTTATTCTGAGTCAGGCCGGTCTGTATGACGTGGTCCATAATTCCTTTATTATCGGGGAAGACGCCGAGGTGACGATTGTCGCCGGCTGCGGCATTCACTGCGGCACATCCGAGCCGGAGGGCCACGCGGGCATCCATGATTTCCAGGTCGGCAAGAGGGCGAAGGTGACCTATGTTGAAAAACATTATGCCTCGGGCGACGGCAGGGGCCGCCGGACGCTCAATCCGACCACCAAGGTGTTTCTGGCCGAAGGCGCGGAGGCGGCGATGGAGTTGACCCAGATTGCCGGCGTGGATGAAGCCAACCGCCTCAATGAGGCGGTGCTGGCGGCGGACAGTCTGCTGCTGATTACCGAAAGGGTGTTGACGGATGGAGATCAGACCGCCGTATCGACGAACAATATTGTTTTAAAAGGCGCGGGAAGCCGGGCCAACATGATTTCACGCTCCGTGATGAAGGGCGACTCCAAACAGACCTTTTACGCGACGATGGATGCGCAAAACAAATGTTTCGGTCATATTGAATGCGATGCGATCATTATGGATAACGGCACCAATGAAACCATGCCGTCGCTCAAAGCCGGTCATCCCGATGCGGAATTAACCCATGAAGCCTCGATCGGCAAGATTGCGAGCGATCAGCTGACCAAACTGATGAGCCTGGGGCTGACGTATGACGAGGCAGTAAACCGGATTATTCAGGGCTTTCTGAAATGATGGCCCGGTTTGAAGCCCCCTGAAAACCAGAACCTTTTGAGCGTGTTTGGATTCAACGGCATATAACCTGTCATGTCGCACATTTCACATCGATCCGGATACTCGGAGCTGGTCGACCGCCTGAATCGTTTTCCGCAGGGCGCGCCGCCATCCGAGACCCTCTACAGGATTCTCAAAATTCTTTTCAGCGAACGGGAAGCAGAACTGATCGCCCTGCTTCCCGTCAAGCCGTTCACCGCAAAACAGGCTGCCAGGGCATGGAAGATGAAACCGGCGCAGGCATGCGCGATTCTGGACAACCTGGCCGGCCGCGCTCTGCTGGTGGACATCGAATGCGAAGGCCGCACCACCTATGTTCTGCCTCCTCCCATGGCCGGATTTTTTGAATTTTCCATGATGCGGACACGCGGCGACATCGACCAGCATCTCCTGGCGGAACTTTTCTACCAGTACATCAATGTTGAAGAGGAGTTTATTCTCAGCTTGTTCGTCAATGGAGAAACCCAGATCGGCCGGGTTTTCGTTCAGGAGCCCATGCTCCCTTCCGGGAACGGCGTGCATGTGCTGGATTACGAGCGCGCCAGCGAGGTGATCCGCACGGCAACTCATCGGGGAATCAGCATGTGCTACTGCCGCCACAAAATGCGGCATCTGGGCCGCAGTTGCGACGCGCCGATGGATATCTGCATGACATTCAACACCTCGGCCAGGTCATTGATCAAGCACGGGTTTGCACGGGAAGTCGAAATCAGCGAGGGGCTCGATCTGTTGCAGCAGGCCTGTGAGCATGGACTGGTTCAGTTCGGAGAAAATGTTCGAAAGAGCGTGAACTTTATCTGCAACTGCTGCGGATGCTGCTGCGAAGCCATGATTGCCGCCAGAAAATTCGGCATGCTGCATCCGGTGCATACCTCGAATTTCATTCCGGTTGTGGATGCGTCCCGGTGCAGCGGCTGCGGCAAATGCGTTGCCGCCTGCCCGGTGGAGGCCGTTGGTCTGGTATCGGCGAATGATCCGCACGAGCCGAAAAAGAGAAAAGCGCGCGTCAACGAAGAGATCTGTCTGGGATGCGGGGTGTGCGCGCGTGCCTGTCCGCAGGGCGCCATCGCGCTTCGTGCACGAGAAATGCGGGTCATCACGCCGCTGAATTCGGTGCATAAATCCGTGATGATGGCCATCGAACGCGGAACCCTTCAGCACATGATTTTCGATAATCGCGTGATGTGGAATCATCGCGCCCTTGCCGCGGTCACAGGCGTTATTCTGCGCCTGCCCCCCGTCAAAAGGATCATGGCCGGCAACCAGGTGAAATCCCGCTATATGGAATATCTGGCGGAAAGATTTAAACTATAGCCGCGTTCTCCCGTACCAGCGAAGGCGTTGGCGGTCAGAGGCCGCTCGATGATTCCGGAATCAACGGCGCTCAATGCGCCTGGCTGGTTGCGCTTCAGATTGACCGGAAATTTATGGACGCTCTCGGAAAAAATGCCGATCCGCCCTGAACGCCGCATGCTGGATTTGATATGAACCGAGTCTGTCCGCTGCACCCGCGGTTTGCGTCGGCCAATCTGCCCGGAGATCCTGATACGATTTGTGATCAGGTTTACTGCGCCATGGGCGGCGCATATCCGTTTCAGAGCCTGTTTTTCAAGGCAACGGATTGAGCTGGAAACAGGTTGATTTCGGGGACTCATGAAATATCCGGGTTAAAGACCGATGTCTGCTGCGGCCATCGGTCTTTTGCTTTTTTCCTGCCCCGTGTTACAATGCCTTTGCGCGAGAAATGCGATTGCGGCAAAAGTCCTGCGGCTGATGGATCGGCCCATCGGCACGATAAAAGGATGGATCACCCATGGATGAAACATGCGCAGACAATACTGCTGTGCTGGCCGGTGATATCGGCGGTACAAAGACGCGAATCGGATGGTTCCGCCGCGGAGAAGACCGGCCGGAGCCTCTGGCGATCCAAACCTATGCCTCGAGGGAGGCGGAGGGGATCGAGGAGATACTGGCGGATTTTATTGAACGCCACCGGTTTTCCGGTCAGCGGGCCTGCTTCGGAATTGCCGGACCGGTTCGCAACGGAGTGTGCAGGCCCACCCATCTGTCCTGGGAAGTTTCAGCGGCGCGCATCGGGCAACGGTTCGGCTGGCAGAACGTATGCCTGATCAATGACCTTGAAGCAACCGCCCTGGCCGTCCCGCTGCTTAAAGACGATGAACGCCGCGGTTTGAATCCCGCATCCATTCAGGTCCGTTCGACGATGGGCGTGATTGCTCCGGGAACCGGCCTGGGACAGGCCATTCTGGTTCCGGACCGGGATCGATGGATTCCTGTGAGCACTGAAGGGGGGCACGCGGATTTTGCCCCCGCGAATGAGGAGCAGGTGGATCTGTGGCGATACCTTCGAAGCCGGCACGGTCATGTGAGCCTGGAACGCGTGCTGTCCGGCCCCGGACTGGTCAACATCTACGCCTGGCTTAAAAATTTACGGGGAATTTCAGAGCCCCCCTGGCTGGTCCGGGCCCTTCTGGAAAACGACCCGGCCAGAGTGATTTCGTGTGCGGCACTGGAAGAACGTCATGAACCCTGCGTCAGGGCGCTGAACGCCTTTGTGTCGATATTCGGCTCTGCCGCGGGCAACCTGGCCCTGACCGCCGGTGCGACCGGCGGAGTTTATCTGGGGGGCGGCATTGCCCCGCGAATTCTGCCCGCCCTGCAACAGGGGCTTTTCATGGAAGCTTTCTTCGCAAAGGGCCGGTTTAAAAATTACCTTGAGACGATTCCGGTTTATGTGATTTTAAACGATCAGGCAGCCCTGCTCGGCGCGGCAGCCTGCGCGTTCCGGGCGGATGAACCGGTATAACAGCGATTATCAGGCTTTTTTACATTCACCCTATGTTTTCAAGGAAGCGCTGATGAAGATTCGACACAATTATACAGGGCGGATAAGGGTTCAGGACAGGGAATATCTTGTTTTCGATCCGAATCGGCTGGCGGAATCCGGCATCGACATTCACCGGCTGCCGTTCTGCATTCGCATTCTGCTTGAAAACATGATGCGCCACATGGGGGTTTCCGGGCTGAGCGAGGCGGATCTGATCCGTATCGCACGATGGGAAGACTCCGATGAACCGCCGATGGAATTTCCCTTTTATCCCGGCCGGGTCCTGATGCAGGATTTTACCGGCGTTCCCGCCGTGGTGGATCTGGCCGCCATGCGCGACGCGGTCCGGGAAATGGGACATGATCCCGGCCGAATCAACCCGATGGTTCCCGTCCAGCTGGTGGTGGACCACTCGGTTCAGGCGGACTGCTACGGAACCCTCCAGGCTCTGGCGCAGAACGTTAACAGGGAATACGACCGCAATGCCGAACGCTACACGCTCTTGAAATGGGCCCAGCGTCACTTCAAAAACTTTCAGGTGATTCCTCCCGGTTCGGGCATCTGTCATCAGGTGAACCTGGAATACCTGGCAACAGGGGTCATGGCTGCGGACAGCTCCGCGGGGCTTCTGGCATATCCGGATACGGTCGTCGGAACCGACTCACACACCACGATGATCAACGGCATCGGCGTGATGGGCTGGGGGGTGGGCGGCATCGAGGCCGAAGCCGTCATGCTCGGGCAGCCGCTGATGATCGCCATTCCCGGGGTGGTGGGCGTGCGGCTGACCGGAGCGCTGAGCCCCGGCGTTACTGCCGCGGATCTGGCGCTGACCCTCACGCAGCTGCTGCGGCATCACGGCGTGGTTGAAAAATTCGTGGAATATTACGGGCCGGGCATGAAGGCCCTGAGCGTGCCGGACCGGGCCACGGTCGCCAATATGGCGCCGGAATACGGGGCCACCATGGGATTCTTTCCGGTGGATGAAAAAACCATCGATTATCTGATTCTGACCGGCCGAAGAGATCAGGCACGGCTGACGGAAATTTACGCCCGGACCGCCGGCCTTTTTTATACCGGGAATGAACGCCCTGGGTACCGGGAGGTTCTGGAGCTCGATCTTTCAACCGTCGTTCCATCGGTGGCAGGCCCCAGCCGTCCTCAGGACCGCATTCCCCTGTGCGATCTCAAGGAAACGATTCACGGAAAGCACGCTTCATTTTCTCAAACCGCGACCTTTCCGGTCATGATCGACGGCCGCAGGGCTGTCCTGGGAGCAGGCAGCATCGTTCTGGCCTCGATCACCTCCTGCACCCATACCTCAAATCCGGCAGCAATGATCGGCGCGGGGCTTCTGGCGAAAAAGGCCGTGGACAGAGGGCTCAGGGTGCCGCCCTTTGTCAAGACCACGCTTTGCCCCGGATCACGCGTGGTGATCCGGTATCTGGAAGCAGCCGGGCTGATATCCAGCCTTCAGGCCCTGGGGTTTCATACGGCCGGCTTCGGGTGCATGACCTGCATCGGCAACAGCGGTCCGCTTCATCCAGAAGTTCAGAAGGCGATCGAGGCGCACCGTCTCGACGTTGCCTCCGTGCTCTCGGGCAACCGGAACTTCGAGGCCCGGGTGCACCAGAGCGTTCGGGGAAACTTTCTGGCATCGCCCATGCTGGTGGTGGCTTTTGCCCTGGCCGGAAGAATCGATATGGACCTGACCCGGGACCCGATCGGCTGTGATGACCAGAATCGTCCCGTGTATCTGAAAGACATTCAGCCGTCCTCGAAAGAGATCGGCGCGGCAGTCGAAAAGGCGGTCCGGTCCGAGTTTTTTGCCGAGGAATACGTCCATGTCTTTGACGGGGATGCGCTGTGGCGGAATTTGCCGAAAATCGAATCCGAAACCTATCCCTGGAATCCGCAATCCACCTATATCCGCAAGCCCCCGTATTTCGAAAACTTTTCCATGAAACCATCCAGAGTGCAGGATATCCGGAATGCAAGGGCCCTGGCCGTTCTGGGCGATTCGGTGACCACCGATCACATATCTCCGGCCGGCGCCATTCCCGAGGCCTATCCGGCGGGCCGGTATTTGATGGAAAACAAGGTGATGCCGGCGGATTTCAATTCCTACGGGTCACGAAGAGGCAACCACGAGGTGATGGTTCGCGGAACCCTTGCCAACATCCGCGTCCGCAACCGCCTCTGCGCGGGCGAGGGCGGTTTTACGCAGAAGTGTCCGGAAAACACGGAGATGTTCATCTATGATGCCGCCGTGCAGTATCAACGGCAGGGCACGCCCCTGGTGATTCTGGCCGGAAGGGAGTACGGAACCGGATCTTCCCGGGACTGGGCGGCCAAGGGAACCGCTCTGCTGGGAGTCAGGGCGGTGATCGCCGTTTCCTTTGAGCGGATTCACCGCAGCAACCTCGTCGGCATGGGGGTCCTGCCCCTGGTTTTTGAGAAAGGTCAAAGCGCCGAGAAACTCGGGCTGGACGGAACCGAGACGTTTTTCATCGAGGGAATCGAAGAAATGAAACCGCGTCAGAAGGTCACCGTCCGGGCCGTGTCATCCGAGGGCTCGGTCAAAATATTTCAGGGCCTGTCCCGCCTGGATACCGAGGTGGATAAGGCCTGTTTTGAAAACCAGGGCATTCTGCCCCTTGTGTTGAGAAGCATGCTTCGAGCTGTTTGATCTTCGCGGTTTTTAAACAACTTTCTGCAGCGGCTACGGTACTTTACAAAAACCGTGCCGAACGATCTCGCCTTCGATCAGGTAGATGACCTCCTCGGCGATGTTGACGGCATGGTCCGCGATCCGTTCGATGTGCCGGGAAACAGAGAATAGATTGATCCAGTAGCCCATATAAGCCGGATTTTTTTTCATGGCCTCCTTGATTTCATCATAGGCGAGATGATCCAGCTGATCGATTTCATCATCCAGGCTGATCACCTCCCTGGCCAGATTCAGATCCAGATTGACGAGCGAATCCAGGCTCATTTTCAGCAAATTCTCCGCCTTTCCAGCCATCATGGAGTAGTCGAAGGTAAATTCCTGTCTGGGATGCCGCAGCACGATCGTCAGGCGTTCGGCGATGTTGACGGCTTCGTCGGCAATCCGTTCCAGGTCGTTGTTGATCTTGATCACTGCGACCAGAAAACGCAGGTCCACGGCCACCGGCTGGTGCAGAGCCATGATTTTCAGGCACTCCTCTTCGATTTCCACCTCGATTGCGTCAATTTCCGGATCCGATTCGACAACCCATCGGACGATGCTCACGTCGCGGGTTTCAATGGCGCTGATTGCCTTGTGGACCCGGTCTTCGACAAGGGCGCCGAGGGAAAGGATCCGCTTTTTGATTTTTTCAAGCTCTCTGTGAAAACGTTTGGGCATGCAAATGACCTCTCTTTATCCGAATCGTCCGGTGATATAATCTTCGGTTTGTTTGATGCCGGGACGGGTGAAGATCGTATCCGTTTCATCTACCTCGATGAGTTTTCCCACATAAAAAAATGCGGTGATGTCCGAAACCCGGGCCGCCTGTTGCATGTTGTGCGTGACGATGATGATTGTGTAGTTAATTTTTAACTCGTGAATCAGCTCTTCGATCTTCTGGGTTGAAATCGGATCCAGGGCCGAGGCCGGTTCATCCATCAGCAGCACCTCCGGTGAAACCGCCAGCGCGCGGGCGATGCACAGCCGCTGCTGCTGGCCTCCGGAAAGGCCCAAAGCCGAATCCGTGATGCGATCCTTGACCTCATCCCACAAGGCGGCCTGTTTGAGACTCTCTTCGACCTTGCCGGCGATATAGGCCCTGTCCCGAATGCCGTTGACGCGAAGCCCGTAGGCGACATTTTCGAAAATGCTCTTGGGAAAGGGGTTGGGCTTCTGAAACACCATGCCCACGCGGCTTCTCAGCGAAACAACATCCTGATTCGGATCGAGAATGTTGTTTCCGTCCAGAAGAATGGTTCCCTCGGTCCGGGTGCGGGCGATCAGGTCGTTCATCCGGTTCAGGCACCTCAGATAGGTGCTTTTTCCGCATCCGGACGGGCCGATGAGCGCGGTGACCTGGTTGGCCGGAATCTCCAGGCAGATATCGTTCAGGGCCAGAAAGTCTCCATAATAAAAGCTCAGGTGCTGTGTCGATATTTTAACCGCTTCGTTCATGTTGAACCTTTTTTAAGTTTTCCGCTTTCGCCGCCGAGGCGAGGATCACCGCAGACGTTTCCGGACCCGGGACCGGTACAAGATGGCCGTAAGATTCAGGCCCAGCACCAGAGCGACCAGCACCAGGGCGGTTCCGTACTGCAAATGGCGGGTGGCTTCGATCTCGGTTCCGGCGGTGGCCAGCACGTAAATATGATAGGGCAATGCCATAATTTCGTCAAATATCGAGGATGGAAGATGGGGCACATAGAAAACGGCGGCCGTAAACATGATGGGCGCGGTCTCGCCGGCGGCCCGGCTCAATCCCAGAATCGCGCTGGTCAGAATGCCGGGCATGGCCGACGGGAGCACCACCCGGCAGATGGTCTGAAGCTTGTTGGCGCCCAGCGCCAGAGAGGCTTCCCGGTAGGTGTCGGGAACCGACCTCAGAGACTCTTCGGTTGTCGAGATAATCACCGGAAGGGTCATTGCGCCCAGAGTCAGGGCCCCTGAAAGAATGCTGACGCCGAACTTCAGATAGACGACGAAAAAACCCAGCCCGAACAGGCCGAACACCACCGACGGCACTCCGGCCAGGTTGTTGATGCCCAGCCGGATGATGCGAAGCAGGCGGCCGGGCCGGGCATATTCGCTCATGTAGATCGCCGAGGCGATTCCGATGGGAAAGGCCAGGATCATTGCCCCCAGGCTCAGGCACAGGGTGCCGACGATGCAGGGCAGAATGCCGCCCTGAGTCATGGAATTCGTGGGAGGCTGGGTCAGAAACGTCCAGCTGATCGCCTTCCACCCGTTGGCCGCCATAAAATACACCACAATCGCCAGTGCCAGCGCATTGACAACGGCTGCCGTTCGAAAGGCGGAAAATACGATTTTTTGCATGATCCTGCGGCGGCGCTGAAGATAGAATCGGGGCGCGGGCGTCGAATCGAAGGCCGTTTGCGGATTTTCGATCGTTGCCGGTTCTGTTGGTTTCAGCATGGGTTTCTCCCTTTCTCCTTTACAGGCTTGCCTCGCCGACCTGCTTGTATTTGTGGGCCACATGATCGGCGATCAGATTGAAAAGCAGGGTAAAGAGAAACAGCACGATGCCCGTGGCAAACAAGGCGAAATAGTGGTCTCCGCGAAAGGGCGCTTCGGCCATTTCAGCGGCGATGCTTGCCGGAAGAGGCCGTACGGGATCAAAGATCGAAAGCGGTATCATGGCAGCGCCTCCGGCCACCATCAGCACCACCATGGTTTCGCCGATGGCGCGGGACATGCCGAGAATGACGGCGGTGCTGATTCCGGAAATCGACGCCGGAAGAATGACCCGAATGATGGTTTCCAGGTGCGTGGCGCCCAGGGCCAGGGATGCTTCCCTCAGGCTGTGAGGCACGCTGTAGATCGCATCCTCCGAAATGCTGCAGATCGTGGGTATGGACATGAAGGCCAGCATCAGGGCCGCGTTGAAAAGATTCAGGCCCGTGGCCAGATTAAACGCATTCTGAAGAAAGGGAGCGACAACGACCATGCCGAAGAAACCGATTACCACCGAGGGGAGGGCCGCCAGAAGCTCCACGACGGGCTTGACGATCTCCCGAAGGCGGTAAGATGCGATTTCCGCCAGATAGATGGCGGTCATCACGCCCAGCGGAATGGCAATGGCCGCCGAGAGCAGCGTGACGCTGAGGGACGCGACGATCAGCGCAAAAATGCCGAAATCCGGGGGATCGGAGGTCGGGTACCAGTACTTTCCCAGAATAAAGTCCTGAATCGAGACCTTTTCAAAGATGGGAATGCCTTCTTTGAACAGAAAGAAGGCGATCATGAACAGGACGGCCGTGGAAGTCAGGGCCGTGAAAAAGAAGAAATGCTTCAGAATCCGGTCTTGAATTTTGCGAAGATTATTATTCATGTCCCCTCCATGCAAGGCGGCGCCTGCCGGCGATCGGGTTCCGGCAGGCGCGTGAAACGCCGCGTAATTGAACGACTAGTACAACGGCACAAAGCCCGCTTCCTTGACCAGGAGCTGTCCCTTTTCGGGATTTAAAACGTAGTTGATAAAAGAGGCGGCATCTTTCTCCGGCCATCCGCGGGTGAACATGAAAAGAGGCCGGCTGATGGGAAAGGTTCCGTCCAGGGTGGTTTTTGCGCTTCCTTCAACCCCGTTTACCGCAACCGCCTTGATGCTGGCGTCCAGATAACCGATGCCGATATAGCCGACGGCGTTTTTGTTCTTGGAAACCGCCTGCACGATGGCGCCGCTGGAGGCCTGAAGCAGGGCCGCGGGAAACACCCGTTCCTTTTTCATGACCAGGCTTTCCCAGACCTCATAGGTGCCTGACGAGGTGTCGCGTGAAATGACGACGATCGGCCAGCTCGGTCCGCCCAGATCCTTCCAGTTTCTGATTTTGCCCATGTAGATGTCTTTCAGCTGGTTCAGGGTCAGGTTCTGTACCGTATTGCTTGAATGCACCACCGGGACGATGCAGTCGTAGGCCACGGCAAAGGGAACGGGGTAGGCGCTTTTTTCCACGGCCAGGGCGACTTCCTTGTCCTTGATGAACCGGGAACTGTTGGCGATGTCGGTGGTTCCGTCGATGATGGCCTTGATGCCGTTTCCGGAACCGCCACCGGACAGGGAGATTTTAACGTCCGGATTTTCCTTCATATAGGCTTCGACGATTTTCTGAGCGATCGGCAGCACCGTGGTGGAGCCCTTAATGACGAGGTTTGCGGCCCATACCGATCCGGCCGGAAAAAGCAATGCAACAGTCAATAATATTACGAAAGTTTTTTTCATAATTTCTCCTTTGCGTTGAGCATGTTATGCGATTTGAATGTTAGAATCGCATTAAGATTCCGTTAAAGTTATGCTTGCCGATTTTTCCGGAAAATCGCCGTCAGGCGGAAACCCGACGGCTCAGCGCTTTGGAATTTTATATGAACCTGAAGTATAACAGTACGATTCAGAATCGACTAGAAAACGGTTAATAAATTTTAAATTCACTTGGGCAGATAAATTGAAAAGATGCTTCCCTGCCCCAGGGCGCTTTCCACGGTCACCCGGCCTCCGTGGGCCCTGGCGATGTGCTTGACGATGGCAAGCCCCAGCCCGGTTCCGCCCATTTTCCGGCTTCTCGCTTTTTCCACGCGGTAGAATCTTTCGAAAATTCGGGGAAGGTGTTTTTTTTCAATGCCGATGCCGCGGTCTTTGCATCGAAGAATGACATTCGCATCGTCCGAAACCGCCTCGATGCGGATTTCGCTTCCGTTATTGCTGCAGGTGACGGCGTTGTCCAGCAGGTTGACCACGGCCTGTTCGATCAGGTTCGAATCCACCGAGGCTTCCAGGTCGTCCGGGCAGTCCAGATGGATTTGTATATCCTTTTCCCGTGCTCTGGCACTGCAGATCTGAACGGCCTGCTCCAGGATGGCTTTCAGCCGGACGGTCTTCGGGTGAAGCTGTTTTTCCTGTTCGATTCTGGAAAGCGACATCAGGTCGTCGATCAGGCGGTTAAGCCGGTCCACGTGCCGAGTGATAATCTGAAGAAAACGTTCGGTCTGCTCCGGATTGTCCGATTTCTTCTGCTGCTCCAGGGTTTCCACAAACCCCTTGATGGCCGTCAGGGGCGTTTTCAGCTCGTGGGAGACGTTGGCCGCAAAGTCCCGCCGCATGTTTTCGAGTTTTCGAATCTGCGTGACGTCGTTCATCACGATCAGAATGCCGGCGTACAATTCGCCTGCGCCCCGAAGCATCGTGCTGCGGGCATGAACGATGGTTTCCGAACCGGGATTCAGAACAATGTCGGCTTCGATGTTTTCCCGGGTGGCCAGGGCCTTTCGAACAAATTCATGCAGTTGGACGTTTCGAATCAGTTCCTGTATGATTCTTCCTTCAAAAGGGGTATCGGTCGGCGCGAACATATTTCGAGCCGCCGCGTTCATGCTGATGACACGTTCATTGGAATCGATGGCGATCACGGCTTCCACCATGCTGGACAGAACCGCCTCAAGTTCGTTGCGCTGACGGCTGATGGTCTGAATCCGTTTTTCCAGTTCGCCGGCCATTCCGTTGATCGTTTCCGAAAGACCGGCGATTTCGTCAAAACCGGTTCTCGGAAGCCGGTGCCTCAGATTTCCCCGGGCGAACTGCTCGGCCCCCTGCCGGATTTCTTCAATCGGACGGCTGATTTTCCGGGCGATCAGAATGCTGAGAATAACGGCGATCGTTGCAATGGCCAGACCGCCTGAAAAAATCTGGCCATAGATGTGTTTCAGCTTTTTTTCAAGATCCGTGAGGGGCGCGGCGGTGCGCAGAACGGCGTCGATGCGTCCGTTGCGTTCCAGGGGAATCGCCACGTAAATCATGTCCTGTTTCAGGGTCCAGCTGTATCGAACGATCGATCCGATTTTGCCGGAAAAGGCCTCGGAGACTTCCGGCCGGTCCAGATGTTTTTCCATTAAATTCGGGTCGGCTTCGGAATCTCCCAGAACGTCCCCGTTGGCCAGGATGACGGTGATTCGGGTGTCGGCCCGGTTTCCGATTTCCCGGCTCAGCGGATCGATGCCGCCGTTGTGGTGTGAAGAGAGCAGCGGCCGGATCTGATGGGCCAGAAGGTTGGCCCGCTCAATCAGATCGCTGCGGGTCTGTTCGATGAAGAAATGACGAAGGGTATTTGCCGCATACACGCCGACGGCGATCATGCACAGCAGCGTAATGAGCAAATACGGCGGATAAATTTGCCGGACCAGGGGTTTTGTTTTCATGGGGTTTCCCGGAATCGATAGCCCACGCCGCGCACGGTTTCAATCAGGTTGCCGCAGGGGCCGAGTTTTTTTCTCAATCCGACGATCTGAACATCCACGGCCCGGTCGGTGACCGGATAATCATCGCCCCGGACGGCTTCGACGATTTGAGAACGGGTGAAGACCCAGCCCGGACGCCTTGCCAGCTGCTGAAGGATCTGAAATTCGGTAAAGGTCAGATCCGCGGGATTGTCTTCGACCGTCACTACGCGTTTTCCCGGATCGATCACAATGCCGTCGATTTCAATTTTCCGGTTTTCATCGACCGGTTCAACGCGCCGGCGGCGAAGGGCGGCACGCACTCTGGCCACCAGAATTTTTGTGCTGAAAGGCTTGACGATGTAATCATCCGCGCCCATTTCCAAGCCGGCTACAATATCCGGCTCCTCACCCTTGGCCGTGAGCATGACAATGGGAATGCGCCGCAGTTCGGCATCGCCTTTCATGGCCCGGGTCACCTCCAGCCCGTCCATTCCGGGCAGCATGAGATCCAGAACGACCAGGTCGGGTTTTTCGGTTCGGGCCAGACGAAGGGCCTTTTCTCCGGTCTCCGCGCTCAGGGTCTGGTAGCCCTCACGGGAAAGATTATAGCGCACCAGTTCCACAATGTCTTCTTCGTCATCGACGACCAGAATCTTTTCCTTGGCCATAGCGGTTGCCTATATTTTCCGCTGATCGAGCGCTTTGCGAATCCTGTCGCGGATCAGATTCCGAATCCATCTGAATTCGGCCGGAATCTGAACTTCGGTTCCCCTGGCTTTGGCAGGGTCCGGAAATCCCCAGTGAAGCATGCGGGCGCCCGGAAATACCGGACAGCTTTCCTTTGCATGGTCGCATACCGTAACGACCGCGTCAAAGGATTTTGCGGAAAACAACTCGACGGATTTTGAAAACCGGCCGGAGATATCGATGCCGATTTCCCGCATGTCCGCAACCGCACGCCGGTCTGGCGACGAGGGCGAAACGCCCGCGCTGAAGGCTTCACAGTCCGAATCCGCCATATATCGCAGAAAGCCTTCCGCCATCTGGGATCGACAGGCGTTTTGCGTGCAGAGAAAAAGAATGTTTCGTTTCATGTTCCGTCTTTCTGATTCAACGCATCAATTTTAATTACAATTCCATCATTTTGTTTGAATCAGATCAGCGGATTGTTAGAAAATGATTAGCGCTCAGGAAGATTGACTGCGAACGATAACCCCGAATTGACATTCGAATCCATGTCCGTTGAGATCAAAACGGAGTATGAGAAAAGAACGATTGCCGGCCGGAACCGGGCGGTTCGCCCTTTCAGAGCCTTATCGCTCGGTGGGCTTGATCTTGTATTCCTTGAAACCCTCCAGCAGTTGCCCGAGTGAGCCGGGTTTGAATTTTTCAAAGCTTTCTTCGTCCACATAGATAAAGTCGTACCGGGCGTCTGCCTGCACCCGGTTGATGTCTTCGCACCATTGCCCAGGCCGCGCCATTTTCAGCGGCACACCCAGATCTTCCCACCCCTTGATTCGACTATGGATCCCTGTTTCCTGTTCGAAGAACCCAGACCGCCTGAGAAATACGGAGACAGCATTGAGTCAATCAACAGACAGTTGCAGGGGGGATGGTTTTTAGACGCGTCGATTTTTAAGCCAATAAAACTCAAAAAAGCATCCCGCTCAAAAACAATCTCGGATTTTGGAAGGCTCATTGCGCTTGACAAAACCGGGCGAAGAAAAATAAAGTAAAAAGACGAATGCTTTCAGGCCGAAGACGGTCGGAATGCCTTCAGCCTGAACCCTTTTTTGGAAACGGATATTATGGTGCTGAGAAACACATCCCTGACGTCCATGTTTAACGAGACCCTGGAGACCCGGGTTCTGCCCTGGATCCGCTGGCACTGCAAGACGTCCTGTACGACTCTGCCGAGGCTGGCGGCGGCCGCTGCCGTGCCTGCGGCGTTTTACATTCATCCGGGCATGGGGCTTCTGCTGATGGTTCTTTCGGAGGCAGCCGGCGCGCTCGATGGCTTGATGACCGCAATCCCGGGCAGGGACGGCGATTTCGGAACCTTTCTGGATGCGACCCTGGATCGAGTGTCGGACTTTTTCTATCTTTCCGGATTTCTGATCTGGGCCTGGAAGCATCAGACCGCGCCCTGGGTTCTGGCGGGAATCTGCCTGGCCGTTCTGCTCACCTTCATGGTCAGCTATGTCAAGACCCGGGCCGAGTCCCTGAGCTGTGCGTGTCCGGTGGGCCTGATGGCGCGAAGAACGAGAACCGTCTATCTGATGGTCTGGGCCCTTCTGCTGACGATATTTCCAAGAGCGGTTGCGCCGGTCGTCTGTAAATCCGCCCTGACCCTTTACTGCCTGCTCTGTCTGGAAACCTTTCTGCGTCGCGTCGCCTTTGTGCGCTGCGAGATGTAACTTCCCGGGAATGCAAAAAAAATAAGGGATGCGGTTTTTAAACACCGCATCCCTTTTCGATCGGGTGGTGGTCCCACCGGGTTTCGAACCCGGGTTTCCGGCGTGAGAGGCCGGGCAAAGGCTTTAGTCTGCACTTATCTGCATTTATTAAAGTACCTAAAATTAAAGGGTTTTTTAGATTCTGATTTTTCTTGACTTGCTTCTATTTGTCTTGATTTGTGGGGTACGTGTGGGGTATAGTGTGGGGTATGAAATCAAACGCAACACAGGAGGGACCCATGCCGGCGCTTAAACGATTCAAGACGAAGTATGTAGGCGTTTATTACACCATTGGCGAATCCGCCAGCGGGAAACCAGAGCGGATTTATAACATTCGGTACCGAAAGAGCGGCCGATTGATCGAAGAAAAAGCCGGCCGCCAATTTCAGGACACCATGACGCCAGCTCAGGCGGCGCGAATTAGGGCGGCGCGGATTGAAGGTAAAGAGTTTTCGAACCAAGAGAAGCGGGACGCGGAGAGGGCTGAACGGGCGGCCGCTGAAGGCAAGTGGACCATTGACCGACTGGCGGCCGAGTATTTCAACAGCCGGCCGGATAACAAAGGCAAAGACACAGACCGCCGGCGATATGAAAAGCACCTGCAAAAACAATTTGGGTCAAAAGAACCCTGCGAGATTCAACCGCTTGAGGTTGACCGGATGCGGCTCAAGCTCTTAAAAACGCGATCACCGCAAACTGTTAAACACGTCTTGAACCTTTTGACCTGGATAACGAATTTTGGATTCAAGAAAAACTTAAGCCCGCGGCTCAATTTCAACATCGTGAAACCCGTGGTCGATAATCAGAAAACCGAGTTTCTGGCCCCGGATGAGGTTAAAAGGCTGCTGGCGGCGCTGGAAGATCATGGAGACATTCAGATCGAAAACCTTGTCAAGATGGCGCTTTTTACCGGCCTCAGGCGCGGCGAATTGTTCAAGCTCCAATGGGATCACATCGATTTTTTGAACGGATTCATCAAGATAGTTTCGCCCAAGGGCGGCAAAACTCAAAAAATACCGATGAGCGAACAGGCCCGGGCGATTTTGGAAGGGCATCCGCGGACCGCCGGAACTGCGTTTGTTTTTCCTGGCCGCGGCGGACAACAGCGCGCAAGCGTGAGTCAGACCCTGCGAAAGATCCGCCAGAAGGCCGGACTTCCAAAAGACTTCCGGCCGCTGCACGGCCTGAGGCATCATTTTGCCTCAAAGTTGGCGTCAAGCGGCGCGGTTGATTTATATATGATTCAAAGGCTTCTGACCCATAAAGACCCCAGGATGACGCAACGATATTCCCATTTACACGATGGCGCGCTTAAATCGGCGGCAAACTTGGCGGGAAAGATCCTGTCAGGGACCGGCGAAAAGACCGAACCGGCCGAGACTCAGGCCGTTGTCAACTTGGAAGATCACCACCGGAAATAAAATCACCTTCAGGGGATAGGCTCGGACCGATCATCCGAACCGAAAAGCCGGATTCCTGGCCGGCTTTCCCCTGGCCCACCTATCAGGACCGCTACAGGAGCGGGAAAATGCATGACCCAATAAAAACCTTTCTTCTGGAAGATGCCCGGCGATTTTCAGGCCCGGCGCTGGACGGCCCTTTTACCCTCAAACACCTTCGAAAAATGCGCGATTTTTGGACCGATACCCTCACGGCCTTTAATACTCAAAATTTAGAGTTATTCGAACTCAGGGAGCAATTTATCGCCCTGGCTGGCGAACGCGCCACAGATCCAGGCAATGATGACGATGCGGGCGATTTGGCCGAAACGATATTTAATGACGGCAATCTGATAGAGACCCTTAAATATCTGCTGGCGGAGAATGCCGAACCGCCAACACCCAAGATAGACGGCAACGGGCATGTTATTAATTTTATAGAGTTTCAAATCTGCATAGACTGCATGTTTATTTTTTACGCCATATGGGCCGAAACGGTTGAGAGCGGATGCGCGGAATATCCGCCGGCGCTGGGCTATCATATGGCGGCCGTTTCCTTTGATCTTGCAAGAGCTGCTTGGCTCATAATGGGAAACCACAAGAACGCGATGCGGTATAAATCCGTTTTAGAGTCTCAGAAAACGCGCAAGGCCGCGGCAAAAGACAATGAAAAATCCTTATTCGAAGCAATTTGCAAGAAAAAACCTGTATGGTTTACGCGCTATGGGGCTTCTATGACAAGCATTGCGCTGGACTTGATAAAAGAAACAGGGATTGACCGGACCCCGAAACAGGTTGTCAAATACATTCGGGACGGTCTCAGCCGCGGGGGTTTTGCGAATACTGGACTAGAAGAGGCATTAAGGGAAATTTATTGTAAAATTCCAAAGAAGGGAAATTCATTGTAAAATTCCAACTTTCTTAATAATATCAATTAGTTATTATTGACATCGGCTTTGCTGGCGTTATCATGGGGTCATGATCCACTTTGGATTATGGCCCTTTTTTTTCAAGCAAAGGAGGAACAATAGATGAACCCGAACTTAGCCGAAGCCGAACGATTTATAGACGAAAAGGAAACCGCCAAGCTGTTAAATGTTTCCATTTTTACCTTGAGGGGGCAACGGCATGCCCGGCGCGGACTTCCATTTTACAAATTTGGAAGGTCCGTCAGATACAAAATGTCAGACATTCTGGAACATATGAGCGGACTCAGAGTCGAAACCAGATAGGGGGGGGGCTATGATCGATTCAATTTTCAAATGGCTCTACGGAATCCACCGGCGGCGGTTGCTTAAATACATAGATGGCCCTTTTGACCTGGCGGCTTCGAGAAAATTAGACGCTTTAGACGCTTTGATAGCGATCATGGCGAAGGGGGACGAATGACCCCACCACAGGCGGCGCTTAACATAGACCCCGTTTCAGAGTTCCGCCAGGCTCTTGAATCGGCGGGGCTGCTTCCTGGCGAAGTCTCACCGGACGGGATTCTAAAGCGATGCGGCACGGCGGATCACCCTAAAAGCACGAACGGCGCTTTCAAAATGTTCGAAGATGGCCGCGGGGGTTGGTTCGAGAATCACGCGGACGGGCGCGGGGTTCAATTCTGGACGGCGGCGGGATGCGAACCCTTGACGCCGGGGGAACGGGCGGCATTCCGGGCGGAGGTTGAAAAAGCCAAGGCGGAACGCGAAAAGACACAGGCCGAGGCAAGGGCAGCGGCGATCACGGCGGCCCGTGGATATTTGGACGGTCTACCGCCGGCAACGGATGCGAATGCCTACCTTATTAAAAAAAAGGTCCATGCTGTTTCTGGACTTCTGGCCGATGGCGCGGATTTGATTGTACCTGTTCTGGGCGCGGACGGGCGGCCGATGAGTTACCAGCGGATTGATGCAGACGGCGGCAAGCGGTTTGCACCTGGCGCGGCCGTGGCCGGCGGCTTTTTTGCAATAGGGCCTAAGGGCTGCGACCTTCCGCTATGCATCGCCGAGGGCATATCAACGTCATTGAGCATTTACGAGTCAACGGGCTTTCCCTGCTTGACGGCCTTCTCAGCGGGAAACCTTGAGGCCGTGGCACAGATGGCGCGGAGTCGATACCCTGAGAGGCAAATCATTATGGCGGCGGACAATGACGCCGGAACCGAGGCGCGGACCGGCCGGAATCCGGGGCTTGATGCGGCGAAGGCGGCGGCGCTGGCCGTGGCTGGGCTGCTGGCGATACCTGAGAGCGGCGGGGACTTTAACGACATTCACGCGGCCCAGGGGGTTGATGCTGTCAAGGCTTTAATCGATGCGGCCGGACCTGCTGAGAAAATCGAAACCACCGCGGCGGCGGATACCTGGCCGGAACCCTTGCCACTACCGGACGGGCTGCCACCCGTGGCGGACTTCGTATTTGATCTATTGCCCGGAACCCTGCGAGGCTGGGCGGCGGATATTACAGAGCGGATGCAATGCCCTGGCGATTATACCGGGGCGGCGATCATGGCCGCTCTGGGTTCAATTATCGGCCGGCGTGTCGGA